>Ga0209194_1000114_pt1:0-70000 | contig 71906 bp, 72 predicted proteins | sample COGITO_mtgs_1004_FD_184787 | JGI IMG/M metagenome (GOLD analysis project Ga0209194, IMG submission 184787) | Pelagic marine microbial communities from North Sea - COGITO_mtgs_100413 (SPAdes) (version 2) | ecosystem: Environmental > Aquatic > Marine > Epipelagic ... | reverse complement strand
GCTCCGTCAGGCTTTCGCCCATTGCGGAAAATTCCCCACTGCTGCCTCCCGCAGGAGTCTGGACCGTGTCTCAGTTCCAGTGTGTCTGATCGTCCTCTCAAACCAGATACTGATCGTCGCCTTGGTAAGCCATTACCCTACCAACAAGCTAATCAGCCGCAAGCTCCTCTCTAGGCGGAAAAATCCATTTCACTCGAAAGCATATGGGGTATTAGCAACCGTTTCCAGTTGTTGTCCCCCTCCTAAAGGCAGATTCTTACGTGTTACTCACCCGTCCGCCACTTGAGTCAAAGACTCTCGTACGACTTGCATGTGTAAAGCATCTCGCCAGCGTTCATCCTGAGCCAGGATCAAACTCTCTTTAAATTTCCATAATTTTTTTTTGAACTTCGTTTGAAGTTTGTTTCATAAAGTTAACTCTATCTTAGCTCATGTACTAAAATGTACCAGATTTTAAAGAATACAAATAGTTTAAACTTAAAAATTAATAATTTAAAAATAAAATAATAACCTATATATTTTGAATCACACTATTCATAGAATTATTTATACAACTGTTTTGATTGATAAATAATTCTATGAATAACTCAATAAACTTAAAAGTGCTGTGAAAGTTAGTAGGGAAAAAGCCCAAAACTAACTCTTTTTTTAAGCTTTAATGTAATAAGTTATCTGGTAATAAACTTAGATCTAAATAACTATAAGCTGTTTTCATATATTCTAAGATATCAGGTCGTTCCGTGTACCAGAACTCTCGAATATCATTTGGAATAGGATGTGTGTACCATAAACTAGGTAAATAATGGAAAACAAGTACATCCTTGAGTTGATTATTGATCACAAGTTTAGTTGGTTCCCCTTCACTTGGAAGAAATGGCATAGTAAAGACTAAATGATTTAAACTATCCGCTAGTGCACCGACTGCGCCAAGAACAAGGCTACCGGTAACATTTACACCAAATATAGAAGGAATAATCCCTTGTAAAGTATCATCGGTCCAATCTACAGCTGTTGTAAGGTAAGACCATGGGAATGAATAAGGATTAATATAAATAAACCAAGCTAGTACAATTCGAAGAATGACTAGTTGTGAATAACAAACTAAGAAAATAAAGACAACCTCACGAAGAATCTCAAGAACACTAATATCTAAACAAATATTTAATTTCACTTGAATAAATTCTGATACCGAATCTGGTAAAAAGAATAGATTCTTATAATTTTCAATATAGAAATTGTAAAAACCTTCATCTTGAGTTTCATAGATATATCTTGGAAGTGGCTCGACTCTTGGTGCTGGACCAAAAATCATTTCAAACCAGGTTTCAGGACGCTGTTCTGGAGGAAAATATGTTATCCGTTTTGGGAGACTATCCATTGATGGAAATCCTCCTGGTCCTTCAGTTAAAACTTTTGAAATTGTTGGCATACCCGAATTTTCTGGATATCCAAACTGAGAAGCCATTGTTTCAAATAATTTTCCAACGCCATCATAGAATGCAGTTCGAACAGAAGCAAATTTTTCATCTAAACCCATTTTGAATTCGTATTAAGTTAATAAGTATTTGATTACTAAAAAAATATAGAACATAATATTGTGTACATTAATATGATAATATAAAATAAAAATATTTGAAAGGATAAATTTGAAAAAAATTTTAATTACTACTCTTTAATACAGTTTATTGTTACTCGGGATAGTAGGATTTGAACCTACGACCCCCTGCTCCCAAAGCAGGTGCTCTACCAAGCTGAGCTATATCCCGATAAATAAATAAAGACAAAACAGTCTTGTATTATAAACTTTAGAAAATTTGGCAAAAAAATTCAAGTTTTTTTCCAAATTTTTAGAATCCTTTTTAAAAAGGTTAAATTAGTATTTAACCTTTTTAAAAAATTTATGCAAATTTACCAGAAGTTGAGGCGATAAGGAACGAAGCATACGTCACAATATAACCTACAGTAAAGTGCACTAAATTATTGAAATTAATCAATAGGACGCATTGATAATACTGGTTCGTTTGCACGGTTAATACCTTTTTCGAAACCAGCTGCCGCAGCACGAGCACGACCAGAATGCCACCAGTGACCTACTAAGAAGAAGAAGGCTAGTGCGAAGTGTGAACAACATAACCATGAACGTGGAGATACGTAGTTAACTGAGTTAATTTCTGTAGCTACACCACCTACTGAGTTAAGTGAACCTAACGGAGCGTGTGTCATGTATTCAGCAGCACGACGTTCTTGCCATGGTTGGATATCATTTTTAATTTTGTTAATATCTAAACCGTTTGGACCACGTAATGGCTCAACCCATGGTGCACGTAAATCCCAGAAACGCATTGTTTCACCACCGAAGATAATCTCTCCACTTGGCGAACGCATTAAGTATTTACCTAAACCTGTTGGACCTTGTGCAGATGAAACATTTGCACCTAATCGTTGGTCACGAACTAAGAATGTGAATGCTTGTGATTGTGATGCTTCAGGACCAGTTGGACCGTAAAGTTCACTTGGGTATGCTGTGTTGTTGTACCAAGCATATAATGAAGCTGTCCAACCCATTAAAGAGATTGCAGCTAAACTGTAAGATAAGTACGCTTCACCAGACCATACGAAAGCACGACGTGCCCATGCGAATGGTTTTGTGAAAATGTGCCAAATACCACCAGTGATACATAAAACACCAACCCAGATGTGACCACCAATAATATCTTCCATGTTGTTTACAGAAACAACCCAACCGTCACCACCGAATGGAGAACGGAATACGTAACCAAAAATAACAATTGGATTTAATGTTGGTGTTGTGATGAAACGAACATCTCCACCACCTGGTGCCCAAGTATCGTATACACCACCGATGTACATTGCTTTAGCAACTAATAAGAATGAACCACAACCTAATAAACATAAGTGGATACCTAAAATTGTTGTCATTTTATTTTTATCACGCCAATCATAACCAAAGAATGGGAATGATTCTTCTAATGTATCTGGTCCTAATAATGAGTGGTAAATACCACCAAAACCTAATACTGCTGATGAAATTAAGTGAATTACACCAACTGCGAAGTATGGTACAGTTGTAGTGATTTCACCACCTGGTCCAATACCGTAACCTAATGTAGCTAAGTGTTGCATACAAATGAAACCTTGCTCATATAAAGGTTTTTCTGGTACGAAGTGTGAAACTTCAAATAAAATCATTGCACCAGCCCAGAATACCATTAAACCAGCGTGTGCTACGTGAGCACCTAATAATTTACCTGAAACATTGATTAAACGCGCATTTCCACTCCACCAAGCAAATCCTGTAGACTCGATGTCGCGACCTGCGATACTACTATTAAAGGGCGTTTCCACGTGGTAATACCTCCTCAGGGAATACAAAGTTTTCATGTGGTTGATCTTGAGCAGCCATCCACGAACGAATACCTTCGTTTAATAAAATATTTTTTGTATAGAACGTTTCAAATTCTGGATCTTCTGCTGCACGTAATTCTTGTGAAACGAAATCATATGCACGTAAGTTTAATGCTAAACCAACGATACCAATAGCACTTGTCCATAAACCAGTAACTGGTACGAATAACATGAAGAAGTGTAACCAACGTTTGTTTGAGAATGCTACACCGAAAATTTGTGACCAGAAACGGTTAGCTGTAACCATTGAGTAAGTTTCTTCTGATTGAGTTGGTGTGAAGGCACGGAATGTGTTTGCTGCATCACCATCTTCAAATAATGTATTTTCTACAGTTGCACCGTGGATAGCACATAATAATGCACCACCTAAAATACCAGCAACACCCATCATGTGGAATGGGTTTAGTGTCCAGTTATGGAAACCTTGTAAGAATAATAAGAAACGGAAAATTGCCGCTACACCAAAACTTGGTGCGAAGAACCAACTAGCTTGTCCTAAAGGGTACAGTAAGAATACTGAAACGAATACAGCAATTGGACCTGAGAATGCGATAGCGTTGTATGGACGGATACCAACTAAACGAGCAATTTCAAATTGACGTAAACAGAATCCGATTAAACCAAACGAACCGTGTAACGCTACGAATGTCCATAAACCACCAATTTGACACCAACGAGTGAAGTCACCTTGTGCTTCTGGACCCCATAATAATAATAATGAGTGACCCATACTGTTTGCAGGTGTTGATACTGCAGCTGTTAAGAAGTTACAACCTTCAAGGTATGAACTTGCTAAACCGTGTGTGTACCATGATGTTACAAATGTTGTACCTGTTAACCATCCACCAGTTGCTAAATATGCAGTAGGGAATAATAATAAACCTGACCAACCAACGAATACAAATCGATCTTTTTTTAACCAATCGTCAATTAAGTCAAATAAGCCACGTTCTTGGTTTTGCCCAATAGCAATGGTCATATTTTAATAATCCTTTAATTTAATTATTGAAAGAATAAACACTTATTAAAGCTTTTATCCTAAACTCTCTAACCTTAGATTATTATTGTACCTTAAAAATTAAAAAATAAACAAAATTTATTTGTTTTATTTTCCCAAACCAAATTAGTTTTTAGGGATGGAATTTCTTATTTTGAAGAGTTAAAAATATTTACGTAAAGTTTTAGAAAATTAATAACCCTAAGATAAATAAAAATTTCTTTGATTTTATAGTAAAATCATTAATATTAAATCTAATATTATTAATTAGCCTTAAAAAAACTTTAAAGATATATTATTATTTATGGAAACTTTATTACTATCTCGTTTACCAGAAGCATACGTTGTTTTCAGTCCAATTGTAGACGTATTGCCAATTATTCCAGTTTTCTTCTTACTATTAGCATTTGTATGGCAAGCAGCAATTGGATTCAGATAATTTAATTTTAAGCTTATAAATTAATTAAATCATTGTATAATACTATTCTAAAAATAGATATACGTACATTTATATAATAAAAATACAAATATTATGGTAGAACCTTTATTATCTGGAATAGTTTTAGGAATGATTACGGTTACAGCGATTGGTCTTTTTGTTGCAGCATTTTTACAATATAGACGAGGAAGTCAGTTTTAAATTTGGACTTCATATATTTTTAAAAATTTGCGAATTATTCAAGTTTAGGAAAATTTTCATCTTCAAAGTTTGACTATTTTTCTAAACTTTTTTACTGATTTTAAAATCCGTAAATTTTAATTATGAAATACTAAACTGTTTAACAAATTAGAAATTTAGTTAAAGAGTTATATATTTTTTTGTTACATTTTGATTATGAAAAAGCTAGTGAAGGGATTTGAACCCCCAACCTACGGATTACAAAACCGTTGCTCTACCATTGAGCTACACCAGCATAGATTAATTTGTTCGATATACTACTAGAATTTTCTTTCTTCTATAGTAATATTTATTATATTTTATTAATAATAATTTGTCAATACTAAATTATTAATCCGTAATTAAATTCCTATTTGTTCGATTAAGCAATTTGATTTATGACTATAAGTTTAACTATTAAAAAATAAAGTGTTTCCTATTTAATAGGCCCAGTAGGAATCGAACCTACATTAGAAAATTAGAAGTTTTCTGTCCTAATCCATTAGACGATAGGCCCTTTTTTTAGTTGATATGGGTGATACAGGATTTGAACCTGTGACCTTCTGCTTGTAAGGCAGACACTCTACCGCTGAGTTAATCACCCATTTGTTTCTATATTCTAAGATTGTATTACTATTATAGAAAAAAGTTAATCAAATGTCAATATGTCAAATTAATGATTTAATTAATATTACTTTCATTTTAAAAAATGAAAGTAATGTAAGTGAATTAGTTAAAAATTAGAATAATTCATCTTCTTGGTGTACTAAGATTGTACAATCTGTTTTAGGGTAAGCAATACATGTTAATAAGAAACCATCAGCTGTTTGATCTTCATCTAAGAATGTTTGCTCTGATTGATCGATTGTACCTTCTGTTACTTTACCAGCACAAGTTGAACATGCACCAGCACGACATGAGTAAGGTAATTCAATACCATTTTCTTCAGCTGAATCTAAAATGTATACTTGATCAGAACAGTCGATTGTTGAGTTGATTTCGTGCTCTTCACTTAATAATGTTACTGTAACCATATAACTCCTATATTGTTAGATAAATATAAAGTATGAATTAAAAATTATTTTAACACTACTTTACTGATTATTATTATACTACTTAAATTAAATATATGCAAAAAAATTTATTTTACTTAAATGTTTGTTTTAAACGACTTGCTTTTCCTTTTAAGTTTCTTAAGTAGTATAATTTTGAACGTCTTACTTTTGAAGAACGTAAAATTTCAATAGAAGCAATTTTTGGTGAGTGAAGTAAGAAGATACGTTCAATTCCAATACCTTGGAAAATTTTTCGAACTGTAATCGTTGTATTAATAGAACTATTTTTTTTTGCGATTATTGTTCCTTCATAGAATTGAACTCGTTCTTTGTTTCCTTCAATAATTTTCACACCAACTTTAACATTGTCGCCAATTCTTACAGGTGGAAGTTCTTCTTTTAGAAACTTGGCTTCTACTCCATTTACTATTTGTTGAACATTTAATTTAGCCATAAGTTTAAATTATTAAATTTGATTATTTCTTATAAATAAGTTTACAACCACATTTCAAAAAAAACAATATTTAAATTATTTGAATGCATCCGACTGGGTTCGAACCAGTGACGTTCCAGAGGAAAACGGATTATGAGTCCGGTGCCTTCAACCACTCGGCCACGAATGCAAGTATGGAGCTGATGGGAATTGAACCCACGTCCATCTAAACTTTTTAATCTATTTTTATCACAAGCTTAGTTCAAAAGAACAAGATAGAGTTTTAAATTATTCTAAACTATCTGACGAAAAACGTCTAGTAATAGTGACAAAATCTTAAAGAACGATAATTATGCAACAGCAAATTTTAATAAATTTGGTTGATTAACTTTACAAATAGAATTTATAAAAGTTGAAACGGATAAAATTAAATTTTTAGCAGTTATTTTAAAAGTTGAATATTTTTTTTCGAAGATTATAAACTTCGGCTTGATTCATATATTAATAAAATTTAAATGTCGAAACCAAGGCAGCCCCAAGTAGTATTTAGTTTGTAACATATCTGTGAGAAAAGAGTGTTTCAGAACGTTTAATGATAAGCATGAAGGGAATCGAACCCTTGACTTTCAGAATCGGAATCTGATGCTCTATCCCCTGAGCTACATGCTTTTATTTTAGAAATATTTTTAAGTTTTGTAAAATATAAAGTATGTGAAAATTTCAAAAAGAATAAAACTTTTTGAAATTTTCTAAAGAAATTAGAAGTAAATTTTACCACCACCCCATTTTTCTGTAATGATTTTTGGTTGTAATAAGATGTGACCAGAAATTGCTGTTAAATCTTCATCTGTTACAGAACGCATACGTGGGTAAATATCCGCACTCTTAATACTTGGGTGCACTTCTGCAATAGATTCTAAACCATCATATGTTGTTGGATTTTTTAAGAAATCTACTAATGCATCAATATTATCACGGCGAGGTGTTGCTAAACTTAAAGCTTCAGGGTCTAAACCAACGTTAGGGTTTGTTTTTGTAATACCACCAGTGTGACATGCACCACATGTAGCATTAAATAAACGCTTACCACGTTTAACTTGTTCAGGTGTTAAAACAGTTGTTTTACCACTACCATCTTGAACAACTGTTCGTGTTGCTTCATCTAAATCAATCGCTGATGCGTTAGTTACAAAAAGACCAAAAACACCAACAAATAACATTGAAACGATCTGTGAATACTTTTTAAGCATAAGGTAAAAAAAATTATTTACAAACTTGAAACCAAGATTTTAAAAAAGTCTCATCAAAGGTTAACTTTCATTTTTATTTTTCTGCTTGGATTTTGCCAAATTAGCAATTAAACCACGTAAACGAATATTTTCCCAACCGGCCACTAATACTGTTATAACGATCAAAACTTGGCTAAATAATAGAATTGGATCTAATCGCCAACCATGAACCATTAAAATACAACTATATAGGAATCCCATCGTTGAAAAAAAGATATCTTCATCACGTGCAATTTCTGGTTTAACGTTTCTAAGCGAATATAAAATTAGAACGCCAACACTTACAATAATACCTAAGAAAATATTTGGACCAAAACTAACATTTATCATAAAATATTTATTTGTAATAGAGCATAAGATAAAATTAACTAAAAAGAGTATAACCAAATATGTCTAAATTGTTAGACTATTATGCTCGTGTAACTTTATCAGTTTTACTAATAATTGCTAATGCAACGCCGATAACAATTACAACTGCCGCGCCGGCAACTAAACTAGATACAAAATTTGCTAATGAAGCTGTCATTTATAAAGTTTCCTTTTTTTTAATAGTAATAAAATTAAAAATAGTAAAATTAACTACAATATACATTGTATCAAGTTTTTATAAAAAATAGAAAAATTTTTTATAACCTTACTTAAGATTTTATAGTTAAATTTTTAAAACACAAGTAAAATCGGTTGATTTATAAAAAATGTTATAATCATTAAAAAATATTAATAATTATAACATATTGTATAAAAAACTAAACAAACTCAAAAGAATAATGGTAAATATTTTTTAGTTTACCAAAAACCTAATGAAACTGCTTTATCAATAGGTAAACATGCACCAATACCTAACCAAACTGCCGTAAAGAAGCCAAAAATAAATAATAAGCTGGCAATTGGACGACGGAATGGGTTTTGGAATTTGTTAACATTTTCAATAAATGGTACAGTGATAAGACCAGCTGGAACAGCTGCCATCGCTAATACACCTAATAATTTATTAGGTAATACTCGTAATAAGTTAAATGTTGGGAAGAAATACCATTCAGGTAAAATTTCTAATGGTGTATTGAATGGATCTGCAGGTTCACCCATTTGTGTAGGTGCTAAAACTGCTAAACCTGTACAACATGCAAAAATACCTAACATTGTTAAAGGGAAAATGTATAAAATATCATTTGGCCACGCTGGTTCACCATAGTAGTTATGACCCATACCTTTTGCTAGTTTTGCTCTTAATTTTGGATCCGTTAAATCGGGTTTTTTAATTACTGACATAATATTTTGAATAGTTAAATTATTTAATTGTTAAATTATAGAGGACCTGAAATACCTTGTTTGCGAATCATTAAGAAATGAGTTAGCATTAAAACTGCTGCAGCTACAGGTAAAACAAATGTATGAGCACTATAGAATCGTGTTAAAGTAGCTTGACCAACACTTTCGCCTCCACGTAAAATTAAAACTAATGGTGGTCCAACAATTGGTACAGCCGCAGGTACACCTGTTACAATTTTACATGCCCAGAATCCTACTTGATCCCATGGTAATGAGTAGCCTGTTACACCAAACGAAACTGTTACAACTGATAAAATAACACCTGTCACCCAAGTTAATTCTCGAGGTTTTTTGAAACCACCTGTTAAATATACACGGAATACGTGTAATACTAACATTAATACCATCATACTAGCAGACCAACGGTGTAAAGAACGGATTAACCAACCAAAATTCACACTTGTCATAATGTATTCTACTGATGCAAATGCATCAACAACACTTGGTCGGTAGTAGAAAGTCATTGCAAATCCAGTTGCAACTTGAATTAAAAAACACGTTAAAACAAGACCACCAAAACAATAGAAAATATTTACATGCGGTGGAACATATTTACTAGAAATATCATCAGCAATTGCTTGAACTTCTAAACGTTCCTCAAACCAATCGTAAACTTTACTCATAAGATAATTTTTACATTCTTCAACACTATTAAGCAAACTCTTTAATAAAGGCGAGAGTGGGATTCGAACCCACGGAACCCGTAAAGATTCATCTGATTTCAAATCAGACGCAATCGACCAACTCTGCCATCTCGCCAAAAAGATTAGTTTTAAAACTAATCTTGATTTTATTAACTTTCGTAAGTAGTTGTTTCACTGAATTTAATTTGAGCCGGATTTGGATTTTTTCCAATTGAAAAATCACGACTACCAACAGCAACTCGTCCTGGGTTTACTTTTTCAGGGAAAACACCATCTTTTGGATGTAAATATTGAACTTCACCACTTGGGAAAATTCGATAAATTTTATAATTATTGATTTTAAACGTTCTTAACTGAGTTCCTAATGCTAAGCACTGTTCTTTACGTGCCATATACAATAAGTTCTCTCCACTACGCATGATTGCTGCTCCACCTGTTGGCATTTCAAAGATTTGCTCTTTTGAACTTGTCCACGTAATAGCATATTTCTCTTCAACTTCCGCTGAGCGTAACCAACCTCCGGTGCTTCCACCGAATGTTGGGAAAGGTGTTTGTAAGTTTAATGTCATCTGTAAAACTTTATAAATGTTTAATATTCAATATATAATTTTAATATAAAAAAAAGTTTTTTATTAAAATTATCAGAATTAAAACTATTTAGCTTCTAGCGGAGAATGGATTTGAACCACTGACCTTCGGGTTATGAGCCCAACGAGCTAACCAGACTGCTCTACTCCGCGTAAAATAACTTAATTTTAATTCCTACATCCAGTTTAGTTCAATTTAAATGATATTACAATCAATAATTTAAAGAAAATGTAACATAATTCAATCCTAATTGTCAATGGTAATTTAAAATTTTTCTTTTCTTTCGGAGTTTTACTGTTATTTAAAGACGTGATTGATTTACTGTTATTAATTTATAGTTACTAAATGACTATAAATTAAATTTTAAAGTAGTTAATAAAAAAAATAATACTTAATATGAAATGCCCAGAACCAGATTCGAACTGGTGACACGAGGATCTTCAATCCACTGCTCTACCAACTGAGCTATCCGGGCATAGTTTTTAACTATAATTATATTATAACAAAAGTTCAAAAGAATAGCAAGATTTAATATTTATAGGCGTTATAAGTTTTGAAATAAATCACATTTGTCGATTTATTAGAATGTGGTTTATTCCAAAACTTACATTATCAAACTCTTAAATGTTTTTGAATTATTTTCAATAATTCCTATTTCATTTGTCCTTTAATAATACTATCTGTAAGTAGAGTTAAGATTAATTTAATTGAACGAACTGCATCATCATTACCAGGAATTGGAATATCAACTAAATCAGGATCACAGTTTGTATCTAAAATTGAAACTACTGGAATATTTAATTTACGACATTCAGCAATAGCGGTAATTTCACGACGTTGATCAACAACAATTGCAACATCTGGTAATTTTTCCATCTCTTTGATTCCATCTAGATATTTACGTAACTTAACTAATTCTTTACGACGTAAAGCACCTTCTTTTTTTGTTAGTAAATCGAAAACACCATCCGACTCTTGTTTTTCTAAATCTTTTAATTTTGCAATACGTTCTTTCATAGTTGACCAATTTGTTAGCATACCACCTAACCAACGGTGATTTACATAATATGAATTAGATCGTTTTGCTTCTTGTGCAATTAATGTCGTTGCTTGACGTTTAGTTCCAATAAATAAAACTTTTTGATCTTTACTAGCAGCAACTTCTAGATATCGCATTGCTTTTTTTAATAAAGTTGCAGATTGAATTAAATCTAGAATATGAATATTATTTACTTCACTGTAAATATATGGGAACATTTTTGGATTCCAGCGATGAGCCTTGTGACCAAAATGAACCCCTGCTTCTAATAACTGTGATAAACTGATATCAGACATAATATTTTTAAATTACTTATTTATAATATAGGCAAATTTTTTAACAAAGATTATCAGATCTTAATTTATTTGTCCAGGTTTCTGAAGTAGTTCTGAGGAATTAAATTGATTATACGTATCTTTCATTAAATATTTTCGGAATGAATTTTTATAATTTTGTGATCCTGTTCCTGCTGGAATTAAATGACCAATAACAATATTTTCTTTTAACCCTCGTAACCAATCAATTCTGCCTTCAATTGCTGCTTTTGTTAGAACACGTGTTGTTTCTTGGAAACTTGCAGCCGATATGAAACTTGGATTATTTAAAGCAGCTTTTGTGATACCCAATAATAATGGAACGTAACAAGCGATTTGTTTATTTTCACTAGTTAAAATTTGGTTAATATATTGAATGTGATATAAATCAATTACTTCTCTTTGTAATAATGGAGTATCCCCTTCGTATGTAATTAAAACTTTAGTGGTCATTTGTTTAATAATAACCTCTAAATGTTTATCATTAATTGTAACACCTTGTGATTTATATACTGATTGAACAGAATTTAAGATAAATAATTGAACTTTTTTAAAACTTTTGTGACTTGCTTCATAGTTATCTATTAACCGTGCATATTTAAAAGTTTTAGTTCGATCACATAAGAAAAACTTTAATAACCCATAATAGTTAAAATAAACTTTAACTAATTTATGTGGATTAATCCTTTCATTTTCTTTAATTGGCGTTCCGACTTTTTGGAATTCAAAATTAACATCTAAGCTTGTTTTTTGAGCTAATAGACTTCGTTTTTGACTGGTTGGAATTCGTTTTACCATCATATTCTTTTTACGAGCTTCTAGAATTTCTTCAATCCTTGGTAAACCTTGAACGATATCACTAGTAATTTCTTTTTCAAGATTTAATAATCCTAAAGTTTTACCTGATTCAATAAATTCGGTATTTTTACAAAATACACTATTTACATCTTGCTCAAAATAATCTTCTGTAATCGAATATAATCCAACCGCTTTTGTTGCTTTTGTAAAAGGTTGTTCAGTAAATTTTAATAGTGTTAATTGATTTTTATTTTCATTTAGATTAGTTTTTCGATTTTCATTCTGTACTAATTCCGAACTTTGCAGTAATACTGTTCGAGCAAATCTACTTTTTGTTAATGTTTTATTTTGATCGATATCTGGGGATAGAATTGTTTTTAATTGGGGATTTAAACTGTTTGTCGTGATCGTAAATTTTTTCGAAAATTTTGGAATTAAACAGCTATAAAATTTTCCCGTATTTTTTAAAAACAGTTTTGAAAATTCAGATTTTAATGTAATTTTTTTATCTTGAAGATTACTAGAATTTAAATTTCGTCGAACTGATAATTTTTTTAGATCATAATAATTTACTGAAATATTATGATTCATACTCGAATTAACGCTACTATTTGCCTGAGGAATTATTTTATATTGTAAATTTGTTTTTACTTTTAAATTATCTCCTTTACAATTTGGGAAGAAATAGGGACGACCTTTTTGGATTGTTACAAATTTATCATTTTCAATAATAATTTTACCAGTTTTGGCTAAGTTCAACTTACTCATGATAAAATCATTTAATCCTTTATTTCCAACTTCTTCTTTACTTACAACAATACAATCTTCATTTGAAATTAAGAAAATCTGTTTTTCTGTTTTTTTCTTAACTTTAAATTTTACAATTTCCAATGAATTCGATGTAAGAGTTTCCAAATATCCTAAAATATTATAATTGCTTACAAATTGGTTTTTTTGAATTAAGAAACATGGATCAATATTTTTATCACGTAAATTTGGAGCAATATAGTTATTAAACTGTATCTTTTCAGTAATATTAAAATCGACTAAATTTTTATGTTTATTATTAGCTAGTTCAAGATTAATTTGTTTTTTAAATAAATTATTAGTTTTAAAAAGTAATAGATTTGCAATTAAATTAACATTTTTGATTCCATTAATACGTTGATTTGACTTATAGAAATAAACGCTTTTTGATTCTAACTTAAACTCTGATTGGTTTACAGAATTTTTCAATGGTGAAGAAGGAGCTAAGTATGGAAATTCATAAATTTGAATTGGACGAACTAAAAGTCGATCCTGATTTTTTCCATCTAGACATTCACAAAATGATAAATTTTGAATCTCAACATTTGAAAATAGAGCTTCACCTGGGTAATAAACCTTTTTACTAACTTTTTTTAATTTTTTACCTTTGAAAACTAATCCTGATTTGATTGAAATTATTTGTGTATTATTACCTTTTGGTATAATCGTAACGATCCCTGAAGTTTTAGAAAATAAATTAGGAATAAGTTCAAATCCCTTTGAAATAAAATCACCATCTTCAATAAATAAAATATTTTGTTCACAATTTATTTTATGAATTTCTTCTTCTAGCCAAATCATTGTTCGTGATTTAACAATTGGGGTAATTGTATTTGAATTGACTTTTAAGAATTTATCAACAAATTTTCTAAATTTCGATTCAATATTTTCTAATTTTTTTAGTTTTCGATTGGCATTTAATAATGTACGTTGAGTTCGTAATAATTTGCGTGATGCGTCTTCTTCTTTTCTTTTTGCTTTTTCTAATTTACGTTTTAAAATTGGATAAGCTTTATTATCTTTTTCTAACTTTGAGAAACCTTCGGTTAAGAAATAAATATCAGATTCAGCTTTTCGAATATCCCATCTGGCTTTTTCAATACTTGTTCCTGATCGGGCAATTGTAATTTCTGCTTTTTGATATTCAATATTAAGTTCTCTTAGTTCATCTTCATATGAAAAAAGACTATGATTATTTTTTTGAAAAGAAATCTGTGTTGCTCGTTGATACTGTTTTAAACTGTTACGAAAATCATAATAAATAACTCCACCAGTTAGTGTTAAAAATGCATTAGTAAGTAAAGTACCTAATTTTTCATTTCGTGTTAACTGTACACAATTTTTGGAAGCATTTTTAGTGATAGTTAAACAGTATTTTTTACTATTTAATGTTAGTAAATAATTTTTATAATTTCGAGATAACGTAAATTTTTCTAGTTTTGAATTTTGTAGTGAATATTTTGTGTGATTAACCTTTATTAAACCCTCATATAAACTTCGTTTATTATTTACGAATGTGACAAATCCACTATAATGACTGATAAGTTTAGTTCGGAAAACATAACTAAATTGATTTAGTTTATGATCTGGGTAAAAATTTAAAAATGAATTTACCGGGCTATTATATAACTGACCTGATAAGATCCAAATTAATTTATTATGATTTAGTAAATTAACCTTTTGTTTTAATTTCGGTATAAAAATTTCACCACAAGTATCACTTAAAATTGTTTTAACTTCAGTTTTAATTTGTTTATTACTATTAATAACTTCCCCAATAACAGTGTCTTTAGTTAAATATTGATTATTTTTTGGAAATAAAATTGTATTACGTAATATATCAATTTTCACTAATTCTTCATTTTTATCAGATGGAATTAAAACTAATGAACCTGAATTTTTTGTTACTAAAACATCTTCCCCTCGATTTGTTCGTAGAACGACCGTTTTTAAACCTTTGTAAAACTGAACAATTCCATTTGTTGGACTAATAATCTGTTGTCGCGCTTCTGAAGTAAAAATACCACCTGTATGGAACGTTCTCATAGTAAGTTGAGTACCTGGTTCACCAATGGATTGACCAGCTAGAATTCCAATGGCTTCACCGATGTCAATTAAATTTTCATTTGCTAGATCCCATCCATAACATTTTTGACAAATTGCACGGTATAATTGACATGTTAATGGTGAACGGACAGAATATTCTAAAATATTTTTGTCTTGAAATATTTGAATTAATTCAGGAGTTATTTGAGTATTTTGTTTCGCAACTAACTCTAATGTTTGCGGGTCATAAATAGGTTTATTTAAAACTCGTCCCAAAATTTTCTCATACATATCAGATTGCTTAGCAAAATGTTTACTTGAAAATAAGAATGAATGAGTTGTTAAACAATCTTTTTCACGAATTAAAATATCCTGAGAGACATCAATTAACCGACGTGTTAAATAACCTGAATTTGCTGTTTTTAGGGCGGTATCCACAATTCCTTTACGCGCCCCATACCCTGACATTAAGTAATCTGTAATCGTTAATCCTTCACGGAAGTTTTTCTTAATTGGTAAGTTCATAATCTGACCACTTGGGTCAGACATTAAACCACGCATCCCAACTAATTGTCGCACTTGTGATAAATTACCACGTGCTCCAGAAAACGCCATAATGTAAACTGAATTAAGAGGATCGTAGTTTTTAAAATAGTAAATAATTTGATTTTTTAATGATTCACTTGTCAGACTCCATGTATCAATAATTTTTTGGAATCTTTCAACATCAGTAATTTTACCCTTTAAAAAGATTTTTTCAGAGTTATAAATTTCTAGATTTGCTTTCTCAAGCATCATGTTTTTTACAAACGGAATTTTTAAATCCTCAATACTAAGTGAAATTCCAGCATGACTAGCATATTTAAATCCTAAATATTTTAATTCATCTGCTAATAAACAAGCCTGCATGGAATCATAACTTGTAAAACTCCATGCCAGTAATTGACGTAATTGCTTTTTGTCAATTAAAGTATTTTGGTAGGTATAAGTTTTCATAAGATATATTTAATAAGTTATCTTTGAATTATAAAAAATTTAAAGTCTTTTGAATTGTATAATTTAAAATAACGCGACCAGTTGTTGTTTGTAAATATTGTGTAATGACTTCGCCATTCGAATCTTTTCGGATTTGTAGATTTTCATAATATTCAATGACACTACTATCAGCTAATACAATTTTCTTTTGTAATTCTGATAACTCATATTGCTCTTCCGTATATCGAACCCAGATCGAAGTATGGATTTCAATTTTATCTTGGTTATACGCTAAAATAACATCTTCAAGGTTTGCAAAGTAATAATTTGAACCTAATAGACCTTTAATATTATTTGCTGTTAAATAATAACAACCTAGAACCATATCTTGACTTGGCATGATAATTGGCTCTCCATTTGCTGGAGATAGGAAATTATAAGGTGCTAGCATTAACATGTAACATTCCGCTTGAGCTTCAGGTGATAGTGGAATGTGAACTGCCATTTGATCTCCATCAAAATCAGCATTAAAAGCTGAACAAACTAGTGGGTGCAATTTAATTGCACGGCCTTTTACTAAAATCGGTTCAAATGCTTGAATTCCTAGTCTATGCAATGTTGGAGCACGATTTAAGAAAATTGGGTGATTTTTCAAAATTTGTTCAACTACGGGTTTAATTGTCAACTCATCAGATTGCATTAAATTTTTGGCAATCTTAATATTATTAGCCAATCCTTGGTCAATTAATTCACGAATTACAAATGGTTGGAAAAGCTCAATTGCCATTTCATATGGTAATCCACATTGATTTAATTTTAATGATGGACCTACAACAATTACAGAACGACCTGAATAATCTACACGTTTTCCTAGTAAGTTTTGACGGAAACGACCATGTTTACCTTTAATAATATCAGATAGAGATTTTAAAGGACGGTTATTTGCACTTAAGGCTATTTTCCCACGTTTTCCGTTATCAATTAATGTGTCAACTGCTTCTTGTAGTAACCGTTTTTCATTTCGAATGATTAATTGAGGAGCGTCAATTTCCAATAATCTTAGTAATCGGTTATTTCGTGTAATAATTCGACGATAAAGTTCATTTAAATCAGAAGTTGCAAAACGACCACCTTCTAGTTGAATCATTGGTCGTAATGCGGGAGGAATAATTGGTAATATTTCTAGAATCATCCATGATGGTTCAGATGCTGTTCCAATTAAATTTTCTAAGATTCGGATCCGTTTAATCGCTTTCTCACGTATTTTATAAAGTCTATGTTGTTCCCATTTTCTAAACCAATATGATGCATAGTATAATGGTTCTTCTTTATTTAATACTTTTGTACAAACTAATACAAAGGCACGCGTTCTAGAAATTTCTGATTCAAGATTTAATTTTTCTAATTCTCGTTGAATTAATGGAGCACCAATTAAAAAGCTTGGGGTAGCTTTTAATAAATATTTTGGTGTATGCTGCCTACGATTCTGAGGTTTTGGATAAGGTTTCAAAGGATAATTACTTCGACCTAATTCACGGCTTCTACGATATTGTTGTAAGTCCCAATGAAGTCCATAGAATGAAATTTCATCCTCGGCAATAAAATAAGTTAATGAAGCTAACTTAATTCGTTTGATACGCTCATCCCATAGACTAATAATGGTTGAAGGGGTTAATTTTAAACCATTACAAGTCCAAAAATAATCAAAATTTCTTAATTTAACTTTATTTTTACATTTGTCAGATTGACTCGTATAACTTGTATTTAGTCGTTTTTCAAATTCTTCCACTTCTAAAAGAAGTGCCATAAAATTTGGTCGACTATTAATATACCAAACATGGGTAACTGGATAAACCAAACTAATATAACCCATTCGATGACGTCGGACACGAGATTCGGTTAATTCAACACCACAACGTTCACAAATTAACCCTTCATAACGAACACGTTTATATTTTCCACAAGCACATTCTAGACTTTTACTTGGCCCAAAAATCCGTTCACAAAATAAACCATCCATTTCTGGTTTAAATGTTCGATAATTAATAGTTTCGGATTTCTGTACTTCCCCCACGAATTGACCGTTTGGAAGTTTACGATTTGACCATTGTAAAATTCGAAAAGGAGATGCTAATTTAATTTTAATATAATTAAATTCTTTAACAAAGTTTTTCATAATTTTTAAAATGAAATATCATTTATATTTGAAGTAGGTAAGAAAGTTTTTGAAAAAGCATTATATCTTTCAACAATATTTACTTCCACTTCATATTGTTTTGAAGAACTAAATTTTTGGATTTTATATGTACTCATATCTAACCCTATAGAACGTAATTCTTGTAATAATACTTTAAAAGATTCAGGAATTCCAAATTGTGGAATTTGTTGTCCTTTTACGATTGCATTTAACGTTGCATTTCGACCTTGCATATCATCTGATTTGATTGTTAAAATTTCTTTTAATGTAAATGCTGCTCCAAAACCTTCTAAGGCCCAAACTTCCATTTCTCCAAAACGTTGCCCACCATGTTGAGCTTTCCCTCGTAAAGGTTGTTGAGTAATTAATGAATATGGTCCTGTAGCTCGTGAATGCATTTTATCATCCACTAGGTGAATTAGCTTTAACATATATGCATTTCCAACTGTAATAGGATTTTCAAATTCTTTCCCTGTTCGACCATCAATTAATACCATCTTCCCTGGTGCATAAGGATTGAAAATCCAACTCTTATTTTTTTTAATGGATGCTTGGCGAAGTTTTTTATTGATTAAAATTCGTGAGATTTCTAAACCATACATTTCATCAAATGGTAAAATTTTAAATCGACAATTTAATCTATCTCCTGCAAATCCTAATAAACATTCATATAATTGGCCAACATTCATCCGTGATGGAATACCTAAAGGATTTAGAATAATATCGATAGGAGTTCCATCTGGTAAAAATGGCATATCTTGACGAGCTAAAATTCTTGAAATAATACCTTTGTTTCCATGACGACCCGCGATTTTATCACCAACTTGAATTTTTCTAATCTGAGCAATAAATACATAAATTTTCTCAGATTTATAAGTCAATTTTGTCTTACGATTAAAAGTTACTGTTTCAATTACTCGACCTGATTCGCCATGTGGCATGCGATACGAGTTATCTTTAACTCCTTTTGGTTTAGTACTAAAAATGGCACGCAATAATTTTGATTCTGGTAATTGTTCATATGCATTTGTTGAAACAACTTTTCCAACTAAAATATCTCCAGATTTCACGAAGGTTCCAACTCTTACAATTCCATCGTCATTTAAATGTTTTACTTCGGATAAATTTAAATTTGGAATCATTTTCATTGTCTGTTCTGAGATCTCAGCATTTCTATTAATTTCAATTTTGTAACGCTCAATATGAATTGATGTAAAAATATCATCATAAACTAAACGTTCACTAATTAGAATAGCATCCTCAAAGTTATAACCTTGCCATGGCATATAGGCAACTAAAGTATTTTGACCTAAAGATAATTCACTACTTGTAATTGCTGGGCCATCGCTTAGAATTTGACCAGATTGAATTTTTTCACCTTTCCAAACTATTGGACGTTGGTTAATACAAGTTTGTTGATTAGAACGTAAATATTTTTGTAACTTGTAGATTACTTTTTTATTATTACTATCCTTAATAATAATTTTATTTGCAGTTACAGCATTTACAACACCTGAAATATGGGCATTTAAAGTCATCCCAGAATCAATAGCAATTTGATTTTCTAATCCTGTTCCTACAATTGGTTTCTGTGGGAAAATTAAAGGAACTGATTGACGTTGCATATTTGATCCCATTAATGCTCGGTTTGCATCATCGTGTTCGAAAAATGGAATTAAGGAAGCAGCAACTGAAACGACTTGAATTGTCGAAATTGAAATAAAGTCAACTTCTGATGGTGTTACATTAATAAAATCTTGTTTATATCGAACTGAAATAATATTTTTGATTAAATAATTATTTTTGTTTGTTGCAATATCAGCGGGTGCAATTTTATATAAATCTTCAACTTCAGCTGTTAAATAAATTGGATTACCGGTTTTTAAAACTTTCCCATTAATTACTCGCCAAAATGGGGTTTCTAAGAAGCCTAGTTTATTTACTCTAGCACATGTTGTTAAAGATGCAATTAAACCAACGTTTTGACCTTCAGGTGTCTCAATTGGACAAATTCGACCATAATGACTTGGATGAATATCACGAACTGAGAAACTAATATGATCTCGATTTAGTCCACCAGGTCCTAAACCACTAATTCGACGACGATGTGTTAAAGAAGAAAGTGGGTTAGTCTGATCTAAATATTGTGATAATTGACTAGAGCCAAAGAATTCACGAATTGTTGCATTAATAACACTAAAATTTAACAAATAATTAGATTCAATGGTATTTGTTTGATTTCTTAACTTTCGCACTAATCGCTGGAAACCAATTCGGAATAAATTTTGTAATAATTCCCCAATTGATCGTACACGTTTATTTTTTAAATGATCAATGTCATCGGTAACAGCTTTTGAAATTGTTAATGAGATTAATTTGTCAATAATTGCAAAAATATCTTCATATGTAATGATTTGAAGACGATTACTAATTTTTAAACTTAATCGATTATTCATTTTTAATCGACCCACTTTTCCTAAATTGTAATAATTTGGATCAAAAATCTGTGAGAATTCTGAAATATTTTTAAAATATTCTAAATTTGAATCGAATCGACTAATCGGTTGATTAAAATAAGTTGAATTAATTAAAAGTGGTTTATTAAAATAGAAGAAATCTGAATAATATAAATTTTGATAAATTTCTAAATCTGTTAATCCCATTTCTTTTAAAAGAATTAGAATTGGTTTTTGTGTTATTTTATCTAATTGAATAATAAGTTCTTCTTCTTGATTTTTCAGTGGATAATTATAAGCATTAAGCTTCGTATTTTTTTGGAAATTGAATCGAATCCATGATCCATATTCTGGAATTAAAGTTGCTGTATATGATTCTTTATCGGCGTATTTTTTATGATAATTTGTTTTGATTTCGTGATCTTTTTGATATAAAAGTAATTGAGTTTTACTTTTTAGATATTTATCTCGCTTTTTTAGATAATTATCATGTCTTGCTAACTCTTCTTTTAGTACTTTTTTATCTTTTTTTAATAAATCTTTTTCAGCTTGAATAACAAATGAACTTGCATCATTCTTAACTAACTGACGTAAGCGTTTTGTTCGTTTATAAATGTTCTCTTTATATCGATCAAATGGTGTTGAATCAATTTCATAAGATGTATGAATTTCTCCAAATAAGTATCTTAATTGATCTTTTAAACTTGTTGAAAAATATAATGTTGGTCGGAAAAATGCGAATTGTGTTAGTTGGTTTGCATCAATGTTTTTTGTTAATGATTTCTCAATATTTTGTTTTAAGAATGAGAAATTTTGAATATCAAAAAACCAATTCATTAATTGTTCGGTTACTAAAACAAGTCGTGAATTTAATTGAAGTTGAACCGTTAATTGAGAATTAACAATCGTTTTTGCATATACATTAATGATTTTTCGAACTTGGTCGTTTGATAGATTTGCTAATTGATTAGAAATCAAATCATCAGAAGACTTATTAAGACTATATTGAATGATTTTATATTTTGTTAAAACTTTTAATAAAAATTGGAAGTATTTTAATAAAATATTAATCGTTTCATTAGTAAAGTTCGCTTTCGTATTGGTTGATGTATATTTTTGTTTTAACCATTTTAAAAATAGTAAACTTAATTTCGAGCTTGATTCAAATTTTCTTGTTTGTGAAATTAAAACATAGAATTTAAAGCATTGGAAGAATGAAAAGGACGAATCATTCTTAGATTGTTTTAGAAATTCAAGAGAATAATAAGAAATTGGGATAGAATTGGTTTCTTGAAGTTTTGACTCATAAGTTTGATTTTCCCAAGTTGTAAAAATTTTTTTAACTCGTTTATTTTTTAAAAAATCAATAATTTTATCATCGGTATCTGTAAAATTGATTCTTGGTTGGTCTAATTTAGGTTTTGAGAAAAATAAATCAAATTCAGAGATAAAAGCTTCACCAGATGGTAAAAATGTTCGTAGTTTATGGATATCCGCTGATAGTTTACGTTTAAAGTGGTTTTGAACTCGTTGGTTTTTATTTTTTTCAAAATAAATTCCAGGACTTCGAATAATTTGACTTACAATTACACGTTCACATCCATTAATAATAAATGTGGCATAAGTAGTCATTAAAGGTAAAGTAATAATTGGAAATTGGTTTTGATAATGAACTTGGTTAAGAACTTTATTTCGTACTTCAATAGGAATAACTAATTGTGCTCTATAGTTTCCACTATATTTTTTTGCAATTACTAAGTTATATAACGGTTTAATTAATACATATTCTTGACTAAAAATTAGATATTCTGTATTCTGACTAAAATCATAAATTTTTGAGAATAAAGCTAATTCTTCAGTTAAACCTTGCGTAATAAACCAACAAAAACTTACTCGTTGCATCGCAAGAAAATCAGGTAGAGCATTGATATAATTGATGTTTTTGTGCATGATTTTAGTTTATGCCATAAATAATTTATTGAAAGATAATTTTAAGTTAATAGAATAACATGATTAAAGCTTCTAGCTTAGACATTATTGCAATTTTAACTACAATAATGTCATGATAGAATATTTTATTACAATTAAAATAAAAATCTAATTGTGATATAAATCAGTTCCAATTTTTGACACACTCTGTTTCTTATATTATAGTTTAGCTATTAGTTGAAAGGCGACCAGCAAGTCTTGCTTTTGTGCGAGCTGCTGTATTTTTATGAAAAACATTTTTTTTTGTTCCTTTATCTAAAAAACTATAGATAGAATTTAAAATTGTTTGTAATTTTTCCTTAGATTCAGGAGTTTGCTCATTCTTTAAATTCTTTAAAAAAAGTTTTGTTAAAGTTCGAACAGACGTTTTGTAATAACGGTTTTGTAATCGATTCCGTTTATTAATTCCAATTCGTTTTTTTGCAGATTTATTATTAGCCATATGTTTAAAAGTAAGTTATCACGTAATATTTAAAATAAAGGTATAATATACGATTGTAGTATAATCATTAAAAAATTGAAAGGTTTTTTTTAAAAAAATTTATTAATTTATCATTAAACCTTGATAAGATAAAAATTTTTAGGCAATATAATTATTAAAATTATTAAGTTCAAATTTCTATGGCAAAAAATAAAGGCACTCGAATTTTAATTACTTTAGAATGTACTGAATGTCGTTCTAATTTAAATAAGCGTTCACCTGGTGTATCTCGATATACAACTCAAAAAAATCGTCGAAATAACCCAGAAAGGTTAGAGTTAAAGAAGTATTGTCCAAATTGTAATAAACCTACTGTACATAAAGAAATTAAATAAATTATGGCAAGACAACAACAAAAAATTTCACCAATTAGTTTAAATCAAAAAATTGATTACAAAGATATTGATTTACTAAAATACTTTGTAACGGAGCAGGGAAAAATTCTTCCACGCCGTGCAACAGGAGTAACAGTTCAACAACAACGAAAATTATCAAAAGCAATTAAACGAGCACGTACATTAGCTTTATTTCCGTTTGTTGCATCAGAGCCAATTTAACATATTTTGAGTTATTATTTTCTCGAATAATAACTCACTTTAATTTTTGATGAATTTATAAGGAGAAATCTACTTTATGGGAAACTTTATTGATAAAACATTTACAGTAATAGCTGATATCCTATTAAAAGTTTTACCCGCTAGTAAACAAGAAAAACAAGCTTTTTCCTACTATCGGGCTGGTATGTCAGCACAGGGAAAAGGACGTTATGCCGAAGCATTAAAAAATTATTATGAAGCATTACAAGTAGAAGAAGATCCATACGATCGTAGTTATACATTATACAACATTGGATTAATTTACGGGAATACGGGTAAATATACCCAAGCAGTAGAATTTTACCATCAGGCATTAGCATTAAATTCTAATCTTCCACAAGCATTAAATAATATTGCGGTAATTTATCACTCACAAGCTTTACGAGCTCAAACTGTTGAAGATGATGATTTATCTAAAGAATTATTTGATAAAGCTTCAGAATATTGGATTCAAGCGTTAAAATTGGCCCCTGATAACTATCCAGGTGCACGAAATTGGTTAAAGGTAACAGGTCGATTTATGGATAATAATTACTAATTTATTTTCGTAGAAAATCTTCGAATCTTCCCGCATTCAAGAATTATACTAGGTTTGCTGTATAATAAATGATAATATATAATATTCAGTAATCATTAAAAATGATAGCTAGACGTTTGAAAGTATATTTATTCGAAGATATTTTAATATGTTAAATCAAAATGGTAAAAACTAATTTAAATAAAGGTTTCGTTACTCAAATCATTGGTCCTGTATTAGATATTGCATTTCCTAGTGGTCAATTACCACCTATCTACAGCGCACTTAAAATCGAATTAGCTGATGGCACTTCAACAATTGTAGAAGTACAACAATTATTAGGTGATAACCGAGTTCGTGCGGTTTCAATGCGTTCAACAGATGGTTTAAAACGTGGTGCAGAAGTTCTTGATTTAGGTTCTCCTATTAGTGTACCTGTTGGAACTGTAACATTAGGACGTATTTTCAATGTAATCGGTGAGCCGGTTGATGAGCAGGGAGATGTTTCATTTGATGAAACATTACCAATTCACAGAGATGCGCCAGCATTTACAGAATTAGAAACTAAACCATCAATTTTTGAAACGGGTATCAAAGTAGTTGATTTATTAGCACCATACCGTCGAGGTGGTAAAATTGGTTTATTTGGTGGTGCCGGAGTAGGTAAAACTGTATTAATTATGGAATTAATTAATAACATTGCTAAAGCACACGGTGGTGTATCAGTATTTGGTGGTGTAGGTGAACGTACTCGTGAAGGGAACGATTTATACGAAGAAATGAAAGAATCTGGTGTAATTAACGAAAGTAACTTCCCAGAATCAAAAGTAGCTTTAGTATATGGTCAAATGAATGAACCTCCAGGAGCACGTATGCGTGTAGGTTTAACTGCTTTAACAATGGCGGAATACTTCCGTGATGTAAATAAGCAAGATGTTTTATTATTCATTGATAATATCTTCCGTTTCACACAAGCTGGTTCTGAAGTATCTGCTTTATTAGGTCGTATGCCATCAGCTGTAGGTTACCAACCAACATTAGCAACTGAAATGGGTGCGTTACAAGAACGAATCACATCGACAACACAAGGTTCAATTACATCAATTCAAGCTGTTTATGTACCTGCTGATGATTTAACAGATCCAGCTCCAGCAACAACGTTTGCTCATTTAGATGCAACAACAGTATTATCTCGTAATTTAGCTGCTAAAGGTATTTACCCAGCGGTAGATCCATTAGATTCAACATCAACAATGCTACAACCAGGTATTGTAAGTGCAGTTCACTATGAAGTTGCTGAAACTGTAAAAGAAACTTTACAACGTTACAAAGAATTACAAGATATTATTGCAATTCTAGGTATTGACGAATTATCAGAAGAAGATCGTTTAACTGTTGCACGTGCACGTAAAGTTGAAAGATTCTTATCACAACCATTCTTCGTTGCAGAAATCTTCACAGGCTCACCAGGTAAATATGTAAGCTTAGAAGATACAATCAAAGGATTTACTATGGTTCTAGATGGTGAATTAGATGATTTACCAGAACAAGCATTCTACCTAGTAGGAAATATTGACGAAGCAATCGAAAAAGCAGAAACTCTAAAATAAGGAGTAAAATCTATGGTTATGAACATTCGTGTCCTTACTCCAGATAGAGTCATTTGTTCAACAACAGCAGATGAAATCGTCTTACCTGGTTTAACTGGACAAGTAGGCGTCTTAGACGGACATGCAGCATTAATTACAGCATTAGATACAGGTCTATTAAGAATCAAATTAGAGGAAAAATGGACTCCTATTATCTTATGTGGTGGATTAGCTGAAATTGACCGAAATCGTATTACAGTTTTAGTAAATGATGTTGAAGAGCTTATCGATATCGATTTAAGTGAAGCAACAAAAGAATTAGAGAAAGCAACACTTGCTGTTGAAGAAGCTGAAAATGATAAAGGTTTATTAGATGCGTCTGTTGAATTGAAAAAAGCAACAGCCAAATTAGAAGCTATGAATTATTTATCATAAATAATCTTCCCCAATCTTACAAACTAAACATTATCGTATATTTTGTAAGATTGGTGAAAATATAAATTATCAAATAGTATAAATTTATCTTTCTATATGCCAACCAATTCTAATTTTAATTTTACAAATAATTCAGTTGTAACACTAGAATTACCGTTTTCAGAGCATGTAGAAGAATTAAGACAACGTATTTTTTTAATCGTTGGTGTAATTCTAGTATTTACATGTTTTGCATTTGTGGAAGTAAAAAGTCTAGTTAAAATTTTAGAACTTCCAATCAATAACGTGAAATTTTTTCAACTATCACCAGGAGAATATTTTATTTCAACAGTAAAAATATCATTTTATACGGGCTTACTATTTTCCAGTCCGGTGGCTATTGGCCAATTAATTTTATTTTTATTACCAGGTCTAACAAAAAAAGAAACAAAAATTATTCTTCCATTATTAATAAGTTCATTAATTTTATTCGGTTTAGGATTAGCGTTCTCATATTACACTTTAATCCCAGCTGCATTAAACTTTTTCTTAAATTATAGTGAAGAAGTTCTTGAACCTTTTTGGTCATTTGATCAATATTTTGAATTTATTCTTGTTTTATTTTACAGTACAGGATTAGCATTTCAGATTCCTATTATTCAAATTTTGGTAGGATTACTAAATATTGTTTCCCCAAAACAAATGTTAGGTGCTTGGCGTTATGTCATATTGATTTCAACAATTCTGGGAGCTATTTTAACACCTTCAACTGATCCACTAACACAATTATTATTATCATTTGCGATAATATTATTGTATATGTCTGGTTTAGGAATCTTGTTTTTAATAAAAAATTAACTTATATATATAGAATATTTATACTTAACAAGTATTTAAATTATGGCAACTAACAAGTTTTTTAAAAGTCTTTTATTTGCTTCGACGATTGCTGTAAATGTTTTTGGATCGTATGTTCCAGAATCATTAGCATATCCAGTTTTTGCACAGCAAAATTACTCAAACCCGCGTGCAGCAAATGGAAAATTAGCTTGTGCTAATTGTCATTTAAATCAAAAAGCAATTGAGATTGAAGCACCACAAGCAGTTCTACCAAATTCCGTATTTGAAGTAGAAATCAAAGTACCATATGATACAAGTAAGCAACAAATTGGTGCAAATGGACAAAAAGCTGATTTAAATGTTGGTGGTATTTTAATTTTACCGAAAGGTTTTAAATTAGCATCAAAAAATCAAATTTCACCTGAAATTAAAGCAAAAAATAAAGGTGTCTTTATCTCACCTTACAGTACTGAATTAGATAATATGTTTGTAGTAGGTCCAATCGCAGGGAAAACACACCAACAATTAATCTTCCCAGTTGTTGCCCCGGATCCAGAAAAAAATTCTGATGTTAAATATTTAACATACCCATTCTACGCAGGCGGAAACCGTGGACGTGGTCAAGTTTACCCTACTGGTGAAAAAAGTAATGTAAATGTTTTTGGTGCTACACAAGCAGGTCAAATTTCAACTATTACAACTACAGAAAAAGGTGAATCAACTATTGAGATTATCAACTCAAACGGTGTAAAAACTTCACAAGTTGTTCCAAAAGGCTTAGTTTTAACAGTTAAGGCTGGTGATATTGTTCAACCAGAACAAGGACTAAATATTGATCCAAATGCCGGTGGATTTGGTCAAGAAGAATCAGAAATCGTTTTACAAAGTCCAATTCGTATTATTGGTTACCTTGTTTTCTGTTTATTTGCTTTATTAACTCAAATTTTATTAGTTTTAAAGAAAAAACAATTCGAAAAAGTACAAGCTGCTGAACTTAATTTCTAATTGCATTTCCAACTCAGGAAAAAAACTTATTCTGATTGATTTTTATCCAAATAATTTTATTTACCGTATTAATTTGGTCTTCGCAACTTAAAAATAGATCCAAGTTAAATCGATGCATCACACAATAGTTTTTAGGTGATGCATCACTTCAATTATTCTTGTTTTAGTGTTTATTTATAAAGATTTGTTTTACTTTTGCCGTAAATTTTATTAAATAGCATAAATGATTTTTAATAAAAAAATATTAATTGTATTGAATTTATTTGTTTAATTTAATTATAAAAAACTAATAACATTTATGAATTGGATAATTAACAAAAATTGTCAAAAAAGTTCAAGAACCACTATTTTTAAGTAGTACAAGTCCTTTTTTGACTAGTTAATTTGAATGAAACCATTCAACATAAACTTATATATTCATATCTACACGTAGATCTTAAAAAATATATTATTTTTTAAACAAACTTAAAAGTTTTTTGATATTTTTTACTAAGAATTGTTTTATTGGACCTGTAATCCAATTTTCTTGTGTCCCTCTTCCAAGCCAACCATACCATAATTTCGGGAATTTCCGTTTTAGATTCGTTTGTTTTTCATCTTGCCAAGCTGTTTGACCACCACTATAAATACTATTTTTTGGGCGTGGACCAATATGTAATTCGGTTGTTTCTACAAGAAATGGAACATAAAAATATTGTCCATACATTGCATGTAATAAAGCGGAAAATATTGAAACTAAATGTACAACAACAAAGAATATTAATATAATATTTAATAAATTAAACTGGAATAATAGATTTGGGTCAGTAGCTGTTACGGTAACCGTTCGTTTTCCAGCAGCTTGAGTTATAACATTAAACACCATATTTGGTTCTAGAACATTTTGTTGGAAATACATAACCCTAAACAAGAAAAAGATTAAGATTTGTTCTACAAATCCAATTAATAGTAAAAATGTCCAATGCCAACGAACTAAATAAGGACAATAACGTTTTCCAACTCGTGTAATCATTGCATAAGCTGCAACACCCGATAATTGTTCCCAGAATTCACTGATTGTTTCAAATAAGCGGGGAATAACAACATTATAAACTTTATAATAATATGGTAGAACACGAGCTTTCTCAGTCTCATTTAAATTGGAAACAATCATCGAGATTGGATCAATATAATAGCGAAGCCCTGTATCTGGATCTGTATGAACTATTCCATTTGTAAAACCATAATATAATAGTTTTCCTGGATTATACCAGTGAACGTTGGATCCTAGTTTCATATCTGTTTTTGCGAGTGCATCACTACTATTCTGAAGTTCAATTGCACTAATTCCTAATTTTTGTAAATACGGTATCTTAACTAACATCTGACTATACATAGTAACAATATCAATTAAATGGCGATACCATAAATAACCTGCTACCATTCCAATACAAGTAATATAAGTTGCAGTCTTTAAATTTAAATCATGACGGATAATCAAAATAATAAAACGGATAAAAATAAGAAAGAAAATAATATTTTCAATATCTGTTAAGTTTAATCCATCTTGAATTACTTGCAATAAATCATTCTTTAATAACTTTAACGATTCTATTGAACGATAAATTGGATCGTCTACGTTAATGTTTTGCCATGTTTCTAATGTAGTCTTAGTTTTAAGATTACTATCAAACCAATTTGAAATTGTTGTTTGATCACTGTTAATTAAAAATAGTAAAAGTCTCAGAGAATATAACATAAATTTATTTTATCAAGATTTTTATCTCAAAAGTGTAAATTTTTGACAACTGAATAACCTTCAATTGCTTGAATTAAAATATAGACTTTCTTAAATTACATCTATAATCATATTTAAATAAGTATTTGTCAAGTTTTAGAAGAAATTAAAAAATTAAAAAGTACCCCCAAGGGAATTCGAATCCCTGTTGCCTCCGTGAAAGGGAGATGTCCTAGGCCTCTAGACGATGGGGGCAGTATTTCTATCAGTATTTAATAAAAATATTAAGCGGGCAACGCGATTCGAACGCGCGACATCAACCTTGGCAAGGTTGCGCTCTACCACTGAGCTATGCCCGCTTACACAAAATATCAAAAATGAATTAATATAGTGTCTCTAATATATATTGTATATTAGTGCGTCTTTTTTGTCAAGACTTTCAGAGTTCGAAATTATAGTTTATACTATAATTTCGAATTATTTAAATTGAACTAGTAATACCATCTGCTGTAGCAATTACAAATACTAAAGCAACCCAAGCTTTAAAGATGTTATTAAAGTTATCTTTTGAACTTTCCCATTCACCTGGTGTTGCTAACGCTACTGGCACTGTTACAACTAATGCTAATGAGATTAAAACGAATAAAGTTGTTAATAAAGTTATTATCATAAATATTTTTTAAATGTTTTTATAGATGATCGAAATGAAATAGATATTAAATTATAAATTGCCTTTTTTTAATGCTAATAAAACAATGATTGCAGGACCAGATAACATAATAATACCTGTTGCTAATAATTGTCCTATAATTTGCCAATTAACCATTTTTTAAATCCTTATTATCAATTTTTTAATAAAATTTTAAGTAATATAATAACCACTAATATTAGTTATAATTCTACTTAAAAATTAATAAAGTAAAAATATTCTTTTCCTTTCGTTTGATAAATTTAAATATCTTTGAAAATATTAATGAGAAAAACTTTACTAGTTTAATATTTTTATGTTATTATATATTTAAGGGTTGCTAACTCAATGGTAGAGTACTCGGCTTTTAACCGATTTGTTCTGGGTTCGAGTCCCAGGCAACCCAATAAAATCGATATATTATTAATATTCGTAAAGCCTTATTTATTATTTAAACTTGTCTTTTCATTCAATTCTATTGATTTCCTCTAGTTTTTTTAAAACATGAATCATTAATTGGGATTGAAAATTTATCTTATAATACTAAAGAAAACTATTAAAAATTTTATTATTCGTAAAAGGATAGATCTTTTACTAAAACTATGGTTTGACTATAATTTTTTAATTCAAAATGGTTTAATGAAATTCTTGACTTAAAAAGTCAAGAATAACAATATGATAGTTCTTTAAAAAACTATTTTAATGAAGCTTTACCACCAGCGTCATTAATTTGTTTTTGTGCTTCTTCAGCAGCATCTTTTGCAATACCTTCTTGAATTACTTTAGGTGCAGATTCTACTAATTCTTTAGCTTCTTTTAAGCCTAAACCTGTAATACCACGTACTACTTTTAATACTGCAATTTTCTTATCTGCTGGTACTTCATCTAACATTACGTCGAATTCAGTTTTTTCTTCAGCTTCTTCTGCAGGTGCACCAGCAGCAGCCATAACCATTGTTCCACCAGCAGCAGCAGAAGCATCTACACCAAATGTTTCTTCAATTTGTGCTACTAATTCTGAAGCTTCTAATAAAGTTAAAGTTTTTAACTCTTCAACGATTTGATTAATTTTGTCTGACATAATAATTTTAAAATATATTGTATATTGAACTCGTCAAGTTACTATAATGATCTTTGAGGAAAGTTTACCCAAAACTACTGATATCTAGTTTAATAGATGAACCCATTGTGGTACAAATTGATAAACTTTTAAAGTATTTTCCTTTTACCCCAGATGGACGATTTTTTTCAATTGAATTGTAAAAAGCTTGTAAATTTTCAAGTAATTGAGCTGCAGTGAAATCTGCTTTTCCAAATGTTGCATGAACAATACCTGTTTTATCTGCTTTGTACTCAAATTTTCCTTTTTTAAATTCTGTTAATGTTTCAGTTAAAGTACTACTAACTGTTCCAGATTTTGGTGAAGGCATCAATCCTTTTGGACCTAATACACGGCCAAGTTTTGCTAATTTTGGCATCATGTTAGGAGTTGCAATTAATAAATCAAAATTGATATTTCCTTTTGTAATATCTTCAATTAATTCATCATTACCAACAATATCAGCTCCTGCTTTTGTTGCTTCATCATAATTTTCATCATTTGTTAAAACCGCAATTATAACTTGTTTTCCCACACCATGTGGTAATGTTACGGTTGTTCGCAATTGTTGATCAGCATACTTTGGATCAATATTTAAATTGGCGTGTAATTCTACACTTTCAACAAATTTTGCTGTTCCTGTTTCTTGCAAAACTTGAATTGCCTGATCTAAATTTGAGTAAATTTTATTTTTAGTTTTCTCAACATTTTCTTTGTGACGTCGCGATAGTGTTCGCATAACCTTCTCCACTAAAAATTTATCTAAGTTTAATTTAATCTACAATGGAAATTCCCATATTTCGTGCAGTTCCTTCAACAATCTTCATTGCACTTTCCAGTTTAGTAGTATTTAAATCTGGTAGTTTGATATTGGCAATTTCTTCTAGTTGTGCTTTTGTGATTGATCCAACATTTATTAAGTTTGGTTTAGAAGATCCTTTTTTATCTTTAATATTGGCTGCATTCACCAATAAAACAGATGCAGGAGGTGTTTTTAGAATAAATGTATAGCTTCTATCTTCATAAACTGAAATTTCAACAGGAATAATTAAACCTGCTTTATCAGTTGTCTTCGCATTGTATTCTTTACAAAAGGCTGCAATATTTACACCATGTTGACCTAATGCAGGACCAACAGGAGGTGCCGGTGTTGCTTTTCCAGCTGGTAAAGCAAGTTTAATTAATGCAGTAATTTTTTTAGCCATAAGAATGTGGTAATATAATTTAAGAAAGATATTTAAAAATTTTAGATTATAATTTGTTAAAATTTTAAGACTGCGGTACAATATTTATAATCTCAGTAGATAAAATCTTTTAATTTTTAAAATTCTATTTAATTTTGTGAATTGGTGAATTATAACCTCTTTTTAAAAGAGAAACGCGCCCTGTAGGACTTGAACCCACGACATCTAATTTTGGAGACTAGCGTTCTACCAACTGAACTAAGGGCGCTAACTTAATATAGGTAATATAAAGATAATTAAGAAAAATTACAAGATTACGTGTTAATACTAAAATTTATAAATTAAAAATTTTAAATGAAAAAACAAAATTTATCTAATCAAAAAAATAACTCTAACCTTTTGAAAAAGGAAAAAGCTAATAAGTTAATTCATCAAACTGGATCAATCTTTAGTTATGAAGAACAAAAAAATATATTAAATCTGACCGCGCAATTACCTCATAGTTTTACACTTGAAAAAACTCTATTAACTTGTATCCTAGTAAATTCTGATACTTCGTTTCAAACACTAGAAGTTATTATGGAACATTTACCTATTAATGCTTTTTATTTCAAGAATCATCAACGGTTGTATCAAACCTTTATTAATATGTATCAGGAAGATATCTGTATTGATTTTTTAACAACAACGGATTACATTCAATGTCATGGTTTAATTAATGAGGTGGGTGGTTTACAAGTAATTAGTGAACTTCTCAAAGAAATTCCCACTCTTGTTTATTTAATGGATTATATTCGTCTAGTAAAACAGAAATATATCCGTCGCTGTATTATTAAGATTGGTTTAAAAACTGTGGATAATGGATTTGTGATGAATTTTCCAGTCTACGAACAATTACTAAGTATTGATTCGGAAGTTCAAAAACTAACAATGGATCTTCAAGTCAAAAAGAAAGATTTTAGTAGTGCGGAATTGCTTAGATTAATTATCGATGATTTATGGGAAAAAGTAAGACGACCTGGTCAATTATCGGGAACACCCTCAGGATTTATTGGACTTGATTCCTATACCGATGGATTTCAAAAGTCTGAGCTAATTATTCTTGCGGGTCGTCCATCTGTCGGAAAAACATCATTTGGTTTAAATATTTCCTTAAATGTTTTAAAAAAAACTCGTTTGCCAGTAATTTTCTTCAGTTTAGAAATGTCAGCACAACAGCTTATGTATCGATTACTTTCAATGGAAACGCGTCTTGATCAAACAAAATTTAAAACTGGCTTATTAAATAATGACGATTGGAAAAAAATTGATTTAGTAATGCGAATTCTCGGTAAGATTCCTATTCATTTACATGATACACCTCATTTAAGTTCGGCTGATGTACGAAAAGTATTAAAAAATTTTTCTAAACTTTATACAAATATTGGTTTAGTAGTAATTGATTATTTACAATTAATGCATGAACCTTTATCGAAAAATTTAAATCGTTCACAAGAAATTTCGTTAATTACTCGTGAGTTAAAAAACATTGCACGAGAATTTGATGTTCCAATTATTGCTTTATCTCAATTAAGTCGAACAATTGATGGACGAATTGACCCAAAACCAATGTTATCCGATTTACGTGATAGTGGTTCGATTGAACAAGATGCTGATCTTGTATTGATGCTTTACAAGAATACGCAAAAGTCTATTATAAACCTAACACCAGGTTCTAAAATTATTGATCTTTCAATTGCAAAACAAAGAAATGGGCCAATTGGAAATACTCAGCTTTTGTTTAATGAATATCTAACAAGGTTTGAAGATTACGATAAAAATGAAAGATATAGTCCAAATTAGAAGCGTCAAAACCCATTCTAAGAGTGTAGTGATTAATCTAAATCGAATTAAAGAATACGTTCAACTAGAATTATTTTTTGATTTTTATTTAAATAGTATGGATTATAAAGAAGTTAATAATCGATACTATTTAAATATTGACATTTAATTTCTAATCTGATAAACTATCTTTTAATAAAGGGTCGGTGTCCGAGTGGTTAAAGGAGACGGATTGTAAATCCGTTACAGTAATGTTACGTTGGTTCGAATCCAACTCGGCCCAATATAGTTAATAACTAGTTATACAATTTTATTTTTTACATTCCCACCATACTTTTAAGAATAATGTACAAAAGTCCAATTATTACAAAAATTAACAGTATCAAAATACCTCGTAGTTTTGGGATTTTAAATAAATTCCGAAATGGGGTAATAATAACTAAAGCTAAGCCAAGTACACTACTAATAAAAAATCTTGGATAACGAGAAATATTTGTCCAAAAGTCACTCATACGATCAGTTTATAATTACTAAATATATCATTATTATAATGATATATTGAATAATTATAAATTTATTTAACCTTTATAAATGTCTAAACAGGAAAATAAAATTTCAAGGATATTAATTTTTAATAGATTTGGAATTTCAAAGAAAATTATGTTATAATGTTAGTAGTAAGAATAGTATAAGGCTCTGTAGCTCAGTGGTTAGAGCGGGGGATTCATAAGCCTCAGGTCGTAGGTTCAAATCCCACCAGAGCCATCTATCAAAGATTTATTTAGGAGAAATGGCTGAGTGGTCGAAAGCAATAGATTGCTAATCTATCGTGCAATATATTGTACCCAGGGTTCGAATCCCTGTTTCTCCTTTGTTAATAAATTTGATTGAAATAATTGACATTTCAAGTAAATTCATTTAACATTCTTAGTATAGGAAATAAAATATTGGGATTGTAGTTCAATTGGTTAGAGCACTGCCCTGTCACGGCAGAAGTTGCGAGTTCGAGTCTCGTCAGTCCCGTTTTGTAATAACTTAATAAGTATTAAATTTAAACCTCTTTTTCATTTCCTAGGATTTTAGGAGTTCTGATAAGGCTTTAATATCAAATCTTGCCATATTTTTATTTACTGTTATCCTAAATAAAATTTGAATTTATCATTTTAATTAAAGTTGAGTAATTTTTTCAATCTTTACTTATAATATTATAATAGCTAATCTTTGTTTAGTTTAGTTGTAAGAAAGTCAAAAACCATTATTTATATTGAGGAATGTATTACTATGGCATTACCATGGTATCGTGTTCACACTGTTGTTTTAAATGATCCTGGAAGATTAATTGCAGTACATTTAATGCATACAGCTTTAGTTGCTGGTTGGGCTGGGTCAATGGCACTATATGAATTAGCTGTTTTTGATCCTTCGGACCCTGTTTTAAATCCAATGTGGCGTCAAGGTATGTTTGTTATGCCTTTTATGACTCGTTTAGGAATTACAGACTCTTGGGGTGGATGGAGCATTACTGGTGAAAGCGTTTCAAACCCAGGTATTTGGAGTTTTGAAGGTGTAGCATTATCACATATTATTTTATCAGGTATGTGTTTCTTAGCTGCTATTTGGCACTGGGTTTACTGGGATTTAGAATTATTCCGTGATCCAAGAACTGGTGAACCAGCATTAGATTTACCAAAAATCTTTGGAATTCACTTATTCTTATCAGGATTAGCATGTTTTGGTTTTGGAGCTTTCCACGTGACTGGTTTATTCGGTCCTGGTATCTGGGTTTCAGATGCTTACGGAATCACAGGAAAAGTACAACCTGTAGCACCTTCTTGGGGCGCTGATGGATTCAATCCATTCAATCCAGGTGGTATTGCTGCACACCACATCGCTGCTGGTATTTTTGGTATCTTCGCAGGTGTGTTCCACCTTACAGTTCGTCCACCACAACGTTTATACCGTGCATTACGTATGGGTAATATTGAAACTGTATTATCAAGTAGTATTGCAGCAGTTTTCTTCGCTGCTTTCGTTACTTCAGGTACAATGTGGTATGGTGCAGCTGCAACACCAATTGAATTATTCGGACCAACTCGTTATCAATGGGATAGTGGTTACTTCCAACAAGAAATTGAACGTCAAGTTGAAACTTCTGTTAGTGAAGGTTTATCTGAAAGTCAAGCATGGTCAAGAATTCCAGATAAATTAGCATTCTATGACTACATTGGAAACAATCCTGCAAAAGGTGGTTTATTCCGTGCTGGTCCAATGAACAAAGGTGACGGTGTTGCTGAAGCTTGGTTAGGTCATCCAATTTTCCGTGATAAAGAAGGTCGTGAATTAACTGTAAGACGTATGCCTGCTTTCTTCGAAACATTCCCTGTGATTTTAGTAGATAAAGATGGTATTATCCGTGCAGATATTCCTTTCCGTCGTGCGGAATCTAAATATAGTATTGAGCAAGTAGGTGTAACTGTTGATTTCTACGGTGGTAAATTAAATGGTCAAACATTTAAAGATGCACCAACAGTTAAGAAATTTGCACGTAAAGCTCAATTAGGAGAAGTTTTTGAATTTGATAGAACAAGTCTATCATCTGATGGTGTATTCAGAAGTAGTCCACGTGGTTGGTATACTTTTGGTCACGCAAACTTTGCTTTATTATTCTTCTTTGGACACTTATGGCATGGTGGTCGTACAATCTTCCGTGATGTATTCACTGGTATTGGTGCTGAGGTTACAGAGCAAGTTGAGTTTGGTGCATTCCAAAAATTAGGTGATAAATCAACTAAAAAACAAGGTGCAGTTTAAATCATACTCATCTTCAAAGTTTTAAATTTCTTCATATATTTATATAGGATCATAAACAATGGAAGCTTTAGTTTATACATTTTTACTAATTGGTACTTTAATGGTAATCTTCTTTGCCGTATTCTTCCGAGATACGCCACGAATTCTTAGATAATAAAACCAATTTATTTGGTTTTATTTTTTAGTCTTCATGTTCTTCAAATGGATCACGTAAATTTTTAGAGGCTGGTCCAAAAGCAGTATAGATAGAATATGTAGTAATTCCTAGAAGTAAACTTGATACAAAAATGACAATAATAGTTGCTGTTTCCATGATATATAGTGATTATGATTAACGTCTTAATATTATATATCATATAATAGAAAATTAACTTATTAAAATTTAAATATGGCATTACGAACAAGATTAGGTGAAATTTTACGTCCATTAAATGCTGAGTATGGTAAAGTTGCACCAGGTTGGGGTACTACTCCAATTATGGGTGTAGTAATGGCAGCATTCCTAGTTTTTTTACTAATTATTTTACAAATTTACAACTCATCATTAATCATTGAAAATGTTGATGTAGATTGGGCAAACGGTATTGTATAATAATAATCTTATCAATAATTTGGGAAAACAAATCAGTTTTTCCAAATTATAAAAATCACACACATTAAATATATATATATCTCTATGGATATTATCAGTCTAGGTTGGGCCGGTTTAATGACAATGTTTACATTCTCATTAGCATTAACTGTTTGGGCTCGAAATGGTTTCTAATTATTTAAATTCTTTGTAGAATATTATGGAATTAATCAGATTAATTTTTCCGTATGCAAGTCCAGAAATTGTTACAACAGCAGCTATCTGCTTTGCAATGACTTTATTCGGTCTTTCTTTAGGATTTGTTTTATTAAAAGTACAAGGCGAATAATCTTTTATTTAATAATAATATAAATAATATTATTATTAAATTTTATTACTTCTTTTCTTACAATTATCAATAAATTTTCTTCTTGTCTTTTGTTGGTTTTTATTTTAATTTTGGGAAAAAATCCAAAAAAGAACTTTAAGTTTCTTGACTTTTCAAAAACTTAAAAGTAAGCTTGATATTTGACACGTAAGTAGATTTAACAAGCAAATTTATAATAACAATTAGGATATCAAGTTTAAAAAAAATTAGAAAAATAATTGTTAATCGAAGTTCTTTATCACTTTTTAAAAATTGATATAATGTCTTAAATTCTTTTTTTTAATTAAAATTCTTTGTAATTTTAGAAATCTTTTAGATAAATTATTAACCAAATAAATCGCTATGGCAAAAAAAAGTATGATCGAACGCGAAAAAAAACGCATTCGTCTAGAAAAAAAATACGCGCAAAAACGAGCAAGCTTATTGACTGAATACAGAGCAGAAAGTAATTTTAACAAGAAAATGGAAATCCATTCACAAATTCAAAAATTACCGCGCAACAGTTCGAAAATTCGTATCCGTAACCGTTGTTGGAAAACGGGACGTCCACGTGGAGTTTTCCGTGATTTTGGGTTATCTCGTCATGTTGTACGTGAAATGGCACACCAATGTTTATTACCAGGTGTAACAAAATCTAGCTGGTAAGAAAACTTATATTGATTTTTATTACTTTAATTTATAATTAAATATACATTTGAATAGAAATGTTTTTGTTATAATCTAGCACTAAGTTTTTTTTAGAATCACGCTGATTTATTTTTAACCATTAGGAGTTTTTATGATTTCTGATTCACAAGTTTACACAGCATTATTTATTGCTTTATTAGCATCAGTTTTAGCAATTAGTTTAGGAACTTCACTTTACGAATAATATACCTTTAACGTTTTTCGTTAATTATTCAAAATGAAAAAGTTTAATATTTAATAATATAAGTTTAAAATTATGTCACAAGAAAATTCAAAAAATATTACAGCGACGCCTGTTTTCCCATTTACAGCAATTGTTGGTCAAGATGAAATGAAACTTGCTCTACAATTAAACGTTATTGATCCTAAAATTGGTGGCGTTTTAATTATGGGTGATCGTGGAACGGGTAAATCAACAACAATTCGAGCAATTGCTGATTTACTTCCTGAAATTGAAGTGGTTGCTGAAGATCCATTCAACTCTCATCCAACTAATTTAGAATTAATGAGTAGTGACGTAAAATCACAAATTCAAAATGATTCGGATAGTATTAAAACAGACTTCATTAAAATTCCAATGATCGATTTACCTTTAGGGGCTACAGAAGATCGAGTATGTGGGACAATCGATATTGAAAAAGCATTAACAGAAGGTGTTAAAGCTTTTGAGCCAGGACTATTAGCTAAAGCTAATCGTGGTATTCTTTATGTTGATGAAGTTAACTTATTAGATGATCATTTAGTAGATATTCTATTAGATTCAGCAGCTTCAGGTTGGAATACTGTTGAACGAGAAGGTATTTCAATCCGCCACCCAGCACGATTTGTTCTTGTTGGATCTGGAAACCCAGAAGAAGGTGAATTACGACCTCAATTATTAGATCGATTTGGAATGCAAGCTGAAATTCGCACAGTGAAAGATCCAACATTACGTGTTAAAGTTGTAGAAGAAAGAACAGCTTTTGACCAAACACCTATGGTTTGGATTGATAAATATGAGGAACAACAACAAGAATTACGTGACCGTATTGTTTCTGCTCAAAAATTATTACCAACTGTTCAAATTGATTACGATCTAAGAATTAAAATTTCAGAAGTATGTAGTCGTTTAGATGTAGATGGATTACGAGGTGATATCGTAACAACACGTGCCGCACAAGCACATGCAGCTTACGATAATCGTGATAAAGTAACCGTTGACGATATTGCAGCTATTATTGTATTGTGTTTACGTCATCGATTACGTAAAGATCCTTTAGCAACGCTTGACGAAGGTAATAAAGTAGACAAAGTCTTCAAAGAAGTATTCGAAATCGAAGAATAATTTAGTATTTTTTAACCAATTAAATTTATGTTAACAATTCTTGGAATGGGTACAAGTCTGTTTTTAATTGTCATTATTCTTATACGAATTCCGCGCGAGTCGATTGGTCTTTCCAGTTTTGCAAATAACAGTGATTTATTAGGTTCACCAGGTTCAGCGCAACGTTTTTTAGATATTGTAACCGTTACGGGGATTTTAGTATATTTTTCAGTTGCTTTCCAATTAAATATAAAATAATAAGAAATTGAAAAGTTTCTAATCCTTTTGACTTTTAATTTAAAAAATGATTAGCATTTTACTTTGCTATAGTTGAATTAGAGCTAATACTATAAACTCAAGTGGAATATTCGTATACTACCATTACTAAAATAATTTAGTAATGGTAAGCTTATTTATAAACTTCTATTTTTTAATTTTTGACTTAATCAACATTCGTAAAAATTTTTGATACAAATTATTCTAATTATGCTTTATTAAATAAAAGAAAAATATTAAATAGTAGTCGAGTCGTTTTAAAATTATTTCAATATGAATAAGTTATCTCAATTTTTGATAAAGTTAAGAAAAATAATAAACTATATTTATGAATAATTTCAAAGTTATAACGTCTAGAGTTAACTAAGTTATAACTTTAATAAATTTAGTTAAATGATAGATACTAATCTGTTCAAATGAATAGACGGGAATTTTTTTTTCATTTGCAAAGCGATTTAAATTTGGATTTTGTTGAAGATGTTTGGTTAATCCAATGATAACACTAGCTTTTTGTAAATCATTTGTTAGAGTAAATTTGACGTTAGCCTTTAAAAAAACTTCCTTCAAAAAATTCTTTGAAATTGAATAAGAATAAATAACTAAATTTTTATTAAACTCATGTACTAATTTATTTGTTTTTAGGGAATTAAATTGTGTCCAACATTTTGTAACAGTTAATTGAACGTCATCAGCTGATGAAGGGTCTTTAATTAATGAATTTTGAGATGAAGAAAAATTCTCACATTGGATTTGAATTTTTTCATCTAAGATTACTTTTCGTGTTTGACACAGTAAGGAATCTTTTCGAAGAAACAAATCTGCTGATGTTGCAACATTTTCATGTATTGTCCAAATATTTGGTTTATTAATTTCAATTATAATTTCAAACGCAGGGTATGATTTTCGTTCTAAGATACTTTTTTGAGTGCCTCGTCGTTTTGCTTCATCATCACTTAACGTTACATATTGAATTCCACCAATCAAGTCGGATAACGGTGGATTTTTAATTAAATTCTCCAAACAGTTGCCATGGGTTGTTCCAATTAATTGAACGCCTTTTTCGGCTATTGTTCGAGCTGCTAAAACTTCTAATTCCGTACCAATTTCGTCAATGATAATGACTTCAGGCATATGGTTTTCAACAGCTTCAATCATAACTTGATGCTGTAATTCTGTTTTTGGAACTTGCATTCGTCTTGCCCGTCCAATTCCAGAATGGGTAATATCACTATCACCCCCAATCTCATTAGATGTATCAATAATAATAACACGTTTTTCCATTTCATTGGCTAAAACGCGTCCTATTTCACGAATAATTGTTGTTTTTCCCACCCCAGGTTTACCCAAAATTAGTATCGATTTTTCAGATTCTAATAAATCACGAATTACTGAAACCGTTCCAAATATTGAACGACCAATTCGACAGGTTAACCCATTTATTAAAAATTGCCGATTTCGAATACAACTTATTCGGTGAAGTGTACGTTGAATACCGGCACGGTTTTCATTACTAAATTTACTTAAATGTTTTGTAACAAAATCAATATCTTGCCATGAAATAATTTTTTGTGATAGATATTCAGGACCATATGTAAAACGAGCTTCTGGTCGTCGTCCTAAATCAAGAATAATTTCTACCATTTGATCATGATAACGATGGCTCCTAAGAGTTTGTTGAAGAAAAACTGGTAAATTTTCAATTAATTTTTCGAAATCATTATTTAAAGTCATGAACAAAAGAATATTAGTAAATTTATAATTTAAATTTCCCTCGCGAATACAAAGTAATACGGAGTAATTTAAATTAGTTTATTTTAATTAATAGTAGTTAATAGAGATTGGAATGTTGAACTATCTAAAATAGCAATTTGTGATAACATTTTACGGTTTAAATCAATATTTGATTTCTTAAATTTATGAATAACCTGACTGTATGTAATCCCATTTGCTCTTGAAGCTGAATTAATTCTTGTAATCCAGATTTTTCTGAACGTTCTTTTCTTTTGTTTACGACCAATATATGAATAGCGTAAAGCTTTCATAACTTGTTGATTTGCAACTCTGAATAAAACAGAATGTGCACCTCTATAACCACTTGCAAGCGATAGAATTTTTTTTCTACGTTTACGAGCTACATTTCCACGTTTGACTCTTACCATTTGTATTTTATTGTTATTAAGTTATTAATCTAATAAGGTAACATTAATTTAATTGGAGCTTGATCACTCTTGCTCACACATAAAACTTGTGACAATTTTCGTTTCTGCTTGTTTGATTTTTTCATCAACAAGTGACCTTTGTATGCGTGACGACGTAAAAAATTGTTAGTTCCAGTAATTTTATATCGTTTTGCTGCTGCTTTTCGTGTTTTTAATTTTGGCATAAAATTTTATTTAGACTTGTTAAGATACAATTTTTTAAAATAAGCTTTTGATTTCAAAGGATGAGAATATAAAATTTGATCATCATTTTTCCAATCGACAGGACATGCCTGACCAGGATTTTCTTTGATATATTGAATCGATTTAAGAACTCTTATCAATTCATCTATATTTCGTCCACATAATAAATTATTAACTGTATAGTATTGGATAATTCCTTCCTTGTCAATAATAAATATACCTGGGAATGAAAGACCATCATTTGTTAATAGATGATATTTTTTTGTAATAGTTTGATTTAAATCCGAAACTAATGGATAGTTTAATTTTCCTAATCCGCCTTGGCTTCGGCTAGATAATAAATATTGTAAATGTGAAAAAGGACTATCTGTTGAAATTGCTAAAATCTGAGTAGATAATTGTCGAAAATCATTAATTCGATTGCTTAACTCAATTAATTCTGTTGGAGAAACGGAAGTAAAATTTGCAGGATAAAATACTAAAAGGACATATTTTTTTCCATGATAATCTGATAACCTAATTTTTCCTAACCTATTGTTATAAATTCCAACAGTTAAAAAATTTGGAGCTATTTTTCCAATTTGGGGTGAATTAGTCATAAACAAAAACTTTTAGTACAACAATATAAACTAAAAAAGAATAATAAAATAAACAAAGTATAGCAATTTTTAAGATTGTTTATCGTTTGTTTATTTTTAAATAAGAAGTCAAAAAAATTATTTACCTTCAACTTCAACTAATTCATCTAAAGCAAAATTATTTGTATTTGTACCACTATAATTCACTTTTTCAAAACGTACTACGGCTGGGTAACGAATACCGCTATCATCAACTACTGCTACTGTACCAACTTCATTAAACCAGTATGATTCTTTTCTAAGAATACGAACTTTTGAACCACGTTTTACCATAATTTTTTAATATAAATGTGAATAATATTATTTCAAAAATAAAGTATTTACAGATTTAAAAAATTTAAACATGTGATGCTTTATTTACTTATATAATAGTTAAAAATAAAAAGTTTTTTAATAAAAATTTAAAAAATTTGAAAAAGTTGGTTTGAAAGTATCATATCTGTTATGATAGTAAACAAAAATACGTGAATTATAAATTAATAAGGAAATAAATTAGATGAATCGTGATACAATACAAAAGATTCTTATTGGCTTATTTGTCACAGCTTGTATCTTCTTAGGTATTCAAGTGATGGATGTCGACAGTGTTTTACAAGTTGATAAGAATTCTACAAAAACAGAAATGACTGTTGCTTCAAGTGGTTCAAGAATGACATATGGTCGATTCTTAGAATATTTAGAACTTGGTTGGGTTAAACAAGTAGATTTATATGATAATAATCGAAATGCAATTGTTTTAGCTTCTAGTCCAGAATTAGGTAATCGTCCACAAGCGATACGTGTTGAGATCCCAGTTGGTGCTTCACAATTAATTCAAAAGTTAAAAGAATACAACATTGATTTTGATGCACATCCGCTTCCACAAAAGAGTCTTTTAGTTACAATTGCTAGCAATTTAGTTTTACCATTAGTCTTTATTGCAGGTTTAATTTTCTTCTTCCAAAATTCTGAGAATTTCCCACAAAACAACGGAATGTCTCCAATGAATTTAGGTAAATCAACAGCTCGTTTTGATCAACGTCCGGAAACAGGAATCTCGTTTGATGATATTGCTGGTATTGATGAAGCGAAAGCTGAATTTGAAGAAATCGTTTCATTTTTACGTGAACCAGAACGTTATACATTAGTTGGTGCAAAAATTCCAAAAGGTGTATTATTAGTAGGACCTCCGGGTACGGGAAAAACATTATTAGCAAAAGCAATTGCAAGTGAAGCAAATGTTCCATTCTATAATGTTGCTGGTTCTGAGTTTGTGGAAATGTTTATTGGTATTGGTGCTGCAAGAATTCGTGATTTATTTAAAAAAGCTTCTGAAAATACTCCGTGTATTGTTTTCATTGATGAAATTGATGCAGTTGGTCGTGAACGTGGAGCTGGTATTGGTGGTGGTAATGATGAACGTGAACAAACGTTAAATCAATTATTAACAGAAATGGATGGTTTTAAAGAGAATAAAGGGGTTATTGTAGTTGGAGCTACAAACCGAGTTGATATTCTAGATTCTGCTTTATTACGTCCAGGTCGTTTCGATCGTCAAATTACTGTTGGTTTACCAGATCGATTAGGACGACTTGGTATCTTAAAAGTTCATGCTCGAAACAAACCTTTAGCTAAAGATGTTTCATTAATTCAAATTGCAAACCGAACACCAGGTTTTTCTGGAGCAGATTTAGCAAACTTACTTAATGAATCAGCAATTTTAGCAACGCGTTATAAAAAAGATACAATTACAAAAAATGAAGTTAATGAAGCTGTTGACCGAATTATTGGTGGTATTGCAGGTTCAGCAATGGAAGATACTAAAAATAAAAAGTTAATTGCTTATCATGAAGTTGGTCATGCCATAGTTGGTTCGTTATTACAAAATCATGATGCAGTTGAAAAAGTAACATTAATTCCACGTGGAAGTGCAAAAGGTTTAACATGGTTTGCTCCAGATGAAGATCAAATGTTAATTTCGCGTGCACAATTATTAGCAAGAATTACTACAACATTAGGTGGACGTGTTGCTGAACGAGTTATTTTTGGTGAAACAGAAGTAACAACAGGTGCAAGTAGTGATTTACAACAAGTAACACGAGTTGCAAGACAAATGGTAACAAGATATGGTATGTCAATTCTAGGTCCAATTGCCTTAGAAAATGATAATAATGAATTATTATTTAAAGGTGAGATGTCAAATCGTATTGATGCAGAAGTTTGTCGAATTGTAAACCATTGTGAACAATTAGCAACACGAATTATTCGTGATAATCGTGTGATTATTGATTTAATTGTAGAACGTTTACTAGATGCAGAAACGTTAGATGGTGATGAATTCCGTGAGTTAGTGGAACAATACACAATTCCTCCAACATCGATGAAAGCATAATAACCGGATAATTTAAAAAGTTTTCATTCTTATTACATTTTTCAGTAATAAGAATGAAAATTATTATTTACTTATTTATTATTTTTTAAATAAATCTTTTGATTCTGCAATTGCTTCTTTTAAAGATGCTTCTGCTTCTTCTGTAAATTGATTTGTTGATGTAACAATGTTTAAGTATGGCTTTTGTGAAGTTGTTAAGTATGTAATTAAACTTGCACAGTAAGCTTTTACATCTTCTACTTCAATATCATCTAAGAATCCATTAATACCAGTGTAGATTAATGCAACTTGTTGAGCTACCGATAATGGTGAATTTTGTGGTTGTTTTAAAAGTTCACGTAATCGTGTTCCACGAGCTAATTGTTTTTGTGTTGCATCATCTAAATCAGATGCGAATTGTGAGAAAGCTTCTAACTCAGCGAATTGCGCTAATTCTAATTTTAATTTACCTGCAACTTTTTTCATTGCTTTTGTTTGTGCTGCAGAACCTACTCGTGATACTGAAATACCAACGTTAATAGCAGGTCGAATTCCCGAATTGAATAAATCGTTTGATAAGAAGATTTGACCATCTGTAATCGAAATTACATTTGTAGGGATATATGCTGAAACATCACTTGCTTGAGTTTCAATTACTGGAAGTGCAGTCATACTTCCACCGCCTAATGCATCACTTAATTTTGCTGCACGCTCTAATAAACGTGAGTGTAAGTAGAATACATCACCAGGGTATGCTTCACGTCCTGGAGGACGACGTAATAATAATGACATTTGACGGTATGCCATTGCTTGTTTAGTTAAATCATCATAAATAACTAATGTTGCTTTACCATTGTACATGAAGTACTCAGCTAATGCTGCACCAGCATATGGAGCAATATATTGTAATGTTGCTGGATCGTTTGCACTAGCAGCTACAATAATTGTGTATGACATTGCATCTTTTTCTTCTAGTACATTTACTACTTGAGCAATTGTTGAAGCTTTTTGACCAACACCAACGTAAACACATACAACATTTTCAGTTGATTGGTTAATAATTGTATCAACTGCAATTGCAGTTTTACCAGTTTGACGATCACCAATGATTAACTCACGTTGACCACGACCAATTGGAATCATTGCATCAATAGATGTAATACCAGTTTGTAATGGTTCACAAACCGATTTACGACTAATAATACCTGGAGCCATTGCTTCAAGTAATTGAGTTTCTGTTGATTCAATTTCACCTTTACCATCAATTGGACGACCTAACGCATTTACAACACGTCCTAAGAAAGCTTCACCAACTGGAATTTGCGAAATTTGACCTGTTGATTTAACAGTACTACCTTCTAAAATTTGACGGCCAGTACCCATTAATACAACACCAACGTTGTCATTTTCTAAATTTAAAGCAATACCAACAGTTTTGTCTTCAAATTCTAGAAGTTCTCCACTCATTACTTGATCAAGACCATAAACGCGGGCAATACCATCACCAACTTGTAAGACAGTACCAATATTATCTACCTTAACATCTTGATCATATTGTTCAATTTGTTCACGGATAATACTACTAATTTCGTCTGGACGAATGTTTATCATTGTATTATTTTTTAAGATATAAAAAGTTAATAAAGTTTATTTGCGTTAAATTTCTAACACAGTATCTAGATGTTTCGCTAATTTTTGTAATTGGTTTTTAACTGTAAAATCAATTACTTTTGATTCTGTTTTAATTAAAAAACCACCAATTAAACTAGAGTCAACATTAATTACTAATCGAATTTCTCGAGCATTCGTTAATTCTTTTAATTTTTGAATCAACGTATCTTTTTGTGCGTTCGTAAACGCAGATGCTGTTGAAACTTCAATCATTTTAATTGACGCCGTTTGATAAATTAATTCTAAATAAGCATCAATAATTGATGTTAAGCAATTAATTCGATCACGTTCTATTAAAACCATTAAGAAATTAAAAGTCTCAGTATTAAGTTGTGATTTTAATGTTTTTGTTAAAATCCCACTTTTTACTTCTTGTTTTACAATAGGATTCGTTAGATACTCTAGTAATTCTGGAGTGTCCTTCAGAAAAATATCTAAATTTTGAAAATCTGCTGTAATTTGATGCATGATGTTCTTTTCAACTGAAAAGTCAAACAGAGCACGTGCATAAGGAGCTGCAATTTTCGATGTTAAGGGATTTGCACTCATAATAAATCTCCTTTTAATTTATCAATAGTCTCATTAATTAGAGCATTTGAACGTTCTTGTGATTTAAATGTTTCTTGTACACGACTTAATGTTCGTTGTAATACAAGAGAAATAATTTGTTGTTTAATTTCAATAAAAATCTGACGTTCTTTAGAACGGAAAGTTGCTAATGCACGATCAAAACGAACTGTTAACTCTTTTTTAGCTTGGAAAGCATCTGATTCAAGCAATACTTTTTTAGTTGTTACTGTTTCATTTTTAATTTCACTAATAACAATAGTTGCTTGATTTAATTGCTTTTGAGCTTCATCTAGACGCTTTTTAGCTTCGCTTAATCTATCTTCGGCATCTTGAACACCTTTTACAATCGTCGTTCTTCGTTCTTCTAATAATGATCCTAAAAAGTCTCTACCGGTGTAAACTAAAATCGCAACTAATGCTGCAATATTAATTAAACCTGTTTCTAGAATATCGGTATTTAAACTAATGCCTTCACTGGCAAGTAATGTAAAAATCTGATCAAAATTTTCCATGTTTTCGATTTTTTATCTAAACTGTTCACTTATAGAAAGAAAAATTACAGTTCACAAAAAATTTAAATCGCTAATCTAGCTTCAATATCGGTCACTAATGACTGAACAATTTCGTCTAAATTATTAAGTGCAATTTCTTTTTTAGCAAAAAGATCTTTAGTAATAGTATCTAATAAATTATCAATATATTTTTGAGAAATATTTACTTCTATTTCTAAGATTTCTTTATGAATTTGTTGTGATTTTGTAATTTCTAATTGAGCTTGTTTACGGACATCCTCTAACTCTTGTTCATATTGTGTTGTTAGTTTATTAGCTTCTGCTAATATTTCTGAAGCCTCGCTAAGATTTGTTAAAATGTATTCTTTACGTTCTTCAATAACCGTTAACAATGGGTTGTATAAAATTACATTTAAAAGAACCATAAGTAATAAAAACTGAATTGCTACTAATGGTAATGTTGCATTTATATCAAATAACCCACCTGGTCCACTAACTTCTGAACTTGAGATTAAAATTGAAAAATTAATCATATAAAATCTATATACTATAGAATTAAAGTTTAGTGAATAAAAACCTGTTAATTTAGGTTTTTATTTTTGTGTGAGAATTTTTTACGTCTCGGAATTAACTGTTGAATGGGTTAGCGAATAATAATGCTAAAGCTACAACTAGACCGTAAATAGTTAAGGCTTCCATGAAAGCTAAACTTAATAATAATGTACCACGAATTTTGTTTTCTGCTTCTGGTTGACGAGCAATACCTTCAACAGCTTGACCAGCAGCGTTACCTTGACCAATACCAGGTCCGATAGCAGCTAAACCAATAGCTAAACCAGCAGCAATAACAGAAGCAGCAGAAATAATAGAATCCATAATAAAATTTTAGTTATATATATATTTTAAAAAATCTAATCTTGGTCAGTCAAAATTTATTCAAGAGCTTCTGCAATATAAGCAGCAGCTAATGTTGAGAAAATTAAAGCTTGTACTGAACCAGCAAAAATCCCTAATAACATGATTGGTAAAGGAATTACCAATGGAACTAATGAAGTTAATACAGTAATTGTTAATTCATCAGCTAAAACATTCCCGAATAATCGGAAACTTAATGATAACGGCTTTGTAAAATCTTCTAGAATATTAATTGGTAAAAGAAGTGGAATTGGTTGAACATAACGTTTAAAATATCCAAGCCCTTTTTTACTTAAACCCGCATAGAAATAGGCAAGTGAAGTTAATAATGCTAATGCGACTGTTGTATTAATATCATTTGTAGGAGCAGCAAACTCTCCTTCAGGTAATTCAATTAATTTCCACGGAATAATAGCTCCCGCCCAGTTACATCCGAAAATAAAGAAGAATAACGTTCCAATAAATGGAATCCATTCTTTGTAAAAACTCTCACCTAATTGATCTTTAGCAATGTCAGTTACGAACTCAACCGCACTTTCCATAAAGTTTTGGAAACCATGTGGAATACGTTCGGCATTTGAACTACCTAAGAATGCAAATGCTAATAAAATTGCAAATACAAACCAGATAACTACAAGAACTTGACCGTGTACTAAAAATCCTGCAAGATTCCAGTAAAAATGTTTCCCAACTTCTGCTTCCGCTAATAGTGTAAACATATTTGAATCAAACATTTCTGGGTATAAAAAATTTAACTAATTTAGTAAATTACCCAATATTAAAAAATATATAGGAACAAAATATATTATAAATAAATTTATAATATATTAGGGATAAAATTATAAAAAAGCTTTTTATAATTACTTTATTTTAACCATTCATAACCTTTTACTTCTAATTCGGTAGCTAGATCAGCTGAGCCAGTTTTAGTAATTTGACCATTTTGCATCACGTGCACATATGTTGGTTTAATATAATCTAATAATCGCTGATAATGAGTAATTAGTAAAATACCTTTGTCTGGTGTCATAAAATTATTGATTCCTGATGAAATTGTTTTTAATGCATCAATATCTAAACCTGAATCTGTTTCATCTAAAATTGCTAATTCTGAATCTAATAAAATCATTTGTAGAATTTCATTACGCTTTTTCTCACCCCCTGAGAAACCTTCATTAACGTTTCGATTTAAAAAGACAGGTGACATTTTGACAAGTGCTAATTTTTCATTAATAATTTGGAAAAATTCCAGTGGAGTCACTTCTGGCTTATTATAAAATTTTTGTTTTGCATTATAAGCTAAACGCAGGAAATCTTCATTACTCACACCAGGAATTTCAATAGGATATTGAAATGCTAAAAATATTCCCAAATGTGACCGTTGTTCAGGTTCAAGATCTAAAATACTTAATCCTTTAAAAAGAATTTCACCACCTGATACTGAATATGCAGGGTGGCCAGCTAAAACTTTTGAGAAAGTACTTTTTCCAGAACCATTTGGTCCCATAATTGCATGAATTTCACCTTGATTGATAGTTAAGTTAAAATCTTTCAAAATCTCATTATCATTAATAGAAACATGTAAATTTTTGACTTCTAAAAGAGTTAAATTTGAATCCATTAGCCAACACTTCCTTCTAATTTTAAAGTTAATAAATTGTCTGCTTCTGCAGCAAATTCGAGAGGTAATTCTGTAAAAATTTCACGACAGAATCCACTTATCATTAATTCAACAGCTTTTTCTAATTCGATACCACGCTGTAAGAAATAAAAGATCTGTTCTTCACCAATTTTTGAAGTTGAAGCTTCATGTTCAATTTTTGTTGTTGAGTTTTGAACAGAAATAAATGGGAATGTGTTTGCGTTTGATAAATTACCGATTAATAATGAATCACATTGAGAATAATTCCGTGCACCTTGAGCTTTATTTAAAACATTAACGAACCCACGGTAACTATTTTTTGATTTCCCAGCAGAAATACCTTTTGAGATAATACGACTTCGTGAATTTTTACCAATGTGCGTCATTTTTGTTCCAGTATCAGCTTGTTGATAATTATTTGTTAAAGCAACAGAATAAAATTCACCTTGGGAATCGTCACCCATTAAAACACAACTAGGGTATTTCCATGTAATTGCAGAGCCTGTTTCAACTTGTGTCCAGGAGATTTTAGAATTTGTTCCAGCACATAACCCTCGCTTTGTTACAAAGTTATAAATTCCACCTTTTCCATATTCATTTCCAGAATACCAATTTTGAACAGTAGAATATTTAATTGTGGCATTTTCTAAAGCTACTAACTCAACAACAGCAGCATGCAGTTGATTAGTATCATATTGTGGAGCCGTACAGCCTTCTAAGTAATTAACTTGGCTATTTTTTTCAGCAATTAATAATGTTCGTTCGAATTGACCTGAATTTTCATCATTGATTCGGAAATATGTTGAAATATCTAATGGACAGATAGTATCTTCAGGTATATAACAAAATGATCCATCTGTAAAAACAGCTGAATTTAATGCAGAAAAATAATTATCACCAATTGGTACAATTGAACCTAAGTATTTTTTAATTAATTCTGGTGAATCATGGATAGCTTCAGAAATCGATGAAAAAATAATACCATATTGACTTAATTCATCTTTGAATGTTGTACCAACTGAAACACTATCAAATACCACATCAACCGCAACGTTTGCTAATCGTTTTTGTTCTGTTAATGAAATTCCTAATTTTTCAAAAGTTTTTAGTAACTCTGGATCAACTTCATTTAAATCTTGTAATTTTTTTTTCGATTTAGGAGCTGAGTAATAAACAATTTCCTGATAATTAATTTGAGGAAATTTTAAATAGGCCCACTCAGGTTCAGCCATCTGTTGCCACCTCTTGTAGGCCTTTAAACGAAATTCTAACAAAAATTCTGGTTCTTGTTTTTTCTTTGAAATCAAGGTAACCGTTTGTTCATTTAGTCCTTTCTTAATAATATCTTTTTCAATATTTGTTGAAAATCCATATTGGTAAGTTTTATTTACCAACTTTGTAATATTGGTATTTAAAACTTTATTTGATTGGTTAATCATAGCAACTAAAATATAAGATATGTATATAAATAATTTAATATAGATTGATTATTATACATTATAGATATTATTGTAAAAGAAATTTTTAATATGCTGAAGGGTATACTTTAATTCGATTAATTTTATTCTAAAAAGTTATAAATTATCTACTAAATACTAATTATTTAAGTTTATTGAACCCAGATTATAATTAATAACTAAGGTTGCTATTTAGTATATTAATATTATTAACAATCAACCGACAGAACTAGTTTTTAACTAAAATTAGTTAACTATCTATTATATATTGCCTTTTATTCTAAGGAGAAATCAATGTCTCAATCTGTATCAGAACGGACTCGAATTAAAAGTGACCGTTACGAATCTGGTGTAATCCCTTACGCTAAAATGGGTTACTGGGATGCTTCATACACAGTAAAAACTACTGATGTTCTTGCTTTATTCCGTATCACACCACAACCAGGCGTAGATCCTGTAGAAGCTGCAGCTGCAGTAGCAGGTGAATCTTCAACAGCAACTTGGACAGTTGTATGGACTGATTTATTAACAGCTTGTGACCGTTACCGTGCTAAAGCTTACCGTGTAGATCCAGTTCCAAACACAACAGATGTATTCTTTGCTTTCATCGCATATGAATGTGATTTATTCGAAGAAGGTTCTTTATCGAACTTAACAGCATCTATCATTGGTAACGTATTCGGTTTCAAAGCTATCTCAGCTTTACGTTTAGAAGACATGCGTATTCCTCACTCATACTTAAAAACATTCCAAGGTCCTGCAACAGGTATCGTTGTAGAACGTGAACGTTTAAATAAATATGGTGCTCCTTTATTAGGTGCTACAGTAAAACCAAAATTAGGTTTATCTGGTAAAAACTACGGTCGTGTAGTATTCGAAGGTTTAAAAGGTGGTTTAGACTTCTTAAAAGATGATGAGAACATTAACTCACAACCATTCATGCGTTGGAGAGAGCGTTTCTTAAACTGTATGGAAGGTATCAACCGTGCATCTGCTGCTACAGGTGAAGTAAAAGGTTCTTACTTAAACGTTACAGCTGCTACAATGGAAGAAGTAATCAAACGTTGTGAGTACGCTAAAGAAGTAGGTTCTGTTATCGTTATGATCGATTTAGTTATGGGTTACACTGCAATCCAAACTACTGCTTACTGGGCTCGTGAAAACGATATGTTATTACACTTACACCGTGCTGGTAACTCAACTTACGCTCGTCAAAAGAACCACGGTATTAACTTCCGTGTAATCTGTAAATGGATGCGTATGTCTGGTGTAGATCACATCCACGCTGGAACAGTTGTAGGTAAATTAGAAGGTGATCCTTTAATGATTAAAGGTTTCTACGATATTTTACGTTTAACTAACTTAGAAGTTAACTTACCATACGGTATCTTCTTCGAAATGCCTTGGGCTAGTTTACGTCGTTGTATGCCGGTAGCATCTGGTGGTATTCACTGTGGTCAAATGCACCAATTAATCCACTACTTAGGTGATGACGTAGTATTACAATTCGGTGGTGGTACAATTGGTCACCCTGATGGTATCCAAGCTGGTGCGACAGCTAACCGTGTTGCTTTAGAAGCAATGGTATTAGCTCGTAACGAAGGTGCTGACTTCTTCAGTAACGAAGTTGGTCCACAAATCTTACGTAATGCTGCTAAAACATGTGGTCCATTACAAACTGCATTAGATTTATGGAAAGATATCAGCTTCAACTACACTTCTACAGATACAGCTGATTTCTCTGTAACACCAACTGCAAACGTATAATAAATTACTTTTAAAAAATTAAAGGAGTATTTGAATAGTGAGACTTACACAAGGTTGTTTCTCGTTCTTACCAGATTTAACTGATGAACAAATTGAAAAGCAAATTGCTTACGCTATTAGCAAGGGTTTAGCAATGAACGTTGAATGGACAGATGATCCACACCCACGTAATAGTTACTGGGAATTATGGGGTTTACCTTTATTCGATATTAAAGATGCTGCATCTGTAATGTTCGAATTAAGAGAAGCTCGTAAAGCATGTGCTGCTGGCTACATCCGTATTAACGCATTTGATGCTAGTTACGGTACTGAAAGTTGTGTTATGTCATTCATCGCAAACCGTCCAGCTAACGAACCAGGTTTCTACTTAGATCGTACTGAGCGTGAAGGTCGTTTCATTCAATACACAATTAAATCATACAGTGTTCAAGCTAATCCAGAAGGTAGCCGTTACTAATAAATTTAGTACCGACTTAAACTTTAGTTGGATTAACTTCTAATAATTAACTTAAAAGTTATTTATTTACATTGATTCTAAGTTTTTGGACAAGAGTTTTTAAATTCTTGTCCAAAAATTTCATTTCACTAACTTATAATACAATTGTTAGTTTTGATATTTAATAATTAATCAAAAAAAGAATTTAGAAGTATTAGATGTCGTAGTAATTTTTTTTATTTATTTGATAGTTTAAAAATAAAGTTAGATTTAAAACTATAGTTAAATCTAACTTTATTTATACTTAGAAATATAATCCCAACATATCCGGGAAAAAACGATTAATTTCAATGATAAAACCTGCTGTGAATGTCATCCAAATAGTTAGAAGGACAGGAGCTGTTGATAAATATTTTTGAAAGTCTTCCATAAAAAAATTAGGTTAAAGTAAATAATTTACTATTAATAAATAATAGTGAACATATCGATTATTAAAAAATTAACGAGGTGAAACAGTCACTTCGTCATTAGGCGCTACTAAATCACCACTAATTAACTCTTGCCATGCTGAAATTGGCCAAATATAACCAGTTGTCATAATTTTTAACGCTAATGGAACATTGATGATAATTTCATTTTCCGCTGGATTTTTCGTTGTACTTACAGCACGTAAATATTTACGGCCAACCCAACCGATCCAACCAGAAATATAAATAAATCCAAAACCTGGTAAGATAAATTCTGCCGCATGAGTCCATCGACCATCAGCAATTAAATGTGGTAAACCATCTGTTCCACATAATAAATCTGATCTGCTATATTTATCAAAACGAGCTTTAGTTCGGTCAATTTGTTGCTGTAATGCTAAAGCTGGAGGTGAATCCGCTTCATACTGGTTCATTCGTAATTCTAACTTTTTGACACTACCAGTTAACCTTTTGTTGAAAGCAGGAGAGTCACTACATTTTTTTAATCCGCCGACCTCTGCAAAAGCTTGGTTTGGAGTGAAGACTAATAATAATGCAAAAAAGCAAGCAATTATATTAAAACGTTTCATAATTAGTAACTGAGTTAAAATTTTAAATTTATTTTTGGTAAATGGTTTTAAAGAAAAAAACTAAAATTATTACTATACATATTACTGTAGTTTAAAAAAAGTTTTTTGTTTAATATATTAATTAGTTTGCAATAAATAAAAAATAAATATTATTAAATGTTCGAACCAATTTTATAATAAAAAAGGTTCAAACATCTATATAGACTTTAAATTATTCGAAATCTTTACGATTTGGGTTTCTTGATGGATCACCTGAAAGAAGTCCAAAAATAAATAAAGAGACAAAGAAGATAACCGTTGTGTAAACCAAAATTTTTAAAGTTAGCATTTTATTTTTCTTAAAAGTTATTTTTAATAGTATGTATTATACTAAAATAAAATGATTCTAAATTATTTTTAGTTTTTCGAGCAATCCTTTTACTTTGAATCTTTAGTCTTACTTTTCAAATCAATCTTTATTTCTTCATAAAATAAAGTTATCAAGAGCGTTTTATGGACGACAAATTAATGACATCTTAAAAACATTTAAATGATATTCTTTTGTGGATAAGATCGGTAGTTCGTTTCCACTTAATTTGGATTGTTGTTTCTTCGAAATTTTTAAACGTCCTTGAACAAGTACATAATCCCCTTTTTGATAATAAGTTTGTGCTTGGGTACCTAATGCACCAAAGAAATATATTATTACACGTGTTAAAGGTTTTTGTTTTTGACTTTTTGGTCTTGCCGGTGCCAATCTTGTTTCACAAAAAATAACATTATTTTTTTGTGGCTGAACATAATATGTTTTGAAGTCTCCAGTTAATTTCACTAATCCTAAAAAATAACTTGTCGTACCAAATCTCATAGTTTGATTTAGATTATTAAATTTCGTTGTTTTTGAACATCTTCAAAATTAATATCACGTAAACGTTTTAATAAACGGATAAAGTATTCTAGGAAATAATCATCTAATTGAACAATTTCTTCTGAATCAACTTTGAATAGTTTATATAAATCAAAAGTTGATTTTGAAAAATTATTTTCAGTATTTAAAATTTCAGCAAATGCTAGACGATCACTGATATTTTGACCCCATTCAAAAAATCCAAAGAAATTACTAATTAATTTTAAAACAATTAATGGAACACGTTGAACACGTGCAGTTTGACCAGCTAATTGTTCACATAATGTAATAATTTCTGATGAAACCCAACCTTTTAACCCACTTAGGAAGAAGGTTTGATTAATTGTCTGTGGAATTTGTAATGATCGCATTGCAAATTTAGCAATATCTTGTGTATCCATATATGCAATGTATGTATTTTCATTAGTTACCCAAATAGGTAAGTTCTCTAAAATCGGTATTGCATATTGTTCAATTAATCCTTGGTAAAAACCTGTTAAGCGGAAAATTGTATATGGAATATTTGAAGCTTCTAATTTTTTTTCAATTCCATACTTTAATTTCATTAAGGGAATATTTTCAAATTGTTCTACATTTTGAGCAGAAAAGAAAATAAAGCGTTGGATATTTGCTACTTTAGCAGCTTCAATTAATGCTATCTTACCATCCCAGTCAACTTTTTTTAAAGATTCTGATTCATTAGGGCGACTTGTTGATGCATCAATAACAGCAGTAATTCCTTTAAAACAAGGGGGTAAAGTTTCTGGTTTCGTTAGATCCCCATAGACTAACTCAACTCCCCATTCTTTTAAGAAATTTGCTTTTCGGAAATTTCGGACCATGCAACGTACTGGGTATCCTTTTAATAAGGCCTGTAGAACCATTTGTCTTCCCAGTGTTCCGGTTCCTCCAATAATTAATAAACTCATAATATCTAAAAATTTTTAATCGTTAAAAACTGTACTTTGTAGAATATCTACGGCTTCTAAATTTACTAGCTCTTTTTTAGTTAATACTTGTCCACGGCTATCAAAAATTCGATTTGCTTGACGCATACGAGCTCTATCTAAAGCATTTTTAATACTTCTTGCATTTGCGAACAGTGGTCGTGTTTTTCGTCTTTCAATATATTGTGATAATGCAACTTCTGCTTCTGGTGTTAACTTATATTGTTGATCATCTAACATAATCTTTGCAATCTTTAATAATTCGTCCGTACTGTAATCTGGGAAATCAATATGGTTTGCAATACGAGATGATAAACCTGGATTTGATTCATAGAATTTATCCATTGGTTCTTTATACCCAGCCAAGATTACAACTAATTCATCACGTTGATTTTCCATTACTTGTAATAAAATTTCAATCGCTTCTTGTCCATAATCTCTTTCATTATCAGGCTTGTATAAGTAATAAGCTTCATCGATAAATAAAACTCCACCCATTGCCTTTTTAAGAACTTCTTTTGTTTTTGGAGCTGTATGACCAATATATTGCCCAACTAAATCATCTCGTGTTACAGTTAAAAGATGGCCTTTTGAAATATAACCTAATTGGTATAAAATATCAGCCATTTTTAATCCTACTGTTGTTTTTCCTGTTCCTGGACTCCCAGTGAATGACATATGTAATCCTGGATTTGCTGATATAATACCTAAATTACGTCGTAATTTATCGATTAATAATAATGCAGCAACTTCTCGAATACGTGATTTTACTGGCGCTAAGCCAACTAATTCTTCATCTAATAGATTTAAAATTTTTGCAATTTCAGTTTTAGCGTACTCTTCTTGTAAATTGATCGGTGATGTATTCATAAAAACAAATTATAAGATTGAATAAATAAACGTTTATATGTAAAACTAGGTAAAAGCAACTAGTTTTACAAATTTATACTGTTATAGTATTTAATTGAATGTAAAAGTTGGTATACTTGATAAACAAATAAATGCAAATCCTGCACTTCCACATGCGCCAACGAAAAATCCACCTTTAAATCGGTTCCAAGCTTTCATAGTTTGAAGTTCATTATCCGATTGTGACTTTTCTTGACTAAATGTGGCAATACCATAAATCGTTAATCCTAATGTTAAGATAAGAATTAATCCAATTGTTGAAAGGAAACCAGCCAGCAATGAAATGTCAGAATTACGCAATGGACCTAACATAGCAAATGGACCGATTAAAAAATAACCGTGTGCTAAACCAATTTCCAGACCACGTAATAAAGGTGTTAAACCAGATCGGTATGCTGGTAAGTTTTGTAAGATTGCACGTGTAACCGCAGATGATGTGATTGGTGTTGCTAAATGACCTACAAATGGATCATCATTATAAGGTTTAATAAAATTAGCCATAAAGTTAATTCAAAGATTAGTTAAATTAATAAGAAAATTGTTTAATTAAATTGAATGTAAGGTTAGTTCGAATTTTACAAAAAATTCTATTAACCAAAATTTTTATATAGATTACTATATAATATATATTAATATACAGAAAAATTTTTATAAATTTCATTTAAATAAAATAAAAAAGGTTTTTATGACAGTTGCAATCGATTATTTTTTACTAGTAGGTTTTTGTTTCGCTCTTTCATCAGGGTTATTTATTGGCTTAAAATCAATTAAATTAATTTAATTAAAAAATAAAATCAAATGCAAAATGAAATTCGTCGAGATGAAATTATAGGGTCACGACGGTTTAGTAACTATTTTTGGTCATTTGTTTTATTTCTCGGAGGAATAGGTTTTTTATTAGCTGGACTTTCTAGTTACTTTAAAATTAATTTATTACCTTTTACCAATTCAACAGACCTTGTTTTTATACCTCAAGGTTTAGTAATGATGTTTTACGGAACATTAAGTTTTGGAATCAGTATCTATATCATTACAACTGTACTTTTAGATATTGGGGGTGGATATAATGAATATAATCGAATCGAAAGTTTAGTGAAGATTGTTCGAAAAGGATTTCCTGGAAAAAATCGTGAGATTCTTTTAACTTATCCATTATCTAATGTGAAGTATATTGGTATTAAAATTACTGAGGGATTAAATCCAACACGAAGTATTTACTTGTGTTTAAAAGATGACCGTAAAATACCGTTAACACCAGTTCAAGAACCGACTTCAATCTCAAATTTAGAAGAAGAAGCAGCTAGTCTTGCAAAGTTTCTTAATTTGAAATTAGAAAATCTTTAAGATTTTATTGCTTTTATGTCTGCATAATTTTATAATACTTTTAATACTATTATGCGGGCATAGTTTAGTGGTAAAACCTTAGCCTTCCAAGCTAATGATGGGGGTTCGATTCCCCCTGCCCGCTTTCATGGCACACTTTGAATGAGCAACAATTTTTTTATAGAGGAATATATTATGTCTGGTGGATCTACAGGTGAACGTCCGTTCTCAGATATTATCACTAGTGTACGTTACTGGATTATTCACAGTATTACAATCCCATCCCTTTTCGTATCGGGTTGGTTATTCGTTAGTACTGGATTAGCATACGATGTATTTGGAACTCCACGTCCAAATGAATACTTCACTCAAGATCGTCAACAAGTTCCATTAGTTAATGATCGTTTCAGTGCAAAACAAGAATTAGAAGATTTAACTAAAGGTTTATAATTTTTAAAGGAAAAAATCATGACAAGAAATATTAATCAACCTGTAGCTTATCCAATTTTCACTTTCCGTTGGTTAGCAGTTCATGGCTTAGCAGTACCGACAGTATTCTTTTTAGGTGGAATTACAGCAATGCAATTCATTCAACGATAAATTAATATATATATATCATAAATACGAGGTAATCTTTTATGACAGGTCCAAATCCAAATAAACAAGCAGTAGAATTAAATCGTACGTCTCTTTACTGGGGACTTTTATTAATTTTTGTTTTAGCTGTACTGTTTTCAAGTTATTTCTTCAATTAATCTTTATATACTAGGAGCTTTTTTTATGGCAAATACAGGTAGAGTCCCTCTATGGCTTGTAGGTTTAGTCGGTGGATTAGCAGTAATTACAATGCTTTCTTTATTTATCTATGGTTCATACTCTGGTTTAGGTTCATCATTATAAATAAATAAAAATAACGTTTAGTACATAAATAATTATTTTATGTATTAAACCTTTTTTACAAATTCAAAATAATATTATTATTTCAATTATTTTTTTCAAAATCACTTATAATATGAATATGAAAACTTATACGAAACAAAGATTAAACTTTTCAAATTTCTGTTTCTTTGATTATAAGAGTTTCATAGATTTTTGTCTCCCAATAAGGAGAAATATTAATGGCAATAAGCTCAACAGATCTTCAGGAAAAAAATGTTAAAGTTTTTGTTGATAAAGATGCAGTCGAGACTAGTTTCGCGAAATGGGCCCAACCAGGTCATTTTTCTCGAACTTTAGCGAAAGGTCCCAAAACTACTACTTGGATTTGGAACTTACACGCTGACGCGCATGATTTTGACACTCAAACAAATTCCTTAGAAGAAGTTTCTCGAAAAATTTTCAGTGCACATTTTGGACAATTAGCAATTATTTTCTTATGGATTAGTGGTATGCACTTCCATGGAGCATACTTCTCTAATTACTCAGCTTGGTTAAATGATCCTGTCAATATTAAACAAAGTTCTCAAGTTGTTTGGCCAATTGTAGGTCAAGAAATTTTAAATGGGGACGTTGGTGGAAACTTCCAAGGTGTTCAAACAACTTCTGGCTGGTTCCAAATGTGGCGTGCAGAAGGTATCACTAGTGAAGTAGAATTATATTGGATTGCAATTGGCGGTCTGGCTATGTCAGCAATTATGCTATTTGCAGGTTGGTTCCACTACCACAAAGCTGCACCTAGATTAGAATGGTTCCAAAATGCTGAATCAATGATGAATCACCATTTAGCTGGTTTATTAGGTTTAGGCTGTTTATCTTGGTCTGGTCACCAAATCCATATCGCATTACCAATTAATAAATTATTAGATGCTGGTGTATCACCTCAAGAAATTCCATTACCTCACGAATTCTTAATTAATCGTGAATTAATGAGTCAATTATATCCTAGTTTTTCAAAAGGATTAGCTCCATTCTTCGGTGGTCACTGGGGTGAGTATTCAGATTTCTTAACTTTCAAAGGTGGTTTAAATCCTGTAACAGGTGGTTTATGGTTAAGTGATATTGCTCACCACCATTTAGCATTAGCTGTCTTATTTATTTTTGCTGGTCACATGTACCGTACAAACTGGGGTATTGGACACAGTATGAAAGAAATTTTAGAAGCTCACAAAGGTCCATTTACTGGTGAAGGTCATAAAGGTTTATACGAAATCTTAACAACTTCATGGCATGCTCAGTTAGCAATTAACTTAGCTATGATGGGTTCATTAAGTATCATTGTTGCACATCACATGTACGCAATGCCGCCATACCCTTATATTGCTACAGATTACGCTACACAACTTTCATTATTCACTCACCACATGTGGATCGGTGGATTCTGTGTTGTTGGTGGAGCAGCTCATGGTGCAATTTTCATGGTTCGTGATTACACACCTGCTAATAACTATAACAATTTATTAGATCGTGTTTTACGTCACCGTGATGCAATCATTTCACATTTAAACTGGGTTTGTATTTTCTTAGGCTGTCACGCTTTTGGATTCTACATCCATAATGATACAATGCGTGCGTTAGGTCGTCCACAAGATATGTTCTCAGATAAAGCAATTCAATTGCAACCAATTTTCGCACAATGGATTCAAAACATTCATTTATTAGCGCCAGGAACAACAGCTCCAAATGCTTTAGCGACAACAAGTTATGCCTTTGGTGGTGATGTAGTAGAAGTAGGTGGTAAAATTGCAATGATGCCTATTCAATTAGGTACAGCTGATTTTATGGTACACCATATTCATGCTTTTACAATTCATGTAACTGTATTAATTTTATTAAAAGGTGTGTTATACGCACGTAGTTCAAAATTAATTCCTGATAAAGCAAATTTAGGTTTCCGTTTCCCTTGTGATGGTCCAGGTCGTGGTGGTACATGTCAAAGTTCTAGTTGGGATCATGTGTTTTTAGGTTTATTCTGGATGTATAACTCAATTTCAGTAGTAATCTTCCACTTCAGTTGGAAAATGCAATCTGATGTTTGGGGTACTATTTCACCGGATGGTAGTATTTCACATATTACTGGTGGTAATTTTGCGAAGAGTGCAATTACAATTAATGGTTGGTTACGTGATTTCTTATGGTCACAAGCTTCACAAGTAATTCAATCATATGGTTCTGCGTCGTCAGCATATGGTTTAATTTTCTTAGGAGCTCACTTCATTTGGGCATTTAGTTTAATGTTCTTATTCAGTGGTCGTGGCTACTGGCAAGAGTTAATCGAATCAATTGTTTGGGCACACAATAAATTAAACTTTGCACCTGCAATTCAACCACGTGCGTTAAGTATTACACAAGGTCGTGCAGTTGGCTTAGCTCATTATTTACTAGGTGGGATTGGAACGACTTGGTCATTCTTCTTAGCACGTGCAATATCAATTAGTTAAATTATTCTGCAAACGTTTGTTTATACATTCATAAGACGTGAAATATTAAAAAATTAATTAATATTTCATTACTAACTAAAATTTATATAAATAAGGTATTTTATAATTATGGCAACTAAATTCCCAAAATTTAGCCAAGCCCTAGCACAAGATCCAGCAACTAGAAGAATCTGGTATGGTATCGCAACTGCGCATGATTTAGAAGCTCATGATGGTATGACAGAAGAAAACTTATACCAAAAGATCTTTGCATCACACTTTGGTCACTTAGCTATTATCTTCTTATGGACTTCTGGTAATCTTTTTCATGTTGCTTGGCAAGGAAATTTCGAAAAATGGGTCGCTAATCCTTTAAAAGTGAAACCAATTGCACATGCAATTTGGGATCCACACTTTGGTGATTCAGCTTTAAAAGCGTTTAGTAAAGGAAATGCATATCCAGTAAATATCGCTTACTCAGGTGTATACCAATGGTGGTACACTATTGGATTCCGTACTAATCAAGAATTATATACAGGATCGATTGGACTATTATTACTTTCATGTGCTTTATTATTTGCGGGTTGGTTACATTTACAACCAAAATTCCGTCCAAGTTTATCTTGGTTTAAAAATAATGAATCACGATTAAACCACCATTTATCAGGTTTATTAGGTGTTAGTTCATTAGCTTGGACTGGACATATTGTTCACGTAGCAATTCCTGTTTCACGTGGTGTACATGTTGGTTGGGATAACTTCTTAACGACTCCACCACATCCAGCTGGTTTAACTCCATTCTTTACTGGAAATTGGACAGTTTATGCTGAAAATCCAGATAGTGCTTCTCATGTTTATGGAACGAGTGAAGGTGCTGGAACAGCAATTTTAACATTCTTAGGTGGTTTCCATCCACAAACTCAAGCGTTATGGTTAACTGATATTGCTCACCACCAATTAGCAATTGCTGTGGTATTCATTGTTGCTGGTCACATGTACCGTACAAACTTCGGTATTGGTCACAATATGAAAGAAATCTTAGATGCTCACCGTCCTCCAGGAGGTCGTTTAGGAGCTGGTCATGTGGGATTATTTGAAACAATTACAAATTCTTTACACATGCAATTAGGTTTAGCATTAGCAAGTTTAGGTGTTGCTACTTCATTAACAGCTCAACATATTTATGCATTAACTCCTTATGCATACTTATCAAAAGACTTTACAACTGAAGCTGCATTATACACACACCACCAATATATTGCTGGTTTCTTAATGGTCGGAGCATTTGCACATGGTGCTATTTTCTTCGTTCGTGATTATGATCCAGAATTAAATAAAAACAATGTTTTAGCAAGAATGTTAGAGCATAAAGAAGCTATTATTTCACACTTAAGTTGGGCATCATTATTCTTAGGTTTCCATACATTAGGCTTATATATCCACAATGACACAGTAGTGGCATTTGGTCAACCGGAAAAACAAATCTTATTTGAACCGGTTTTCGCAGAATATATTCAGGCTGCATCAGGAAAAGCTATTTATCAATTTAATGTCTTACTTTCATCATCAGATAGTCCTGCAACTATAGCTGGTAATCAAGTTTGGTTACCTGGTTGGTTAGACGCTATCAACAATGATAAGAATGATTTATTCTTAACTATTGGACCTGGTGACTTCTTAGTTCACCATGCTATTGCATTAGGTTTACATGTTACTGCATTAATTTTAGTAAAAGGTGCTTTAGATGCACGTGGTTCAAAATTAATGCCGGATAAAAAAGATTTCGGTTACAGTTTCCCTTGTGATGGTCCAGGTCGTGGTGGTACATGTGATATTTCAGCATGGGATGCTTTCTATTTAGCTATGTTCTGGATGTTAAACACAATTGGTTGGGTAACATTCTACTGGCACTGGAAACACATGACAATTTGGGGTGGTAACCCAGGTCAATTTAATGAATCGTCAAACTACATTATGGGTTGGTTAAGAGATTACTTATGGTTAAACTCATCACCATTAATTAATGGTTACAACCCATTTGGTATGAACAATTTATCTGTTTGGGCTTGGGCATTCTTATTTGGTCATTTAATTTGGGCTACTGGTTTCATGTTCTTAATTTCTTGGCGTGGTTATTGGCAAGAATTAATTGAAACATTAGTTTGGGCTCATGAACGTACACCACTTGCGAACTTAGTTCGTTGGCGTGATAAACCAGTCGCTTTATCGATTGTTCAAGCACGTTTAGTGGGTTTAGTGCACTTTACTGTAGGTTATATTGTGACGTATGCTTCGTTCCTTATCGCCTCAACTTCTGGTAAATTTGCATAAATTTTTTAAAAAGGTTAAATACTAATTTAACCTTTTTAAAAAGGATTCTAAAAATTTGGAAAAAAACTTGAATTTTTTTGCCAAATTTTCTAAAGTTTATAATACAAGACTGTTTTGTCTTTATTTATTTATCGGGATATAGCTCAGCTTGGTAGAGCACCTGCTTTGGGAGCAGGGGGTCGTAGGTTCAAATCCTACTATCCCGAGTAACAATAAACTGTATTAAAGAGTAGTAATTAAAATTTTTTTCAAATTTATCCTTTCAAATATTTTTATTTTATATTATCATATTAATGTACACAATATTATGTTCTATATTTTTTTAGTAATCAAATACTTATTAACTTAATACGAATTCAAAATGGGTTTAGATGAAAAATTTGCTTCTGTTCGAACTGCATTCTATGATGGCGTTGGAAAATTATTTGAAACAATGGCTTCTCAGTTTGGATATCCAGAAAATTCGGGTATGCCAACAATTTCAAAAGTTTTAACTGAAGGACCAGGAGGATTTCCATCAATGGATAGTCTCCCAAAACGGATAACATATTTTCCTCCAGAACAGCGTCCTGAAACCTGGTTTGAAATGATTTTTGGTCCAGCACCAAGAGTCGAGCCACTTCCAAGATATATCTATGAAACTCAAGATGAAGGTTTTTACAATTTCTATATTGAAAATTATAAGAATCTATTCTTTTTACCAGATTCGGTATCAGAATTTATTCAAGTGAAATTAAATATTTGTTTAGATATTAGTGTTCTTGAGATTCTTCGTGAGGTTGTCTTTATTTTCTTAGTTTGTTATTCACAACTAGTCATTCTTCGAATTGTACTAGCTTGGTTTATTTATATTAATCCTTATTCATTCCCATGGTCTTACCTTACAACAGCTGTAGATTGGACCGATGATACTTTACAAGGGATTATTCCTTCTATATTTGGTGTAAATGTTACCGGTAGCCTTGTTCTTGGCGCAGTCGGTGCACTAGCGGATAGTTTAAATCATTTAGTCTTTACTATGCCATTTCTTCCAAGTGAAGGGGAACCAACTAAACTTGTGATCAATAATCAACTCAAGGATGTACTTGTTTTCCATTATTTACCTAGTTTATGGTACACACATCCTATTCCAAATGATATTCGAGAGTTCTGGTACACGGAACGACCTGATATCTTAGAATATATGAAAACAGCTTATAGTTATTTAGATCTAAGTTTATTACCAGATAACTTATTACATTAAAGCTTAAAAAAAGAGTTAGTTTTGGGCTTTTTCCCTACTAACTTTCACAGCACTTTTAAGTTTATTGAGTTATTCATAGAATTATTTATCAATCAAAACAGTTGTATAAATAATTCTATGAATAGTGTGATTCAAAATATATAGGTTATTATTTTATTTTTAAATTATTAATTTTTAAGTTTAAACTATTTGTATTCTTTAAAATCTGGTACATTTTAGTACATGAGCTAAGATAGAGTTAACTTTATGAAACAAACTTCAAACGAAGTTCAAAAAAAAATTATGGAAATTTAAAGAGAGTTTGATCCTGGCTCAGGATGAACGCTGGCGAGATGCTTTACACATGCAAGTCGTACGAGAGTCTTTGACTCAAGTGGCGGACGGGTGAGTAACACGTAAGAATCTGCCTTTAGGAGGGGGACAACAACTGGAAACGGTTGCTAATACCCCATATGCTTTCGAGTGAAATGGATTTTTCCGCCTAGAGAGGAGCTTGCGGCTGATTAGCTTGTTGGTAGGGTAATGGCTTACCAAGGCGACGATCAGTATCTGGTTTGAGAGGACGATCAGACACACTGGAACTGAGACACGGTCCAGACTCCTGCGGGAGGCAGCAGTGGGGAATTTTCCGCAATGGGCGAAAGCCTGACGGAGCAATCTCGCGTGAGGGATGACTGCCTATGGGTTGTAAACCTCTTTTTTCAGGGAGGAATAAATGACGTGTACCTGAAGAATAAGCATCGGCTAACTCCGTGCCAGCAGCCGCGGTAATACGGAGGATGCAAGTGTTATCCGGAATCACTGGGCGTAAAGCGTCTGTAGGTGGTTTAATAAGTCAACTGTTAAATCTTGAAGCTCAACTTCAAAATCGCAGTCGAAACTATTAGACTAGAGTATAGTAGGGGTAAAGGGAATTTCCAGTGGAGCGGTGAAATGCGTAGAGATTGGAAAGAACACCGATGGCGAAGGCACTTTACTGGGCTATTACTGACACTCAGAGACGAAAGCTAGGGTAGCAAATGGGATTAGATACCCCAGTAGTCCTAGCTGTAAACAATGGATACTAGATGTTGAACAGATCGACCTGTGCAGTATCAAAGCTAACGCGTTAAGTATCCCGCCTGGGAAGTATGCTCGCAAGAGTGAAACTCAAAGGAATTGACGGGGGCCCGCACAAGCGGTGGAGCATGTGGTTTAATTCGATGCAACGCGAAGAACCTTACCAGGGTTTGACATGATACGAATTTCTTGGAAACAAGAAAGTGCCTTTTGGAACGTATACACAGGTGGTGCATGGCTGTCGTCAGCTCGTGTCGTGAGATGTTGGGTTAAGTCCCGCAACGAGCGCAACCCTTATTTTTAGTTGCCTTATAGGAACTCTAGAAAGACTGCTGGTTATAAACCGGAGGAAGGCGGGGATGACGTCAAGTCAGCATGCCCCTTACACCCTGGGCTACACACGTGCTACAATGGGTGAGACAATGAGATGCTAATCTGCGAAGACAAGCTAATCTATAAACTCACTCTAAGTTCGGATTGTAGGCTGCAACTCGCCTGCATGAAGTTGGAATCGCTAGTAATCGCTGGTCAGCTATACAGCGGTGAATTCGTTCCCGGGCCTTGTACACACCGCCCGTCACACCATGGAAGCTGGTTATACCCGAAGTCGTCACTCTAACCATTCGGAGGAGGATGCCTAAGGTAGAATTAGTGACTAGGGTGAAGTCGTAACAAGGTAACCCTACTGGAAGGTGGGGTTGGATCACCTCCTTTTAAAAAGAAATTTTTAAATATAAGGTCGATGATTCATTTTTAATGAATCCAAACAATCAAAAGTGTAGATCACAAACAATGATTTACGGGCTATTAGCTCAGTTGGTTAGAGCGCACCCCTGATAAGGGTGAGGTCTCTGGTTCAAATCCAGAATGGCCCAGCGGGGGTATAGCTCAGCTGGTAGAGCACCGCCTTTGCACGGCGGTTGTCAGCGGTTCGAATCCGCTTACCTCCACATGAGAAAACAACTTAATTTTTTAAGAAAAGTCTTAAATTCAAGGAATTAAGAGTTTATGGGGAATACCTTGGCATTCAGAAGCGATGAAGGACGCGTTTACCAGCGAAATGCTTCGGGGAGTTGGAAAAAAGCTATGATCCGGAGGTCTCCGAATGAGGAAACTTTTTATACTACTTATTGAATACATAGATAAGCAAGAGCAAACCTAGGGAACTGAAACATCTTAGTACCTAGAGGAAAAGAAAGTAAAAAACGATTCCCTTAGTAGCGGCGAGCGAAACGGGAGAAGCCTAAACTTAGTTACTAAGACTAAGGGTAGTGGGACGATTGTAAATCGATTAGGACAATTAGACGAATAAGTTGGAATGCTTAGCCAAAGAAAGTGATAGTCTTGTAGTTGAAAATTGAAATAATCAAATCTAATCCCAAGTAGCATGGAGCACGTGAAATTCCGTGTGAATCTGCGAGGACCACCTCGTAAGGCTAAATATTCCTGAATGACCGATAGTGAAACAGTACCGTGAGGGAAAGGTGAAAAGAACCCCGGGA
>Ga0209194_1000107_pt1 | contig 74914 bp, 70 predicted proteins | sample COGITO_mtgs_1004_FD_184787 | JGI IMG/M metagenome (GOLD analysis project Ga0209194, IMG submission 184787) | Pelagic marine microbial communities from North Sea - COGITO_mtgs_100413 (SPAdes) (version 2) | ecosystem: Environmental > Aquatic > Marine > Epipelagic ... | reverse complement strand
TCAGCCCTACCAGCTACCGGTAGGGATTCATCCTACGGCGGTGATCGATTCGAATGCGCAGGTCGGTAAACATGTTGCGATTGGCCCGAATGTGGTGGTGTCTTCGGGTGTGAAGCTAGGCGATCGGGTCTGTATCCATCCCAACGTAGTTGTCTATCCCGATGTCATCATTGGCGCTGATACGATTCTGCACGCCAACTGCACCATTCATGAGCGCACTCAAATTGGCACCGACTGCATGATTCATAGCGGCGCCGTTATTGGCGCAGAAGGCTTTGGCTTTGTGCCCACGGCCACCGGCTGGGAAAAGATGCATCAATCTGGCATTACGGTGCTCGAAGACCGCGTAGAAGTTGGCTGTAACTCTGCGGTGGATCGGCCTGCGGTAGGAGAAACCCGAGTAGGACAAGATACTAAAATTGACAATATGGTGCATATCGCTCACGGCTGCCAAATTGGCCAAGGCGTGGCGATGGCCGCTCAGGTCGGGATAGCTGGCGGCGTTACCATTGGCAACCGGGTGATATTGGCAGGCCAAGTCGGCGTGGCGAATCAGGCCGTGGTCGGCGATGGTGTAATCGCCTCTGCAAAGGCGGGCATTCATAACAACATTCCAGCGGGTGAAACTGTTTCTGGAATGCCTGCAATTCCCCACAACGTCTATTTACGAGCGGCTATTTTGTTTAAGAAGCTGCCAGAGATGGCGAAGACGATTAAGGCGATGCAAAAGCAGCGTTCTAATGATTAGATTAAGGGCGATCAAGGCCCAATAGGCTCTCAATATGAATTCAGCGACGGTTGCTTCGTCTGCTACAGATGACTGGCTCGCATTAGTCATTGGTAATACCCGTTTGCACTGGGGCGCTTTTCGCGCGGGCCAGCTAGCTAGTGTGTGGCACACGCCGCATCTAGCGCGCGACTGGGTGGCTCGCATTCAGTCGTCTGGGTTTGACGCAGAGGTTTGGAAAAGGGTGCCTGGGCTAAGCTATTCGGCAGTTCCCAAGGATTTGGCTCCCAAGGATTTGGCTCCCAAGGATTTACAGTCGCTTCATCAACCTCAATCGCTGTGGCTCGCTTCTGTCGTCCCTGAGCAGACGGCCTTGTGGGCCAATCGACGGGCGGCTGATAGCGATGAGAGACAGCGGGCGAGTACTTACGTGGTGGAGCGATCGCAAATCCCGCTTCAAAATATCTACCCTACGCTAGGCATCGACAGAGCCATTAATTTACTAGGTGCGGGCCATACGGTGGGGTGGCCTGTTTTAGTTGTGGACGCGGGGACTGCGCTGACGTTTACAGCGGGCGTCGCGCAATCGGTTGTGGGCGGCGCTATTTTGCCTGGGATGCAAATGCAGGCTCAGGGGCTAAGCCAAAGAACAGCGGCTTTGCCCGCCGAGGCTAACTGGCTATCGGGACAAAATTTTTCGAACACTGCCTGGCCCCAGAAGTTGCCCAACCGATGGGCGATGACGACGCCTGATGCGATCGCTAGTGGATTAATCTACGGAACGCTTTCTAGCCTTCAAGACTACCTGAGCGATTGGTGGCAACAGTACCCTGAAGGTAAAGCAGTCCTAACCGGCGGCGACGGCCTAGCCTTACAGGCTTTATGGCAACAAAAAACCCCAGAGATGGCCTCTAGGGTTAGCGTCGATAGTTATTTAATGTTTGCGGGAATGCAGCGCTATCGCAGCGGAGCAATGTTGCTGCTATAAGCTGCGGTATTCATGCCATATGTCGCGTCGGGTGTCGCTTCAGTGGCTAGCCGTTCCTGCAGTGAGCTCACCCGATTACGAGCGTCGGGGTGAGTGCTCAAAAATTCTGGCTGTGAACCCTGACGCACTAGCTTCTGCATAAAGTTCACCATGCCTTCTTGGTCGTAGCCTACGCGCCCCATAGTCTGAAAGCCATCTGCGTCGGCTTCGTACTCAGCCTGACGGCTATTGGGCAACTGCCAGGCTAGCTGGGTGCCAATGCTGATTAGACGGGCGCGGTTTTGGCCGACATCGATCGCGCCGGTTATGCCCTGGGCGATCGCCGCTTGCCGCATCTGCTGCACCGCATGGCGTTCGCCAATATGACCAATCTCATGGCCGATAACGCTCGCTAACTCTGCTTCTGTATCAGCCGCTTCAATGAGTCCAGTCGTTACGTAAACATATCCGCCCATGGTGGCAAAGGCATTGACCGCATCGTCTTCAACGATTTGAAAAGTGTAGGGGATATTGGGGCGATCGCTAGCAGCCGCCAATGCCTGACCGATGTCATTCACATAGGCGTTTAAAGCTGGGTTTCTGTATAGCTTGGCCTGCCCGCTTCTAACTAGCTGAGCGTTAATGTCTTTACCCAGGCTCACTTCCTGCGAATCCGTCATATTGGAGAGTTGATAAGCCCTCACACCGCTAAAGATTAGGTCTAACCAGCCCGCTTCGGACGGTTGCGCGGTGGCGACCCCAATTCCTATCGACATCGACATCGCCATGATGCCTAGCACTACCCGGCGATAGAGCTTGTTTTGGGAAATTAGCCTAAAATTCGGGACGTTAGACATATCGATGTTATCGGTTAGGTGGAACAAACTCTAGACGAACAATCTTTAGATGCACTCGGGCCGTGGCTGGTTACGTAGAGAGCGAATGTACTTTTTACTGTAGTCATAGAGACCAGGGCCAGGCCGCTAAATTGTGACACTTCTACAATTGATGGGTCTTTTGAACCTGGTAAATAATTTTGGAATAATTTTGGAATAATTGCATCCCCAGGGCTACGTTATTGCTGCGGGCCTATGCTCGAGACAAAATGTAGAACATAAGCCTTAAATGGTTGCAAGAAAGTGTGGTTAAATACGGTGGGCTAGCGGTTTGTTGTCGGTAGCTTCCTCTAATAGTCCTCAGCTGGCAGACCCTCAGCAAGCAAGCAAATTCTGAGCGTCTGTGGCAGTAGGCTAGGCAAACAGCACTCTAAGCAGCGTAGTTAAGCACCGTAGTAAAGCAAAACGGCTAAGTAAAAAGCGATGGCAATTTTAGATTCTAAAGGACGGCTCTTCGGCAAACTGAGCTTGCTCGACTTAGGGGCCGCGCTGGCCATTTTAATGGTTATTTTTGGTATTTTTATCTATCCGGGCGCAACGGGTTCTGTGGCTCAAAGTGGCGCTAATACCAAGCCCGTTGAAGTAGATGTGATGGCTCGCGGTCTGACGGTACTCAATCCAAACGCATTTCTTGAGAGTCTTAAAGAGAGCGAGTCAACCACCATTATTGTGCGAAACCAGCCCTATGGTGGGCCGATTGAAGTTAAGAACGTGGTCGCACTTCCTCGCAGCGTGGCCGTTCCTCAGCCTGACGGTACGGTGAAGTCTTATCCCGATCCGCGTCCGGAGCTAGATTTTACTGCCGACATGCTGATCACGCTAGGCGGTAGAGCGCAGATTAGCCCAGATGGTGCACCGGTACTAGGCGTGCCCGTAAAGATCGGCACCCCAGTCGAGATCGAAGGTGAGGACTATAGCTTTAGAGTGTCTACCGTTGCGGTGAGAATTCTGGAAGAGGCGGCGAAGTAGGCAACGGTTCGATCGAAAGACTTAACCTGCTTCTGTTGGCGGCAAATCTCGATCTAGGCGATCGCCCACTTTCTCCGCAATGCCTGCAATCCAAGCCTCGTCTTGTTGGGTGTAGCTGCGCGGGGCGTTGGCTCCTAGGATTAAGACAGCGCGATCGCCCAGCGGCTGACAAATCACGCCCTGTGTATTCTCAGGCAGATAGTCAAACTCGACCCGCCCTGGGTAGATACTAAGATTCACCAAATAAATAGGCTTTTGCTTGTCTAATACGCGCTGCAAAATCGGGCCAGGCTCTACGGTTTTTTTAGGAGATAAAATGCCGCGCCGCAGCAGCACTTCTCCGTTGCTATAAACCACGATGCTTTTACTAGCCGTGTTCGTAAGCAGTAGCCGGGAAGCCCAAGCAAGCTCCATTTGCACCGATTCTGGGATTGTCGAGTCTAGGTCAAATCCTTCTTCTCCCACCAGAAGAACGGCCTCGGGTGGTTTAGCTTGAATCTGCTGCCAAAGCAGGCCCGTTAAAATCAATAGCCCGCTCAAAATAACGCCTAACGCATCCGAGCGAGACTGCGCCCCAGACAAGTCGGGTGTTGTGACCCGGTTAATAAACAGCAGGCACCCACCCATTGCGCCTACTACAATGGGCAGTCGCCGGAGTACTGCGTTCTGATCGGGTCTAGTAGCCATCTATACATTGCACACAAATGCGGTAGCAATAGTGTATCTTTGGCGAGAACATCTGCTCTAGTCGATCCGTTAAACCAACCTGTGCGTTCGGCTTGATACGCGATCAATTTGGGGTCTTAAAGAACGGAAGATTTAGTGCCAAATTCTGCTCTGCCAACAATACTCTTTGCTTTGGGATCAGGAACGCTAAGCCTGTTCGGTATGGGCATAGGCATAGGCCTGTTTGGCCCCAAGTGGGAGAAGATGCAAGGGTTAGATCTTGCCTCTGTCGATCTGCGCCCAAACTGGGAGTCGGCCTGGATCCGCGACACTATTGCTAACGATCCGGCCGCGAATGCGATTGTCTCGGGCTACTTGTCTGGGCTGACGGCTTCGGGCTATTTAGGGGACGAACAGGGCGTCTGGGTTTCTTCTGGGATCTATCCGCTAGCGCAGAATCAGGGCGATAAGCTTAGACCTGCGGCTTCTTTGACTAAGGTTGCAACGACTCTTGCCTCGCTGTCTACCTGGGGACCAGATCATCGGTTCAACACGCTGGTGGGCTTTCGCGGCGAGCTGTCGAATGGTGTGATCAACGGCGATTTGATTGTTGAAGGGGGAGACGATCCGCTGTTTGTATGGGAAGAAGCGATCGCACTGGCCGACGCTTTACAGCAAGTGGGCATTCGCCGCGTTACTGGCGACTTGATTGTGGCAGGTAACTTCACCATGAACTTCGAGCCTGATCCGGGCAAGTCTGGCCTGATGCTAAAGCAGGCGCTAAACGAAGCAGACTGGGACTACGAAGTAGAAGACGCCTATCAAAGTTTTCCAGCCGAACTTCCTAGACCTTCTATTCAGATTGCGGGGGAAGTAAAGCGCGATCCTAATAGCTGGCAAGACAAGACAGATGGATGGCTAGTGCAGCACAGCTCGATGCCGCTAGTGGCCGTGCTTAAGGCCATGAATATCTATAGCAACAACGCTATGGCCCAGCAGCTAGCCGATACGTTGGGCGGGCCGGCGGCGGTGGTTAGCCAGGTAGAAAGCACAGCGGGCGTTATTCCTGGAGAGCTAAAGCTGGTGAACGGTTCGGGGCTAGGTGAGGAGAATCAGATGTCGCCTAGAGCTGCCGTGACTATGTTTCGTCAGATTCAAGACGAGCTGAGACCCAGCAACTACACCATTTCCGATATCTTTCCGATTGTGGGTGCAGATGGTGGCACCGTACAAGGTCGAGGTCTGCCTAAGAATGCGGTCGTTAAGACGGGCACTTTGGCAGTCGTGAGCGCACTAGCGGGCGCAATGCCGACTAAAGATAAAGGGATTGTCTGGTTCTCTTTACTCAACTATGGTTCCGGACTGGACAATCTAAGGAATCGTCAGGATGACATATTGACGGCGCTAGAACAGCAGTGGGGCAGTGCCGATAGTATTCCGCCGGAGCTTCAGACCTCTGTACGAATTGGCGAAGCGCCCTATCAGTTTGGCGATAGTCAGCGCAACCAGCTTATATTGCCGCCGCTTGCCGCAGAAGCGCCTTAGCCAAACGCTAAAAAGTCAAACGCTAAAAACCTTCGGGTACAATCTCGGTGACAACATCGCTTGACTCGCCGCTCAAAATAACGAGCGTCCCTTGCGCTATGTTGCCGGTCGCCTTATCTCCAGAAATCGAGGCTTCAGGGCTAGCAGCTTGCTCATACTGCACGTTACCGTCTGCCTCTACGTCCTGACTGTTTGTCTTCCAAACGACCCGATCGGCCTGTAGTCGCGAGTCGTTTTCTTCGCCATTGGCTTGGACGTTGCCGGTTAGGTAAACCACCTGCTGAGCTAGATCCAAACTGGCCTGATTGGCCGAGGCTGTAACCTTACGCTCAGGCTGCTCGATATTTACCTGACTGTCAATTTCCACGGTTTGAGCGTCTACATCCCAAACCGCAACTTTGCTGTTCACTTTCAGGGGCTGCGTAAGCGACTCCATTTGCACCGCCTCGTCGAGCGTCACAATATTCTCGGCAAGCTGTACGTTGCCCTTAGCACCGATAACTCTATCGGTTACGGTTTTGTAGCCCTCGGCCTGATATTTCTCTACGGTCAGCGGTTTATCCGTCTGAATCAGTTCTTGCTTGGTTAGCCAAGTAATCTGCTCAGAGGCAAACGTTAGCCAGGGTGATGCTTTACTCTTAGCCGCAACGCCGCCGGTCATCTGTACGCGGTTATCTTTATTAGAGACGCTTGCGACCTGGGCGATCGCCTCCATCTGCGGATTAAATCCAAAAACTGGCGCATTCTTTGCTGCCGTTTCATTTAGCAAATCCTGCGTAGTCAAAGCCTTAGCCTGCGGTACGTCTCCCGTTTTTAACGGTGCGCTCTCTTCTCCCTCAGCGCGCTTGTCTGTGGCCTCATCTGCTGACGCGGTTAGCGCCTCGTCTTGAAAGTTTCCCATCACTAGCAAATCTTGCTTGGGCTGCCACTTCAGCCGCTCGCCCTCTAGCGTCAGTTCACCTTCAGTGCTCGTAGCGACCAAATCGCCGCGCAGGTACAGTGTCTCGCCATTCTGCTGCACCTCGCCCTCATTGGCCTTAATGGTATAAATTGTCTCACCCGCTTGGAAAAACTCACCCTCTATCTCGGACAGCTCAGCTTTTTGACTGTCAGGGCTGTAGTTTACAGCCTTGGCTTTAATGCGCCACAGCAGATTGCCGTTTTCATCTGGCTGTTCTAGCGTCACGGTTCGCAGGGTTAGCTCAGCGTCAATTTGCTCTTCGGGCGGCTGGTTGGCTAATTCGCTGCTGCCACAAGTCCGTAGTGCTATCACTAGCACCGCGACAGCAGCCGCGATCGCAATCCACCGATAGTATTTATTGCTCAACTTCATCCTTCAACCAACCGGCCCGCGGCCCGCGCCCGATAGCGCTCGAATACTAACGTTTAAATACCAGCGTTTGAATAGCAACGCTCGAATACCAATATTCGAAGCTCGAATACTACTGAGCTTCAGCTTCATCTAGCACAGACAGACTAGAGAGCGGACGGTAGGTATAGTTGTGCTGAGGCGTACTGCTACGCGAATTCTTTCGAATTTCATCCTTGACGCTGTCTAAATCAATGTATCTATCCGATACGTTGATTAGCGTGTCGCTCGTCATCGAACGCAGGCTAACAACCTCGATCCGTACGCCTTTGTAGCTAGCTGCATCTACTGCATAAGCCAAATCGCCATCGCCGCTTACCAACACCGCCGTGTCATAACAGTTCGAAAGCGACATCATATCTACCGCAATCTCAACGTCCAAATTGGCTTTTTTCGATCCATCAGGTAGCTGAACTAAATCTTTGGCAATCACCCGATAGCCATTGCGACGCATCCACAGTAAAAATCCCTGCTGCTTCTCGTTTGCTCGATCGACGCCAGTATAAAAGAACGCGCGAAACAATCTAGAGCCAGAAGTAAGTCGGCTCAATAGCTTCGTATAGTCAATTTCGATGCCCAGCTGCAGCGCGGCATAAAACAGGTTGGACCCGTCTATAAAAATAGCAACACGCCCGCGATTCTCTAGTGCTTGCTCGGGCGTGAAGACGGAATCGTGACCTAAAATTTGGTGATTATTTAACATCTCTCTCAATTTTTTCTAGTTACGTCGATAAACGGGCACTGATTTTGGAATTTATTATTTTGGGGCTGGTTTTTTGGAGTCTATATCTAAGCTTTTCCAGTAACGCGCTGTTCCATTAACCTCACCTACTATCGCTTACCTACCATTGCTTAAAAGTTCAGGGCTGCAAGTAACGCTCTGACAATAGATTTGGCATTAGTTGGCCGACTCTAGGTTAACCACTAGACGGCTAGAGAATGGCAACCTTCTTGCTATCTGGCATTCTCTGGCCACGAAATATTACGCCGTAAAGAGCTGTAGCTATATATTTAGCTGATATTTAGCTGATGGAGTTTATGCAATACCTGCTCAGGCTAGCCAGCACAGCTACAAATGAAAACGCACTGCAACGCTTCATCTATTTCGACCTGTAAGAAAGAGGTCTGTACGAAAGAGGATGTCTAATCGGAACAATAGATGATTAGCGAAGAGATTCCTGTTTACTTCGAATACTGAGCAGCGTGAGAACAGCTGCTTTGACTGTTATACGAATACATTACTTTTTATGAAATTATCATACAAGAAAGCTTTTTGACTGTGGGCCGATTCCGGGCCGATTCCGGTTAACTTAATCTCTTCTCAAGGAATGAATCAGGTTATCAATCATTAGGAAGTAATTGATCCTCTTTAAGAATGACTGAGATAAGTCGATAGGACGATGATTAATCGTAGAAAATAATGTGGAATATCGTTTGATTTGAGTAAGGCTGCTCGATCTGTCTGCGAATTTTAGTAAGAAAGTCGTTGGGCTTTCCTTTTTTAGGATAGCTTTAGTAAAGCCAGTTGAATGGGGCTACCTGTAGCGCGACTCAGCCAAAATAAAGGCAGCCAAGATAAAGACGGCAGCTAGATAGAAATGGCCGCCTATCAAAGAGCGCAAACAGGCCGCTAGTATCAGCCGCTGGCAGCCGCTGATCGAACCTATCCATAATTTAGGTTGGCAAGCCAGTATAATTCCTTCGTCAGAGAAAGATTCTTTGCCCCCTGGCAAGCGTGTTAATATTTTGTTACAAATGATAGTGAACTCAACGAGCGGGTATCTACCTCAAGCATGTTAGGCAGTCTACTAAGCTCCAAATCTGGTTCCTCAGACTTCGGCGAGAATATGCTGAACTCTGTGGTTCGTCAGGCTATCCAGCAGCTATTCACCCGAAGTGAATCTGTTGAAGTATCCATTCGCTGTTCGCCCTCTAGCAAGATTTTGCAGGGAGTGGTGGATAGTTTTCAAATGAAAGGGCGCGGGCTGCTGATTAAGAAGATGTTTGAAGCGGCTGAGATGGAGTTTGAGACAGATGCCGTCTCGATTGATATGTCTGGGCTGATGGGCGGTAAGATTCGACTTAAGCAGGCGACTCATGCGATCGCAACTGTCACCATGACTGAATCGGGCATCAACAAAGCCTTTGAAGCTGAGCTAGTCGAAAAGCATTTGAAAAACGTAGAGGACGAAGAGCTGACCAACCTATCGGGCGGCGATTCTCTTTCTTTTCGAAACGTGCAGATGACGCTGTTGCCCGATCAAAGGGTAAAGATTCTCGCTAGGACTGACTTGCCCAACCGAGAGGATTTGCCAGTTAGCCTGTCGGCTAAGGTTGACGTTGAGCGTCGTCGTCGAGTTGTCTTTACCGACGTTAAGTTTGAACCGGAAGACGTGCCAGAAGATGCGCAGTGGTTATCTGAAGCGGTGATGCCAGGTTTTGTTGGCGTGCTGAACAAGATGGTCGACCTAGAGCGGTTCGATCTAGATGGCGTTTCGCTAAGAATTAACCGTTTAGAAGTCAAAGGCAAAAATTTGCTATTCAACGGCTACGCTGAGATTGAGCATTTTCCCGGTATGTAGCCCCTTAGCTAGACTTCTAAGACGGCTAGAAGCTAGTCTACTGAGCAGCGCCTTGATGGAATTGTCTTTCATCTGCTGGGCTGCTGCTGTAGAGAGCGTTGAGTCATGCCGCTATTAGAATTATTTCTCTCGGGTGGCGTCGTCATGTGGCCCCTCCTGCTGTCGTCTTTGGTGGTTACGGCTCTCATTCTAGAACGGGGCTACTTCTGGCTAAAAATCTACCAGCATCAGGATCTGTTTATTCGGCAGGTGCTGGCGCTGTATGGTACGCAGCCTAAAGAAGCGATCGCTCGTTTGCGCGCTCATCTCCAGTTTCCGCTAGCCCGCATTTTTTTAGCGGCTTTAACGCTAGAGCAGGGCACCCCAGATGACTTTCGTCTGGCGCTTGAGAGCGCTGCGCAGGCTGAGTTGCCTACGCTAAAGCGGTTTAATACGCTGTTTGATACGGTGATTGGCATCGCGCCGCTGCTAGGACTGCTAGGCACTATCTTGGGCCTGATGCGATCATTTGCGGCACTGCGAATTGGGGAGACGACGAGTCAATCGGCTAGCAGCGTGACAGCAGGGATTGGGACGGCGCTAATTTCTACGGCAGCGGGATTGATTATTGCGATCGCTACGCTGCTGTTTGCCAATTTGTTTATTGGGCTGTACCGCCGACAGCGGGCGGCGATACAGTCTTACTGCGGCCAGCTAGAGCTGCTGTACCGGCAGTATTACCGGCAGTACATAGCAAGAGCGCCGAGAGGATAAACGCTTGGGCCTGAATGATCAGAGCTCAGATGACTAGAGCGCAGGTAATCAGAGCTTAGGTGACCAGAGTCACCCAGATAATAGGGCGCGAAAATACTAGAATGGTAGCCAATCAAGTATTTTCAATAAAACGTTAGAACGGCTACTCTTCGTCGTTCCGGCTGAAGGCTAACATCAACGTAGTAAATAATACTTAGATTTCTCTTAGATTGATTCCTATGCTGCGCGTCTGGTTAGCTCTAGCCATGACTATTCCTGCTCTGATTACCGCCGTTACGTTGGTAGTCACTTCTGGTGGTGCGCAAAAATCATCTCAGTCTGTACCTTCTACAATGGGTCGAGCGGCGAGCTTGCCACAGCTTCAGCTCAACCGTGGCCCCGCTTCTGAGCCTTCTAGCTTAGGATCTGCGTCTTTTGACTCAGGTTCTGCGCTGTCGGAAGGCGATACTACGCTAGCCATGAGAGATGTGGGCTACCAACCCAAAGAAGAGGTGTATTTAGCCGATCCGAGCAACTACGATCAGCGCGTTGCCGTTGACTCGCAGGGAACTCCGGTTGATAACGACTACATTGTGGTGCTGCACGAAACAGTGGGCGATGTTGTGAGCGCCATCAACACTTTTCAAACGCCCCATCCCAACGATGACGATCAGGTGAGCTATCACGCGTTGATTGCGCTCGATGGCACGGTGATCTACATAGTGCCGCCTGAACAAAGAGCCTTTGGCGCCGGTAATTCTGTCTTTGTATCGCCAAAGGGCGAAGAATCTGTTTCGACTAACGCTGAGTTTGCTAGCTCGGTTAATAATTTTGCTTACCACATCTCGCTAGAGACGCCGCCCGATGGGCAACTGAACGATAACTCTATGCATAGTGGCTATACAGAGGCTCAGTACCGTTCTTTGGCCTGGCTGATCTCTCGCTCTACGATTCCAGAGGATCGCATTACCACTCATCGCGAGATTGATAGATCTGGCTCTAGAGCCGATCCTAGGTCGTTTGAGCCAGAAAGACTGGTGAGATTGCTGCGTCAGTATCGCGGGCAAGCTGAGAATTGAGTTATCTGAACAGCGATCTAAAGCTATCTAAATAGCGATCGCACCCTGTTCTTTAACTGATGCTTGAGGGTCTGCAAATTCGCTGATTCAACGGGGTCTTCCTTAGCGGCTGCTTTTCCTGCGGGATCGTTGCGATAGCGGTAGTGAGTCCACAAATCGCGGTAGGGACCGCCGCTGCGCATGGGTGTTCCGGCCCAGTGCAAGTAGCGTAAGGGGCGATCGCCGTCGAACAAAACCTGATCGCGCTGCTCGAAGTGAGGTGAGCCACCCCAGCTCCCCGGTTCGTGAGGATGAGCCTTGGCAATATTGAGCCTGCGAGGAATGGCCTTGAGTACTAAGTAGTTCATGATGGGCTGATCGGTTGTGCCGCTCGAAAAGTCGAAGTATTCAGGGTGGGCCGCGCAGTCTTTCAAAAGGCTAATCAGCCGCTCTATTGAAAGGGCGCTCTTACGTGATCCCCATAGCCCACTGTTGAAAACATCTTGCAAGGTCTTTGGGCTGAAAATGCCTTGCTCTGGCACAACGTCTGAAAACACATCTTCTAATCCGCGCTTGTAGTGGTAGTCGCACCAGATAAAGTCTGCCTGGTCTAGATAGCTAAGGGTTTCGGAAACGGGCGTAAAAAAGAGAATGTCGGTGTCGATGTAGAGAAATTCGTCTAGCGGGCCAAACCAGGCGGCAAGCTTGCGCATTTTGTTGGGCAGCGCCAAAAAGTCCCGAGGAAAAATTTCGCCGATGATCTGCGTTAAAGATGCGAGCAGGTCTAAGTCTGGAAAGATCTGAACTTGATACATTTCGGCCAACTGCTGGGCCACGGCTTGATAGTCGTCATTAAAGGGAATGAGGTAGACCGGCACGTCTAGATCGTACTGGCGCAGACTGCTGAGCAGCGCGATCGCATTTTCTTTGACTTTGTTATTGGCTACGATATAAACGCCGCGCATAGCTACTGCTCTTGGGTGATGTAAAACTTGGTGATGTAACACAAAACAATGAATGCGGTCTGAGCGCTGTCCTATCGTCAACGGCTCAATCTAACGGTGCTTTCAATCTAATAAAAAGGCGTCTTATTGCAGCACCTTTTGTTTAGATGTCTCAAACCCTTCCTCAAACTCTTCAACTACTTTCAGCAAGTCCAGCATGTTGGCATAGGCTGAGGCGGCCATTTCTTGGCGCGCGCGATCGCTTTGCGCGTCCCCATCGGTTAACTGGCCCAAAATATCCAGGATGCTGCTAAGACGTGATCGCATCTCATCGGACGCATAGGCGACAGATGTCTCCTGGTATTTTTCCTGATATAACGTCTCCAACTCGTCGGCCTTCCGCTCGCTGCTGTCTTTTATTTGCTTTGAAAATTGAATAGCGCAGAGCCGAGCGTAAGGGCCGTCTTGGTTTAATAGCTCTGAATGAACGCCTGTTTCGACGACTTTACCCTGGTCTAATACGGCAATTTGGTCAGCGTTTTGAATGGTAGACAGCCGGTGAGCAATCACCAACGTAGTGCGATCTTTGCTGAGTTCGTCAATGGCTTTTTGTACTAACCGCTCTGAAATGGTGTCTAGTGCGCTGGTTGCCTCATCCAAAATCAGAATGTCTGGATCTTGAATGAGGGCGCGGGCGATCGCTAAGCGCTGCCGCTGTCCGCCCGAGAGTAAAACGCCGCGATCGCCAATCAGCGTCTCTAGCCCGTCAGGCAGCGCCAGAATAAACTCCGAGGCATTGGCTCTGGCCATCGCATCTTCAATTTCAGCCTCTGTGGCTTCCGGGCGACCGTAAATTAGGTTTTCTCGTACAGAAGCATTAAACAAAAAGGTGTCTTGGCTGACAATGCCAAGCCGCCGCCGAAAGGTCTTGATATCAAATTCCTTCAAATTTACGCCGTCAATTTCAATTTGACCGCCGTCTGGGTCATAAAATCGCGGTAGCAAATCTGCCAGCGTAGACTTTCCGGCCCCCGAAGCGCCCACCAAGGCCAGCGTAGTGCCTCGCTTTAATTCCAGATCAATCCCTCTAAGCACGGGCCGATCGCTGCCAGGATAGCTAAAGCTTAGCGCCCGAAAGCGAATGCCCTGATTGAGTTCTGAGAATTGGCGAGACCCCGATTGCATAAAGGGCTTATCGCTGCGGCTGAGAAATTCACTGACGATGGCCACGCTAGGCAGCGCGTTTGCTAGCTGGCTGCGGGAGGCATTGAGCTGGCCAATGGAAGGCAGCATCCTAAAAAGCACGATCAAATAGGTGAGCAAGACAGCGGAAAATGCTTCTATGCGATCGCCCATCACGGCCCGACCGACCGTCGCTACCCCAATTAGCGCCACAATGCTGCAAACTTCGTTGATCGGGCCAATCCCCGCAAACAGTAGCTGCGCCTGATATTCAGACTGCTCGCGATCGTTGATTAACTGGCTAACGGTCTGATACTCGCTTGATTCATTCGCGGTTGCTTTGACCAGTCGAATGCCAGAGAGAATTTCGACAATGCGGCTAGAATATTGCCGCGATAGATGCGAGAGTTCCTTGCCAAACATCTTTGACTTGCGAATGGCCGTTTGATTGATCAGTGCCACGAATCCGAGCGCGACCGTTGCAATCAGGGTGAGCTGCCAGGAAGTCCACAGCAGAATACCGATAAATACTAAGATAGTGATGATGGCGATCGCCATTCGTGCCAGCGTTCGAACAGCAATTGTGGTTCGACTGATCTCCACGTTGAGATGGTTGATCAAGTCGCCGACTTTGGACTTCGTGTAGTAGGCCAAATCAACATCTAGCAGAATGCGCAGCCCGTCTAGTCGAAGGTTCGCGGCTAGCTTTCGATTTAAGCTGCTAGAGGTCAAAGAGCCTACGTAGGCCGCAGCATTTTTCAAGACGATTGTGAAGACGACGGTAAACGTCATCGCAAATAGCCTTTGGTTCTCTGGAAACTGATCGAAAAATCCTAAAAACTGTTGTAAAACATCTGGCAACTGATTCATCAGGCTAGAAGCTTGGCCTAATAGCTCCAGCAGAATCGGCACAATTAAAACGGTGCCAATTCCGTTGAACAGGGCGCCAGAAAATCCCATTAAAATAGTGAAAAACACTAAGACAGGATGTCTTAACAATGATTGTCGAAGGAGTTGTCTAGAGTGCATAATCTCGGCAGCTAGATGGTAGAAGCGTTTGGACTGGGGCGTTTAGACTGGGGCGTTTGGACTGGGGTGTTTGGACTGAAATGTTTGGACTGGGGTGTTTGGACTGAAATGTTTAGACTGAAGGCGTGACTGACCAGTAATCCAACGCTGAGCCGGTGGTCTGAGCAGTTATTGGACATAGATCTCTAATTCACTAAATATGGCTGCTAACTGCTTTGCCATCGCCCGTGTGCTGTAGTGCTCTATACATCTATCCCTAGCTCGCCGACCGACTCGATCGGCTGCCGCTAAGTCCTTGAAGATTAAGGAAATTTGCTCGGCGATTTGGGCAGGTGTCTCAGGGTCTACCAGGTAGCCAGCGCCGCTTAAAACTTCGGGAATATCTCCTACTTTGGTGGCAATAATGGGCTTTGCCATCGCCATGCCGTCTGTTAGCTTGAGCGGAAACTGAGCCTGTGCGGTCGCGCGATCGCGCTGAGGCACCACCACTACATGCGCAGCAGAAACGACCTCCGCCATGGCATCAATCGGAAAGCGCGGCAGCTTAATCAACCATCGGCTCCATTGCTCAAACAGCTTCTCTTCATAGCCATCGGGTCTGCGTCCGCCTACAATGACCAGCCGCAGATCGGGCCAGCCCAGCCGATCGAGCGCGGTTAAAACGTCTTCTAATCCTTTGTGAGGACGAGCGGTGCCTGGAAACATCAGCACTTTGTAGTTTTCTAAGCCATATTTTTGACGGCTGCGCGCCGGACTGTACTGATCCGGGTCAAATATCTGAGTGTCTTTGCCGTTGGGCAAATAATGTCCGCCAAAGCGCTTCTGTAAAAAATGAGTGGCGACGCTTACGGCATCGGCTTTGCCAATCCAATTTTCCATCCATTCCAGGTAGAGCGGATGCTCCGGGTTATGCAGCGCACCGGCTGGTTTAAAGATGTCTCTAGCTAGCTGCTTCGGTTTGGGGCGATAGGGTTCAAACCAGCTCATTTCCCAGTCGTCAATGTCAACAACAACGGGCTGCTTTGAGAAGGTTCTCTTTAGCAGCGCCGTGCCAAAACTAGTAGGTCTGGGCTTAATGGCGTAGATCAAATCTCCGTTTATTTTAGAAAGCAGCTTGCCTAGATCGGCGCTGTACCCAAGCGATCGCCTTGCCGGTACAGATAAAACGTTGAGGTTTGTTGGCGGAGTAGGATACAGCTCCTTTCCAAACTGCGAACCAACCACCGTCACCTCACACCCCATTTGCTGGAGTGCATTGGCCACCAAGTAAACCCGCGTGGTTCCGCCACCTGCTAAATCTGGCGCAACGACTGACACTTTTAATGGGTGATGAGTAGGCACAAGCACTGCGAAGCTTTTAGCGAACAATTAAACTAGTTGCGTTGCTGCTAGATTACCCGTTCCAGCTTGCGTAACCGCTTGGGTGGCCGTCGTTTGCTACGGACGCTGCTCGTTCGAGGCCAGAGCGTAGCCGTAAATAGGATTTAGCCGAGTAAGTACAGCTTGGTCAACAAAGGCAACAGACTCATCTGATAGTTCGGCTCTGTAGCCGCCAATCGCACCTTTTCGCACCTTAAATGACTCTGGATTCCTGACATCACGAGTCGCCATTACGCCCGCTCTGACCTGGTCGCTGCCGGTCACCTCCATCTTTCGCATGTTCTTGAAAGAGGCATAGGCGATCGCCTGTTCGAGTTCATCTGAGGTTAGCGGCAGCGCTAAGAAATCCACAACGCGCTGAACGGTTTGAAGCGTGCTGGCCTTCATGTCTTCGTAGCGAACCATCAAGAATCCGCTGGCTTCTGCTTGATGCGTTTGCCAATCGTTATAAAACTGAATATACGCGTCTAAATCAGAACTTTCGCATGCATAGCGATCTAGGTTGTCGAAGCCCAGCTTGTCTTTGTGCTGGTGATAGCGGGAAACCAGCGCATCGCGCGGATCTCGCACGAGCACAATAACCTTTTGCTGGTCGTAGCGGCCAAACTGCCCGTATTTTTCGTGTATAGGCTTAATGGCCGGGAGCGTTGGAATGCGCTCGGAAAAGCTAAAAAGGTCGTGCAAATCAACGGTGTCGATGCCACCGATGTGGGCGTAGTGAAGCTGTAAGGCTCGGCCCAAGATGACTCGCAGCCAGGTTCTGCCGCAGTTTGTGAGCGACAGGAGTAGATAGTCGGCAGTTTGCCGCTCCCGCTGATGCTTTTGCGCGTCTGACTCATAGAGCGGTCGCAGTCGCCTTCTAGCTCTGTCTAGCACATGGTGGGTCGGCTTAGACGCTAAAAATAAAAGTTGCTGGAGCATGAAAGATATTTAAGAATCGGACGGCAGTGCAGGCGGTAATTCCAACATCAGCTTGCCCAGCACTCCTTTACGAAATTCATTCAGTATCTTCCGGGCTGCTTGCTCTTGCGACCCCTGAAATTTGGCGTCCGCTAGCTGCTGTAGATAGGTTTCGCCCGTGCAGCCTTGAGGATCTATTCCGTAGCGCTTGAAGAGTGCTTGGGTGCGTACCGGCAGCTCTGTATGGGCCTGCGACTGCTCTGCAATGTCTAAGTCTTTGAGCAAATCGACAAAGGCTGCGGCCACCCGCTGCGTATCGTAGGCGGCCTTACCAATATCGTCGCAAATCGCTAGCTTGAGCGCCGCCCCCTGATCGTCTAGCTGGGCTGGAATAATGCCGGGAGCGTCTAGCAGCTCTAGCTCGTTCGAGATGCGCACCCACCGCAGCTGACGGGTCACGCCTGCTTTACGGGCGCTTTCGACAACTTTGCGCTTGAGCAATCGGTTGATCAAAGCAGACTTGCCGACGTTGGGAAAGCCGACGACAACTGCGCGAACTGGGCGCGATCGCATTCCTCTTTCCTTGCGCCGCTGATTCATCGCTCCCCCGGCTGCCTGCGCTGCCCTGGCAATTTGCCCAACGCCCTTGCCCTGATTCGCGTCGGTATAGTAGGCCACCTGGTTCTGATCGCGAAACCATTGCTGCCAGCGATCGCGCGCTTCCGGCACAATCATGTCCACCCGGTTCATCACTAACACCCGCTTTTTACCTGCTAGCCATTCGTCCAGCTTCGGATGCAGCGTTGAGAGAGGAATGCGAGCATCACGCACCTCTAGCACGACGTCTACTCTGTTCAACTGCTGCAAAAGCGACCTTTCGGCCTTAGCAATATGGCCGGGATACCACTGAATAGAGGGCGTCCGACTAGCGCCATTTTGAAGGGAAGAAGTAGACATGAGAAGACCTTAAGGAACCACTAAAACAGGGCAAGGCGAAAGATTGATCACCTTATTGCTGACGCTATCCTCATTGCCTTCTTCTATTAGCCCGGTTCCCCGGCAGCCCATCACTACTAGCTCTGCGCCAATCTCATCGGCCACGTCGCAAATGACAAAGGCGGGATGCCCATCGCGTTCTATGGTTTCTGCCGAAAATCCGCGCTGCTCGAACACCTGCTTGGCCTGCGCCAGCAAAGAGGCAACCGCCTTTTCTGACATTTGCTCAGGGTGCGCGGGGTCACTATCTTCCTCCGATTCCACTACGGAGAGAATCGTCACGCTGGCATTGCAAAGCTGCGTCATATCTAGCGCTGTTTGCATCACCTTTTTAGCGCCAGGGCCAGAATCAATCGGAAACAATATCTTCTTGTACATGTTTGTAAAAGTGCTGCTGAGCCATCTTAAGACAATTGTCTTAATGCAATTGCCCTAAGACAACTGCTAACTCTGATATTAGAGCACTGCCGGGCTGTGCTGCGCAGGGTTCTGTTTAAAGTCGTCGAAGCAGCGATCGCACAATTCTGTAAAATGGTTAACAAATTAGACCCAATTGTCCAGTTTTTAATCACTTCTTAAGGAGAATATATTCCGTGGCCAAAAAAGCGCTAGCCGATCTATCCGCATCCGACGTCTCCGGTAAGCGAGTCCTCGTCCGCGCCGACTTCAACGTCCCGCTAGACGACGCAGGCAATATTACCGACGACACTCGCATCCGCGCCGCCTTGCCAACGATTCAAGACCTAGCTTCTAAAGGCGCAAAGGTTATTTTGGCCAGTCACTTTGGTCGGCCCAAGGGAAAGGTTGTCGATAGCATGCGCCTGACGCCCGTGGCTAAGCGTCTGTCTGAGAAGCTAGGCAAAGACGTGATTAAATGCGATGACTGTATCGGTGATGACGTCGCTAGCAAAGTCTCGCAGATGAAAGACGGCGACGTTTTGCTGCTGGAGAATGTGCGCTTTTACGAAGGCGAAACCAGCAACGACGCTGAGTTTGCGAAAAAGCTAGCCGCCAACGCTGATATGTACGTCAACGATGCTTTTGGCACCGCGCACCGTGCCCATGCTTCAACAGCGGGCGTAACTGAGTATCTAAGCCCTTCAGTCGCCGGTCTTTTAATCGAAAAAGAGCTGAAGTTTTTGCAAGAAACCGTAGATAACCCTCAGCGACCTTTGGCAGCGATCGTCGGCGGCTCCAAAGTCTCTTCTAAAATTGGCGTCATTGAAACGCTGCTCGATAAGGTCGATAAGATCTTCATCGGCGGCGGCATGATTTTCACCTTCTACAAAGCTCGCGGCATGAATGTTGGCGCGTCTTTGGTTGAAGAAGACAAGCTGGAGCTAGCGAAGAAGCTAGAAGCCAAGGCTAAAGAAAAGGGCGTTGAGTTTTTGCTGCCCACTGATGTGATTTTGGCTGACAAGTTTGCCGCTGATGCCAACACTCAGACCGTAAGCGTAGATGATATTCCTGATGGCTGGATGGGCTTAGACATCGGCCCTGATTCCGTCAAAACGTTTCAAGATGCCTTAGCTGACTGCAAGAGCGTCATTTGGAACGGGCCAATGGGCGTGTTCGAAATGGAGGCATTTGCCAAAGGCACCACCGGAATTGCGACGACGTTAGCTGGTCTTACTGACAAAGGCTGCATCACTATCATCGGCGGCGGCGACTCCGTAGCAGCCGTTGAGCAAGCCGGCCTTGCTGACCAGATGAGCCACATTTCGACTGGCGGCGGCGCGAGCTTGGAGCTGCTAGAAGGTAAAACGCTACCTGGTATCGCTGCGCTAGACGATGCGTAGGATTCGCCCAACGGGATAGCTTGCTATCCTTTATCAAAAGCGCTCTACAGGAAACCGTAGGGCGCTTTTGGCATTTGTTAGGATGTTGACAAGCGTAAAATAGGAATGGCTAAATTACTCAGCAGCAAGCACCGAAAAACCTTACTCGATATTTGGAAAGTCCCACCACTATCTAGTCTTAAATGGACTCGAATAGAGGCATTAATTATGGCAGTAGGTGGAAAAATTGAACAAGGTAATGGATCGAGGGTTCGATTTGTTATTGAGGGCAGAGTGGGCCGATTTCATAAGCCTCACAAAAACGGTGTCAACACTGATAAGGGGGCTGTCAGTAGCCTTAAAAAGTACCTGATAGACTGCGACATCACGCCAGATATTACTAGATCAGAGGAGAATGAAGATGATGCCTAATACGTTTGAATACAAGGGTTATGTAGGTCGTCTAACAGTCGATGCTGACGATAACTTGATTCATGGTCTGGTGATTAATATAGAGCGAGATACTATCACTTTTAGAGGTGAGACACCGGCTGATACCAAGCAGGATTTTCAAGAAACGATAGATGAGTATTTGGCTGATTGCATTACCGATGGAATAGAGGCTGATATTCCCAAGGTTTTGACTACGGCTTAGTTGGTTGACCGCGATCGCTTATTCCCCTCATAACAAAACGCTCTGCAAGAACCCATAGAGCGTTTTTTCTTCTGTTAGGCTGTGTAAGTAGCGTCTTGCTAAATTTTATGGTTGCGCTGACTCATCTTCCTGCTCAACAGTCTCCGGATGAAACACCTCAGTGGGTGCCCGCAACTTGGGCTGATTACGTGGCTGCTTGCGAAGAAGCAGAGGCTAAGCAGATAGACCACTTTCGCGTGTATTTCAATCAACGCTATCTGTATGTAGATATGGGCTGGGAAGGGATTAGTCATTCGAAGTGTCGTGAACTGTTGACGATGATTTTCTTCGCATGGTTTGTTGGTCGTCAGCCAGACACTCTCTTCGAGGCATTAGGTGGCTGCATTATTGAGAAACCAGAGCAGCGTGGCGGGTCGCCGGATGAAGTGCTGTATCTAGGGGCTAATTCTCCCCAGTGGAAGCCGGGTGAGTCTCGCCGCATAAACTTACGGCAGTGGTCTATCCCTAATCTTGTTTGTGAAGTGGGCGACACCACGCTTGCTAGCGATCTGGATGAGAAGAAGGCAATTTATGCGGCGCTAGAGGTGCCTGAGTATTGGGTAATTGATGTGCAGGGGCTGCGTGTGATTGCGTTTTTGCTGCAAGCTGACGGGCGGTATCAGCAGTGCGAAGTGTCTCAGGTGCTAAGCGGGCTTGAAATTTCTTTAGTAGAAAAAACGTTTGCGCGTTTGGCCACTGGGACGAATGGGAGTGCGGCGCAGTGGTTTGCCCAGCAGATTGCTAGCTAGCGGTGTTTTTCGATCTCTTGAATCATTTGATGGAAATGGGCGATCGCATCCCTCGCTCCCTGTAACAGTACCTCTTGATCAGATATCGATTCCCTATAGCGAGCAGATTCTTTCAGTCTATCAACTTGCATTAAAAATTTTGACATCTGAGACAGGTGATGAATATGGTCAGCAAATGTCCTAACAGTCTGAGCTAGATGTGAAACTCCTGAGAAATGGAGAACAAGGTCTAGGGTACTATCTTCACCCTGTTCAATGGAGTTACGCTTGATGATTGCAGAGGGGGTTGATCCTTGGGCTGAGGGTTCTGTGGAACTAGAGTAGAAATTAGAACAGCTATCACTATCACAACTATTAGCAAGATTAGAATTGTGATAATTGGACTTTTTTTCGTTGTAGCCGCACTCTGTTCCCTCTCTGAGGTTTGTTCTGTTGCCGCCCCTTTTTTTTTATATACCTCCCACTCTTCATTCTCAATCCGGCTAGATAAACCGCGCCATACGTTTTTGCTCGTCAGACCATCGAAAGATTTTAGGGTAGTCGCCACAACTAGAAGTTGAGTACCGTCTGTAGGTTTCGGAAGACCATATTCCGCCAACTGCTCAGCTAAATCAGATCTCAGCGGTTCGCTGTTTTTACCAACCTTTAAATCGGTATCAGGATTGTATTTCTGGCGGTCAGTATCTTGATCATCACCTTGATTGTTTAAGGTGTTCTCTATAGCCTTGAGTTGGGTAAAGTCAGCCGTAAATCCATACTGACTCTCGGCATTATTAGTAACTGCACTGTCTACAAGACGATCCAACTCTCCATTAAGAGCCTGAGCCGCTATCTTGCAAAGGACTCGCTCACTAGCAGATGTATCGGTCTCAACCCAAGCAATTACATTGCGAATTTGACGCCTCATAAAGTCAGTACGTCCGTCTCGGGTAGTTAGAGCGGTGACTAATAGTATTAACTGCCCACCTGAACGAGCTAGGATCATCGACGGCTTCTGGCTGTTAATAAGTTCTTCAGGCTTTATTGATTTGAGAACTTCAGGAATCACTGAAATCTGGCTGGCTTCTTCAAGCCAGTTATAGTCGTGCTCCTGAGATTTACCCCGACTGTGAACGTAAATTGTCATGCAATTTTTCTCTAGATAAAGTTAGTTAGCTTAGCCACTTCTTTCCTGCAAGGACGGTGAATCCATCTGTGTCTTTGCATCCACGGGAAAATTTCATGACGGCCTGCTTCAAGTGCTCATCAGAACCGATCCAGTCACGGATAAAGCTAAAAAAGCCTGAATTCCGCTGATATAGATGAAGCTTTAACAGAAAGCTCAGCAAATATCGCAGGGGTTGCTCGCTGTCTTTCGGGTTGTATTCGGCCCCATGTCTTATTTGCCGAAAATAGAACTCTGGGATACCATCCTTGTCAGGCTCAATTCTTGAGAAGATAAGACCGCCTACTGTTTGCACAGGTGTAATAACGCTCGCAATCCACGGTCTTAGTCCTTCAGACTTCAAATATTCGAGCAGCCCTTTGTATTCTTCACTGACTCGGCGGGATAGTTCTCTGGCTGCTGTTTCGTCTTGGAGATATTTTTCGCACTTAACAGGTGCAAAAATAACTAACTTTGGTGAGTCAAGACCCTTATATGACGCTTTGAAGATGTCCTTAATTTGCTGAGGACGATTTAATTCTTCGTGATATCGGCCCTTTTCTTCCATCAGTGCAGGGGCATCTATCGGAATCAAAACCGCTGCGGACTGCTTCAATATTGTGTTGACATAAGCTCTTTCTTCTTTAGTTGCATCCTTAGCGTGATAGTCACCAGGATAGTCCCGAAAACTTAGCTGAAGCGACGGGCTTTTATGTTTTTTCCCTAGTCCAAATTTGAATGGTGGCAAAGTTCCGGGGCCTGAGAGTTCCTCTGTGCCTTCAAGTCCAACTCTTCCCTTCGATTCAAATACTCGCAAGCAGCTTTTCAGCTCGATCAGCTTCTCTTGTAGTGTCCAGGAGGTCTCGTCATCTGGCGTCAGTTCTAAATCAACATCCTTAATAGTATTTTCAAACTGCTCGTACATTGCTGTTAAGAGCGTTGTTTTTCCAGTCCCAGTAGCTCCCAGCACGGTAATTTGAAGTTCTTGGAGTCCCATTATTTTCTCAACTTAAAAAGGTGAATTGCTCAATCTGATTAACAACTGTCACGTTCTCAACGGTTTCGAGCCAAGCTCGACTGGCTCTACTACGTTTTTCCAATTGCCCAAATTGCTCAGGCCAAACCTGTATTCGCATTTCTGCAAAGAAGATGCGCCATTCTGCATCGATATTTTTCACTCTTAATACTCGATCCACAAACTCTTCAACAATTGCAAAAGCCGCTTGGCTCGGCTCATCTAGCAAATCATCAAGAGCCGTTCTACATTGATACACGGCCTCTGCTTGAAGTGAGGTCAGGCAGCTCAAAACTTCTGAGGCAGATGGAGACTCAGAAAGCTGAAGCTGAGTAATATCCGGGGTCAAGTTGTCCAGATTCTTACGAATTCGGTGCTGAATCAGTCCTCGATAAGACAGCTCAAATGAATTTAAAATTTGAAAGCCAAATTTAATTTGACTGTTCTTGTTAGGAACGAGTTGGTCAGGGATTTGCTGAATAATTGCGTTCAAAAAATTTTCATCGCAAGCTTCAGTTAGTCCACCCAACTGGCCTTGATCAATCAGCACACAGGCAACCTGAGATTTGACTTTTCTGATCCCGTCTTTAAGCGCTTCATCGACTACCAAAAAATGTCGAGATAGATCAGCCCTCACCTCATTAAGGTAGGCATAATAAGCCGGAGGATATCCACCCAGATCAGCTCGTCGCCTTTCAATCTCTTCCTGAGTAGGTAATCCGGTATCCTCTTTGCAAGCGTGGAGTGCAATATCCACCTGTCGCTTAAAGTCAAAATCTGGCTGGTATCGTTGTTCTCTCAGGTCTTTGAGCAGCGATTCTAGTCCATGTGCTAGCTGCTTTCGAAGCTCAGGAAATAGCACTTCAAACAGCGGGAGCCAGTTTGTTTGAAAGCTAGCTTGGCCGAGTGCCTGCCGAGCATTCTCTAACTCAGTCGCCACTTCACGTTGCAATTGCAGCAAAGATTCCTGGCAAGCACTGGCGTACTGGCGATCGAGCTGAGTAATGTTTTCAGCCATATACTGAAGAATCGAGTCCAGCAGTACCTCAGCTTCGTCATCGCTAGCGCAGTTTGTAATCATCTGCTGAGCAACCTGAATATGCTTTTCCTTTGCGGTTGCCATCAGGTTGTCACAACTCTTTCGGTTGTTATGGCTAGCTTGAGCATCTCCACCGATATGGTTTAGCACTAGAAAAGACCATAGCTCAAGCGGCAGCATAGGCAGCGCCTTGCGAGCCAAATCGTACAGCCGCACATCCACATCAGCCCAGTGGTCGCCCAAGGACTTTGGCATTCGCACGAATACCACTACGTCTACATCTTGACCCAGTGTATTAACCAGACGAGCCTCATCTCCAACCCCGGTGTCGCCCAGCCCTGGCATATCTACCAGCGCAATTTGTCCCACCTCTTCGTGGGGAAAAAGGCAGTTGATTTTAACGTCTTGAACTGCCAGATAGTTGAAATAAATGCGTTGCCCATCCGGCGTGTCTTGTGCTACGTACTTTCGAATCTCATCTCTAGAAATCCGCTTAGATGAAGCGCCTATCAGGTGAGCATACTTATCGAAGCAATCGTGGTAGCGCTTCAGATGTTCGTACATTGCGCCGGGTTCAGCAAAGTTGGTTCGATCTGTAGGCAGCGACGGCAGCGTCTGCTTGGCAAAGGCATCTAAAGAATGGGGCGACTGGCCTAAACTAAGCGCTTTGTAGTAAGGCGCGATCACGTTCTTGAGAAAGGATTGTTCAGAGTGAAACCAAACTTCGCCATAAGCATTGGACGCGGTAGACTGATGGCAAATCGTGCTTCGCACCCCCGTACAGTGCATCCCATCGCCATCTGGAATTTCATTGGTGGTTAGTCCGCTGAGGCTTTGTAGTAAGCGGCTTTTTCCCTGTCTCGCCCGGCCAATGACACCGATATTGAGCGTGTTTCGAGCAAAGCGCTTTTTGAGTTTGGCTAAGGCTTGTAGCTCGGTAGTGATTCTAGACTGTAGCGGCGAGGTGTTGATCGCATGTAGGCGATCGCAAATTTCTGCCTCTTCCGTTGACTGGAGCTGAGCCGCACACTGAACCTGTAAAGCTTGGAGCGCTTCAGATAGCCTTTCTAGATGAAGCTCCACAGCTTCGATACGTTGAACAACCGGGCGACGCTTTTTGATAATGGCAGCAATTTGAGCCGTCTTTCTTTGAATGGTCTTCTGCATACTTTGAAACCCAGAGCGCATGTAAGCAAACGGAACTATTTAGGCTATCCGTGTGCCAGTAGAGTGCCCTAACACCTATAAACATTGCGTCAGCATTTTCAAGTGCGTCACAGGTGTTGAATGCAACAAGCCTTTGGTAAATAACGATTTTTAAAACCGAGAAGAGACGCTCGCATGCATATCAAAGCGCCATCACAAAATCTCCAAAAATTTCTCCGTGCCGTCGATGTGATGTTTACTCAAATCAATCTCGACGCTGTTTTAACGTGAAGCTGTCAAAAACAGCAAGGCCCAGCGATTTATTCTGAGAAATCGCGGCAATACTAGCTACCTTGATTAAGGATCTATGCTGAAGAAGACTCAGCTTTGGTACAGCCTTTGAACAGTTCGCAGCCGCTACAGCACATCATTACTCAGCGCATTCAGCAAAACGATCGCCAATGCATTACATTTGCTGACTATATGGAGCTAGCGCTCTATCATCCTCAGTTTGGCTACTACTCCAGCAAGGCGACTCTGCAAAAAGAGGCCGCGATTGGGCCGCAGGGAGATTTTGTGACTTCGCCGCATATGGGCCACGATTTTGGCGAACTGTTGGCAGAGCAGTTTGTGGATATGTGGGAGGCGCTAGGCCAGCCTGAGCCGTTTACGCTAGTCGAAATGGGGGCCGGGCAAGGGCTGGTGGCGGCGGATGTGTTGAGGGGGTTGCGATCGCGCCATCCCAACTGCCTCAAAGCCCTTCAATACATCATCATCGAAAAATCAGCCGCGCTAAGAGCCGAGCAGCAAAAGCGCCTAAGCCAGTGGCAAAGCGATGGTGTGTCTTTGAGCTGGCAAACTCTGGAAGAAATTCCAACAGATTCTGTGGCGGGATGCTTTTTTTCTAATGAACTGGTCGATGCTTTTCCGGTGCACTGGGTGGAGCTGCATAATCAGATGCTGAAAGAGGTTTGGGTCGGCGTGAAGGATGATCAATTTGTGCCGGTTGTCGGCGAGCTTTCTACGCCACAGATTGAGCAGTATTTTGAGCGGGTTGGAATTGACCTTGCTGACTATTCAGAAGGGTATCGGACGGAGGTAAATTTGGCGGCGGTGGACTGGATTGAGCGGATGTGCGATCGCCTCTCAAGAGGCTACCTACTCACCATCGACTACGGCTATGCCGCTCAGCGCTACTACAGTCCCACCCGCCGCGAGGGAACTTTGCAGTGCTACTACCGCCACAGCCATCACAACGATCCCTTTATCCACGTAGGCGAACAGGATATTACGGCGCATGTCGATTTTACAGCGCTGGAGAATCGGGGTGAGGAGGTGGGTTTACAGAAATTAGGCTTTACCCAGCAGGGCCTGTTTCTGATGGCATTAGGCATGGGCGATCGCCTTTCTGCACTTTCTAATCCCGCCGGCCAAATCGCTAGCGGCCAAAATATTCAACAAATTATGATGCGACGCGACGCCTTACAACAGCTCATTAGCCCGATGGGACTCGGTAACTTTGGCGTGCTCATTCAGGGCAAAGGGCTAACCCAAAAAGAAATCGCCAGACCGTTAAAGGGTCTGACGATTCCGCCGATGATGTAGCTAGCTTTCGATCAGCTCATTTGGCCCATCGAATCATTTGGCCCATCGAATTATCTGGCCCATCGAATTATCTGGCCCGTCGAATTATCTGGCCCGTCGAATTAAAGAGGGCGGAAGATTAACGGGTAGCGGTAAGAATGATCTGGGTCTGTCACGCTGCTAAGAATAGCGAAGACTGGCATAACAAACTGTACCAATCCCAGTAGGGCAACGAAGGGCAGTCCGATCAGCAGTGCCGCCGGGATAATTAGTAGAATGCTATAAAGCCACATATTGAAGTGAAAGTTTAGCGCTTCTTTTGCGTTTTCCTTGCTGACTGGATCGTCGGAAAGTAGCAAGATGCCGAAGGGAACGCCTGCGGAGAGTACTAACTGACTTAGAAAAATGGAGCCGTGAGAAGCGATAGATAATAGCTTCCGCTTATCAGAATCAAAAGTAGTTTCCATAGAAATTAATCCTCAAAGTGCTCTAGTTTTAAGTCAGCTAGAGCGCGTTAGCGGCTCTGCTGTTTCTTATGTATTTATCTTATCGGTTAAGGCCGGATAGAGAAATACGGTCGGATATCGTAAAAACCGTCAACAGAATCTGCTTAAGGCCAGAAGGCACTGCAAGCCGTCTGCTTTAGAATAAGTAGGTTAGCGCAGACTGGCCGATCGGGCCGGCTAAAGGAAAATAACCATGCAGATGAAGCGACTGGGCCACGTAGCCGTATGTGTAGAAGATGTAGCAAAGGCCGCTGAGTTTTATCAGAACCTGGGTATGAAGCTGGTTTGGCAAGACAGCGACTGGGCTTATCTGAAGGCGGGCGAAGATGGCCTAGCGCTGATGAGTCCAGACTACGACCAAGCAGGGCCGCACTTTGGCTTTGTCTTCAATGACAGAGCAGATATTGATACGGCTTACGCAAAGCTCAAGGCAGATGGCGTAAAGGTCGGCAAAATTCACGACCACCGAGACGGCACCGCTTCCTTTTATGGCCGCGATCCCTTTGGCAACTGGTTTGAATATTTGTATGAGCCGGACGGTTTGTTTGATGAGAAAAAAACAGTGGCTTCAGCAGCTAGTGCATAGTAGCTAGTAGAGGTAACCATCGCTTTGGTTGACTTCTATTTAGTTTGCAGAGGTTTCTTGCTGTCGGCGTTTTGAGGCAGATCGTTGAGTGGGGCGATCGCGTTAGCAAAGACTCCACGCGCGCCCGCATTATTAGGATCTTTCTGTTGTCTAAACTCTGACAACAGCTTGAAAAATCTCTCAAACCCTGTTTTTTCGTCGTGGCAAGAAAGCATGATCAGCTTGTCCCAAGAGCTTACAGATCGAATACCTAGCCTTCTTTGTAGCCAAGGCTGAAATTTGTCGTAAAAAGCTTCTTCGTCTGCTGTCAGCTCTATACCAACTTCACCTCTACCAAACTCATAGCCATTTAGAAACATAAAAAGGCTTTGAACTGAAGGATACCCTAAGTACATTCCGGGCTTCTCTTGAATACGCTCTAGCAGGTCGAAAACTGTGCTACTCATGATGGCTCCTCGATAGATGTGAGAGAACTCAAAGATACCTCTTCAACGGTAAACTGACCGCTTGGACAGCTAAAGTCTGAGATCCATTCCTCCCGAGTAAGACCCTGTATAGAAAGGTTATCGAACACCTTGCCTATGACCTCAACGCCGTAATGCTTACCGTTTCTCGTAATTGACTCATTATCTCCGTAACGATTGCTAAGGATAAAGAATTTGCCAACGCCTCTAGCTTGTATTCGGAGAATTGTTCCGTAAACTTGCCCGCTTCCTTCCAACCACTGTGCAATGGCAACCGCACACTCTTTGCATTCTAGCAACGAATAATTAGTTGTAATCTCTCCAACACGCTGCCAAATCTCTTCTTGAGTCATTGCTCAATCTAGCCGATCCAATGTCGTTGTCCTCGGATCGATAATTTTCTTACCAATGCCAGGAAAGTGAATCGCTAGGCAGATCTTATTGCCTGCGCCAAAGATATGAGTAACTTTGCCTTCGCCAAACGCCTTGTGAATAACGGGCGCGCCTACGCTCCAGTCGTTCTCATGCGTACCAGGCTTGTTCAAGTTGGGCTGAGGGTTCTTTAGCTTTGCTTCGCGGTTGGTAGAAGTCCAGCGCTCGGGTAGGGCACTCGGCACCGTTGCCATAATGTAGTCGCGCGGTAGCTCGCCTAGAAAAATAGAGGGCGTTGAAACTTCGCGCATTGCACCGTAAGTTCGGCGTTCTCTAGCATGGGAGATAAACAACCGGTCTTGTGCGCGGGTAATACCCACGTAGCAAAGCCGACGCTCTTCTTCGATAGCCGCTGCGTCTTCTAACGAGCGGAAGCTAGGGAAGAGTCCTTGCTCTAGGCCAACCATAAATACAACCGGAAACTCCAGACCTTTGGATGCATGAAGCGTCATCAGGGTGACGTTATTCTCATCATCTTTGTCGTCGCTATCAGAGCTTAATGAGGCATTTGCTAGAAAAGTCAGTAGCGTTGCGTCTTCATTCTCTTCCTCGAACTGCACGACTCCGTTATAGAGTTCCTGGATGTTCTCAATCCGCGTCTCGTCTTCTTCAGTGCCTTTGGCTTTGAGCGTTTCAATATAGGCCGTCTGCTTCAGCACGTCCTGCACGATATCGGTAGGCGTTGCGGTTTCTACTCGCTCTTGCCAACCGCTAACCATCCGCGCAAACTCAGTGACCTTTTTGCCCGCTCGCCCGGCTAGGGTCTTCACTGAGGTTTCGTCTTTTACGATGTCCCATAGCGGAACGCCTAGCTCGGCGGCGGCTTTATCTAAATTGTCCATGGTTGTCTTACCAATGCCGCGCCTTGGCGTATTGATAATGCGCTTGAGACTAACGCTATCTGCCGGGTTTACGGCCAAACGCATGTAGGCCAAAATGTCTTTAATTTCGCGGCGATCGTAGAACCTTAAGCCGCCGACGACTCGGTAGGGGATACTGTATCGCGTCAGCACTTCTTCTAGCGCTCGAGACTGCGCATTGGTGCGGTAGAGCATGGCAAAGGCTTTCCAGCTTAGCTCTGGATTTTTGCCCTCCAAGTTGCGAATTTGGCTGACGACGTATTCAGCTTCCATCGCCTCGTTGTCGGCGCGATGACAGAAGATAGCATCGCCTTCGCCTCGGGTGGCGCGTAGAACTTTGTCGATGCGCTCGGTGTTGTTTTCAATTAGGTGGTTGGCAACGTCCAGGATGTTGGAAGTAGAGCGATAGTTCTCCTCTAGCTTGACTAGGGTTTGCGTATCGTCATCGGAGAGGCCATCGCCAAATTCGTCCTGAAAACCCATCAGAATAGTAAAGTCGGCGGCGCGGAAGGAGTAGATGCTCTGGTCGGCATCGCCGACGACAAAGACAGAGCGATTGTCCCAATCGTCAAAATTGTCGCCTTTGCCGTTGGTCGTCAGTAGCTGAATCAGATCGTACTGGGTGCGGTTGGTATCTTGATACTCGTCTACCAGGATGTGGCGGAACCGGCGATGCCAGTAGTCGAGGACTTTTTCGTCTTGGCGAAAGAGCTGCACGGGCATCCGAATTAGGTCGTCGAAGTCTAGCGCGTTGTTAGCAGATAGTCCCTTTTGGTAGTAGCGGTAAGCTTCGGCAACGTTGCGGCCTTTGAAGTTGGGGTTTTCTTCTTCGTACTGGTCGGGGGTGAGGCCCTGGTTTTTGGCATTGCTGATGGCAAAGCGAACGGAGCGTGGATTGAATTTGCGATCGTCCAGGTTCATTTGCCCGATGACGATGCTTTTGACCAGGCTTTGTGCGTCTGACTCGTCGAAAATGGAGAAGCTGCGCGTCCAGGTAGATCCATCTGGGCTTTTATACTTTTCAATGTCGTAGCGGAGAATGCGCGAGCAAAGGGAGTGAAAGGTGCCAATCCACAGCTCTTTGAGAAAATGCTTGTATACATAGGAGCGCAGCTGCGTTTGCTCGGGCGCGGGCAGCATGTGCAGCGGCTTCCCGTGGCGGGCCATGGCCTCTTGCTCGGCAAACAGCCGTTCGATGCGCTCTTTCATTTCGCGAGCGGCTTTGTTGGTAAAGGTAACAGCCAGAATGTTTTCCGGTTCGACCTTTTTATTGAGGATAAGGTGAGCGATCCGGTAGGTAAGCGCGCGCGTTTTTCCCGATCCGGCTCCGGCTACCACTAACAGCGGCCCGCAAAAATGTTCTACGGCCTGACGCTGGGAGGGGTTGAGCTGAGCAAGAAAATCGACGGTGGTCACCATACTGTTTGAAGGGCTTTGCTGCCATATTGCTTATAGCCAGTATGGCACTTGATACAAAACCATAGTGGATGAGATCCGTCATTGTGCGGAGAGATCCCTCATCTGGCTTAAATATAGACGCTATAGATAGTATTTGTGCGATGGACGAGCGTAATGTTTCAGGCATCTCAATAGGAAGCAATCTATCTGCTGATATGCCAGATCTTGACATTTTAAGCGCAGCAGAGGAACTTGAATCGGTACTCGGTATTGGGCCATCTGCGATCGCAAACCCCATTTACCGACAGCATCGGCTCTGGATGATGAGAGCGATCGCCCTTGCGAGCGCCGCCGCCGACCAAGGCGAAGTTCCGGTCGCTGCCATAGTTGTAGATTCAAAAAATCAGCTAGTTGCCCACAGCATCAATCGCAAAGAGCAAGATTGCGATCCGACTGGCCATGCAGAAATCCTGGCCCTTCGCGCCGCAGGCAAACAGCTTGATAACTGGCACCTGAACGATTGCACGCTCTACGTCACGCTAGAACCTTGCCCAATGTGCGCAGGCGCAATCATTCAATCGCGTTTGGGCTTACTAGTTTATGGTGCAGACGACCCTAAAGCTGGGGCCGTTCGCTCTGTTTTAAACCTCCCAGATGGGCCTTGCTCAAATCATCGGCTCGCGGTGATTGGCGGCATTTTAGAAGCATCTTGTAGAGCGCAGTTACAGGGTTGGTTTAGAAAAAAGCGATCGCCCCAAAAGCCTTGCAAATAAACGGTTTAGTCATTCTTTTAAATTATTCTCAGCTTGAATTCAGCATTTGCCTGTTAGCGTTTTTTCCTTCGCAGACCAGCCTTCAAACTGTCAACTTGCCTCCTAATTCCACTCGGTGATATCGGTATGTTAAGCGCAGCATTTACACCTCAGCAAATAGCTGATTTACCTACTTCGAGCACGCGCTGATCCGTCCCCACCTGAGAATCCTCCTTCGACCTGAGCGCAGACCTCTACTCGCCTTTTTAGGCAACCACTACAGGGTGCACTTATCTCACCTCTTATGATTATGAACTCTCCAGATATGGCGTTACCTGCCGATCGTGCCTGCCCTGCTACTGAGTCTCGGCTGTCGCCCTGGCTTGCGCCCATCATGTACGGAATCGGCGAAAAATTAGTCCTTCCCGCTTACTTCAGCAATATCAAAATCAGTGGCCAGAATAATATTCCGGAAACTGGCCCGGTTATTTTGGCCCCGACTCATCAAGCTCGGTGGGATTCCCTTTTAGTCGGTTTATTAGGTAAGCAAGCAGGCCGCTACCTACGCTTTATGGTTACCGCCGACGAATGCTTGGGCGTTCAGGGCTGGTTCATCAGACGGCTGGGCGGCTTTCCGGTTCACGTTCGCTGTCCTTCTGTAAAGAGCCTGCGCCATGGCGTACAGCTTTTGCAAGAAAAAGAAATGATGGTGATTTATCCAGAAGGCAACATCTACAAAGACAGCATCCATCCGCTGAAGCCGGGACTAGCTCGCATTGCATTAAGAGCCGAACGCAGCCGCCCGAATCTAGAGATAAAAATCGTGCCGATTAGTTTGGAATACAGCGAGCTTTGCCCTAAATGGAGAGGTACGGCAAAGGTGACGATTGGCGAGCCTATTTGCGTCTCTAATTACAAAGCGGGAGAACCAAAGGTGCGCTCTAAAGAGCTGACAAAGGATTTGCAGTTGGCTCTAGAGCGTCTAGCTGCTTAGAACAGTTGAGCCGAGACATAAGTTGTAGAGCGTTAGTTCTAGAGCCTTGCAGAAGCTATTTTTAGAGAGACTTGGCTTCCGGCGTTATCGCAAGTTAGCGTCTCAGTCTTACCATTATGAGTGAACTTTACTAGGTACAGGGTAGTGCCGATGTGAAAGCTAGCGTTCGCAACACCCGTGCCCTTATCGCCAATAACTTCTAAAGTAAACTCGCCACGATGCCCTGAGCTACCCGGATCTCGAACCGTCATGTTTTTACCCCAAGTTGGCGCGACGGTTTTGACGTTGCCGACTTTTGCCTTAATCGGTTCGCAGTTCTGAATATCGCTGACTGCGTACTTATAGTCTGTAAATTCTGCGTAGGCCCACTGCTGGCGGGTTTTCGCAGAGGCAAAAGCGCCTGGGAATCCTCTGTAGTTGACGGCCACTAACGCTGAAATAAGTAGGGCAGGCGCTATGAATCCTAGTAAGGTGCGCTGTTTGTTATCTGGCTGGTTTCGCCCTCTGCGTGAATCGTACTTTTGGCGCAAAGTCACGATCAGGCAAACGCCCAGCAAATATAGCAAGAGGCCGTTTACTAGCTGAATCAGCACATCTTCCCCAGCTGAAACCTGCATATAGTTGAACAAGACACCGGTAGCATGGAGTCCCGTTGCGCTGACCCAAGGAAATAAAATTGTCAGAGCAATCCAATTACTTTTCATAAAAAGCCGCTAACGTTGAACTAATTCCTATGCCCTATTTCAATGCATTGATAGGCTTCATTTGATATCACCGCTAAGCTTTTAACGAGTGCAATAGACCACTTTCGATCGGTGGCTTGAAATCCTTGCTTCTGTACGTTCTTGAAACTTACCAGGACGCTGCTATGGACAATAATCCCAGCATTATTTCGCATGTTTCAATCGGCACGAATAACTTTGAGCGGGCGATCGCCGCGGGTGGCTCGGATGTGGGAAGTTTAGGTGAAAGAGAAGTCTGTTCGTTCAAATGAGCGGTCTCACGACGCTAAATTCCAAACACTAGTTCCCACTGCTTGAGCCGTCCGGTATGTCCGGCCACGTGGTCTACAACCTGAAGCTGCCAGCGGCCTCTAATTTCTGTATTGAGTAGCCGCCTGATAGCAGGTGTACTAACGAGCGAATAAGTTCTTTGCAGCCGGGTTTGACGGCCTAGCGTGCGGCTTTGAATGAGGATTGACTCGCCGGATGGACTTAGCAACGTGAAGCTGACATCGCCTAAGAACTCGTGCTCAGCTTGAATGAAGATTTTAAGATCTTGCAGTAGACCTCTATCACTTACATCTATAGCGCTCAGTAACCCTCTTGGATCGTTATCTGGAATGGCTGTAGGGGTGCGACTCGTGGCCGTAATAGTTTGGTGGAGCGCGCGATCGCTCAGCGCCCGTTCTTGAGATAGCTTTACGGCTTTGTAAGCGTTTACCTTGCCATAGCCAAACCACAGCGAATGGCCGTCTTTATCGTAGGTGCCGTATTTCTGTCCAAGCTGCGGATCGGGGCGCTTATCCACGATTTGGTCGGTGGTGGTTTGCAGTATTTGTTTGACTTCGCGAGCGGTCAGATCAGGATTGGCCGACAGCATGAGTCCGGCAATCCCTGCGACTAGCGGACAGGCGCTAGAAGTGCCGCCAAAGCCGGTGTAGTCGTCGGTGGTATAGCCTAGGGGGCCAACGCGATCGCTCGTCAACACGGCTCGCCCTTCCAACACCTGTCGAATCTGAGGCGGCGTGTCGAAGACCCCTGCCGATAAGGCCATGTTGGGCGGCGCGTTATTGCTAGGCGCGGCAACTGAGATATTGCGGCCCCAATTGCTGTAGGCCGCTTTTTCATTCAAGCTGGTACAGGCCGACACGGTAATTACATCGGGATGCACCGCAAAGCCGCTGAGCCAATCCGTGAGGCCGCGCAGCAAATTACTCGGCCATCCAGACTCTTCTACTTTGCCATTCAAAGGCCGATTGGCGTTACCGGCGGAAAAGAGCACTATGCAGCCCTTGCCATTTCGCCCCTGAATGGCCGCCTGACTAATGGCTCGATTGGCCCGGCGGGATAGGGGAAAGTAAGCGGCAGCAGGCGACCAGCTACAGGAAATAATATCTGCGCCTTGATCTATCGCCCAATTAAAAATTTGCTCAATCGACTCATCGTCTAGAAAGCCCGTGGTCTGAATTGGCATAAAGCTACAGCCGGGCGCAATGCCAACAATGCCTTCACCTGTTTCTTCTGCGATCGCTACTCCCGCCACCGCCGTCCCGTGATTCTCTTGCTCCTCGGGCGTGGGCAGTCCGTCTCGATGCTTCAAATCGCGCGGAGCCACAACTTTTCCTGCCCCTTGGAAATCGGGATGATTCAGGTCAAAGCCGTCGTCTGTAATGGCAATGGTAATTGACCGACTGCCGCGCGTAATATCCCAGGCTTTTTCCGCTGAGACATGCGAATTGAGCGCCAGTAAAGGCCCCCCTCGATGGTAGAGATACCACTGCTCGGAATAACGCTTGTCGGTAGGCCGATAAAGCGGGGCCGTTTCGATAATGATGTTCGGCTCAGCGAGCAGCACATCGGGATATCGAGTCAGTTCGTTGGCAATTTTGAGCGGGTTTTTGCGAGCGTTTGGCCCCACTAGAAAGCAGTGCGTATTGCCATCGCCTGATAGTGAATGGCTGCGAACAATGCCCAGCGGCTGTGAAAGCGTCTCTACTTGCACGACCGATAGCCCTTCGGCAAACTGCACCGTAAGCTGATTGGCCAAATAAAGATAGGTGCCTGGGCTGAGCGCCATTTCGTAAACGTGGCTGGCATAAAGCACCTCTGGCAAATCTCGCAGACTCTCCAACGCGGCGTCTACTTGCTTCGCGGACAGCTGCCATTCGAAAATGGCTGAGTTTTGGCCTATCGCCTGCGGCGTAATGTTCCTGACTTGTTTGGGCTGCCACCGAGCGGCTAGATCTCTTAATCCGTTTGAAACTGAATTCGCAGACTGCAAGCAGAACGTTAGCCGATCTCGAATTTTGTAGAGCTGGAGTTCTTCGCCGCCGCGCTGCAAGATTTCGCCTTCTTTGCTGGGTAAAACGCCCTTTGCCCCCTGCGACTCTGCCAAAGCCATCTGCTATCTCCGTCGTTTTGCTTTCCAAGTGCCACCATATCGGTAATGGGGATTATTGGGACGAACTTTCCACCAGCAATCGGGGCAGACCAGCACCCACTCTGCCGACTCCTGATACTGAATGCGATAGCGAATATCTACTAGCTGGCCGCAGATATCGCAAGCCTTGGGCTTTAGCTCACTCATCTTTAATCACCCACTTCTCTAACAGTCACATCCCGATCGGCTAGCGGGTCTCTCAATGTCATACTCTAGTTAAAATTACCTAAAATTAGGGGTTTGTAGAAACCCGTTTTGTAGAAAACTATGGCCTTCACTGTTAGAGCTTTGTTATCTGGCCTGCTATCTGGCGCATCCTCCAAGGTTGCTAAAGTCGCGGCGGTCGCTCTTGTCACATCTGGTGCGATCGCAGGGGGAACGCAACTTGCGGCCCAGGCCCAAACCCCCGACAGCCAGCCTCCAGCTAGCGCTCCTGGTGCGACTCGTGCGGTCGCTCAGTCGGACAGCCCTATCGGCATCGCTGCGGGTGAAGCATTAATGCGCCAAGCTGAAAGCGCTATCTCCAACCAAAACTACAGCCAGGCAGCTACCGATCTGGTTGCAGCTCGCAAAGCGCTCAACGATGTCTCTACCTACTATCAGAACATCGCTGGCGTGTTTGTCGGTGTCGACAGCCGAGTTAACCGGGGGCTGCGAGATTTGGCTGTGAAAGCCGCGCAGGTTCGCGATCAAGCAAGCTATCAGCTAGCGGTTGTCTACCGCGCCCAAGGCAGCTCCGATCTGGCCGTGCCACTCCTCGTTGAAGTTTTGCAAAGTCAGCAGCCAACCCGCCCACTTGGCCAGCAAGCCTATCAGCAGCTATACGAATTGGGCTTTGTAGAAACCCCTTACGATGCACCCGGCGGTCGCGCTCGCAGCGGCTCTAACGAGCCTGAACCCGAACCCGATGCTCAACCGACTGAAGCAGCGCCAAATGAAGAACCTGCTGGAGCGGCCGAAGAGTCTGCTGGAGAAGCGACTGAAGTGCCCGCAGATCAGCCCGCAGAATAATTCGGGTGGTTTGAGCGCGGGGCCGATACATCAGGATGGTCTAGGTTGCGGCATAATTGAGAAAACCACTCGCCTATTGGAACCATCCTTCGCAAAACTATGATCAGCCCCGACCAAGTAGAATCTATGATTAAAACGGGCCTGCCCGATGCCAAGGTCGCTGTCCAAGACCTAACGGGCGGCGGCGACCACTATCAGGTCGCCATCGTCTCGTCTGCTTTTGAAGGGTTGAGCCTAGTGAAGCGCCATCAGCTCGTGTATCAAGCTGTGAACTCTGCAATGTCGTCCGAAGCGATTCATGCGCTATCTTTAGAGACGAACACGCCCAGCGAAGTTGCCATGTCCGGGGCGGATTAAGTCCGGTCAAATCGCTCTTATTTCAAGCAACTCTTTCCCAGGATTAACGATGTCTCCAGAAACTAAAACTAAAATTGACGATTTAGTTCAGCAGAACAAGATCATGGTGTTTATGAAAGGCACCAAGCTTATGCCTCAGTGTGGCTTTTCTAATAATGTTGTACAGATTATGAATACGCTAGGCGTCCCGTTTGAGACGGTGGATGTTTTAGCCGATCCTGAAGTTCGTCAAGGCATCAAGGAGTATTCTGACTGGCCGACAATTCCTCAGGTTTACCTCAACGGCGAATTTCTTGGCGGCTCGGATATCTTGATTAAGATGTATCAAGACGGCAACCTACAAGAGATGGTAGAAGTTGCCCTAGCCTCTTAGCTGCGGTTATTTGATACGGTTATTTAACTTAAAAAGCGGTTGCTAAAAACTGCTAGCAAAAAAGCGCGTTTGCCTAACTCAGCGTAGGGCAGATGCGCTTTTTGATGGCTGATTATTTCTAGTCTGTTGGCCTAAAGACTGTCGGCCCAAAGAATATCGGTCTAGCGATAGCCTAACGGTAGTCTGTTTCTAACTGAGTCTGAGCCACTGCAAAATTAGAAGAGTCGTAGAGAAAGCGAAGCGCTTCTTGCTCTAGCTGGTTGATTAGGTACGATTCGGCTGCGCCTGAATGACGCATGGACGTGATGTAGCCTTCTAGGTATAGCCTGAGTTCATCGGTACGATAACCTTTGTTCCAGTAGTCGACAAGGGTATCGGAGATCCGCTGATAGTAACGGATGATTCTGGCATCTTGGAGCATTGTGTCTGTGGGCCTCTATCCGGATAATTCAATTATACAAGAATCGTCTCTGTAAAGGTACGCACCTAGCCGGATATTGAAGCGGTGTTTTGTCTATAAAAGACACCCCGAAAGAGAGTTGTTTGACTGTATTAAAGATGACTTAATAGATAACTATTGAACGGTTCTCGAATCATTCTTCGCTTTAGCCATCGAACGATGATGTCTGTGGCAAACTGACGTTTCGATTTCCCGTAACCTTGATTACAGAAGTTTTATAAGCAGCTCTGATACGGTGACCTTAGTCCTCAGCCGCTAGCCGCATTTATTGCGCTATCTTTTTTGTGAGCGCCACTTTAGAAACCACTATTCAGGTCGTAGAAAGTAATTTAAACTTGCGCTCGTTGTTAACTTGGAACTTGCAGCAGGCTGGTTATCGAGTTCAGCAATGTGCTGATATGCTCTCTGCTAGAAACGGATTTCAAGCTCATCAGCCAGGGCTGGTGGTGCTAGAAGCAGAGTTCTCGGGCGGGCAAGGACTACAGCTTTGTCAATGGCTGAAGCATCAGGGGCACCCGCTGATTTTGATGCTGTCGGCGCGGACGGCAGAAACGGACGTGGTAACTGGGCTAAGGGCGGGAGCAGACGATTATTTGAAGAAGCCTTTTGGAATGCAGGAGTTTTTGGCGAGAATTGAGTCGCTTACTCGTCGCAGTCGGCATACCTCTACGCCTTTGGCGATTGACTGCGGCGATTTGCATATTGATTTGGTTCAGCGGCGGGTGCGCTACCGAGAGCTGTTTATAGATTTGACGCCGCAAGAATTTAGCTTGTTGTATGTGCTAACGCAGGCGGAAGGCGAGCCGCTAAGCCGGATAGATTTGCTGAGAAGGGCTTGGCCAGATGCAATTGATAATCCGAGAACGGTTGATACGCACGTGCTGTCGCTGCGTAAAAAGATAGAGGTCGATCCGCGCAATCCTGATTTAATTCAGACGGTGCGGAATGTGGGCTATCGAATTTGCGTGGGATCGGGCAATGCTGCGATCGCAACTAGCTTGCCCAACAACCGGTCGAGCGTTCGAGCCGTAGAGACCATGGCGATCGCGCGACCCTAAGACCACTCTTCCTGCGCCTGCTGCTCTGCATTCATCAGCCGCTGCCGTAGCTCAGTCCAGTTCACCTGGTTAGCCTGGGCATCGGCTACTAGCTGGCCGTTTTCGAGGTGCCAAAGCCTGCTAACGTGGCGAGCAAGCAGCTCTACCTGATGGTTTGACATCACGACCGTGAGCTTTTTTTGAGCGGCTTGCTCGGCTAAAAAAGACAGTAAGAACTCGCTGTAGCCTACATCTTGAGCGGAGGTCGGTTCGTCTAGCAGCAGCAGCTTAGGTTCTGTCATGAGGGTGCGGGTAATCGCTACTCTTTGCCGCTGACCCATCGACAAGTTCACCGCCGTTCTGTCCATCCAATCGGTGGGCACATTCATCCGTTCGGCCCAAGCTTCTACCGCTGTGGCGATCGCCGACTCTTCTTTTCCCTGCAGCCGCAGCGGATAGCCTAGCGTTTCTTTTACGCTCATGCCTAGCAGCCGACTTTCCTGATTCACTAAAGCCACGCTGCGCCGCAAACTCACCGCAGGCAGCGTGCGAATATCTCTCCCTTCAAACAAAATCTTGCCACTGCTGGCCTCATTTAGCCGATTCATCAACCGCAACAAACTTGTCTTTCCCGATCCAGACGGCCCGACGAGCGCGATAAAATCGCCTAGCTCTATCGTCAAACTCACCGCTTTGAGAATTTCTACAATGCCAGCGCTGGCCAGCATCGTCACCCGCTCGAACTCTAAAATAGTCACGCGTCCTTTCCCTAAAGGTGACAGCCGCAAAATCAAACGCCAAAATCAAGCAACAAAATCAAAGCTGCTCGCGGCTGCAATTGTCCAAATATCTACTAGCAGTAGCATTGCGGTTAACCCTAGCAAAATTAGGTACATCCAGGGCTGAGACAGCGGCTTTACGTCTCTCATGTCAATTTCGGTCTTAGCCTCTACATAGCGAACGAGCCGGGCAAACCCGACGACACGCATAGGTAACAGGTAGGCTCTGTCTTCTGTCTGATTAAGAAAATAGTAAACAATTCCGCCTTGGCCGGTTGACCGTGGCTTTAGCGCCGTAATCTCGCTCCACTGAAGCGCCCAGCCTCTGCGGCCAAAAGCTCGAACCCAAGCAGGATACGTGACGGCAATACCTTCTTCGTCTACTTCTACCTTTTCACTTAGAACGCCATAGAGCGCCGCGCCGCCGATAACCGCACCCACCCAAAGCAGCGTAGGCGAGACGGGCGATCGCGTCAGCTCTGAAAGGAAAGGCAGTGGAATCACAAGCGCAACGTAAAGCGACATCAGCGTGAGCTGAATGAGCGGCGAAATCTTAAAGCTGTCAGAAGGTGGCATTGCAATGATTGAGGGTGAGCGACGCGCTAGGTCTACCGCGCTAGGTCTACAGGTATTTTTGCACGACGCTCCAACCAGTCGCTGTCACCAGGACAAATCCAACTAGGAGCACGCCGTTAATCGTGAGGTGGGTCTTTCTAGCCCAGGGCCGTTCAGGGCTGATACGGGTGGCGCTCCAGGCAGAGGCTAGCGTGAGCGCAACAACCGTTATCCCTGCGGGTAGATGAACTGAGTGGCCTAGCTCGCCAAATTCGCCCAAGGTGCCAACGACGCCAATAGACAAAAGTAGGAGAACCAAAAAGACTAAAATGCCGCCTAGCGTAAAATGAAGCGATCTCAGCCAGGCAGGCCGATCGAGTTCTTTTTGACGAGTGTAGAACAAACGCCCACCGCTCAGGGCTAACAAGCCATAGGCGCTAATTGAAAGGCCCATAGACCAGGCCGCAATTCGCCAAAGCCAGATAAAAGAAGGAAGATCCACAAGCGGTCATCCTATGCGTAAAGTTGACTCTACAGGCATAGCACTTTTACAGAGTCATAAGCTACTAAGTCCAGCTACATAAATCTAGCTACCAATCTAGCTACTAAGTTCAGCTACCAAGCCTAGCGAGTAAAACTAAGCGACAACAGCTCCCACATCCTGAGATTCTTCTGCAGGGGCCTCACCCGCTCTGACTGCACCCATAGCTCCAGAGGATTCTGCCACTGCGGGTGCAGATTCGAGTACCAGGCTGGCGCAGGGAACCGTATCTGAGAGAATTGCGCTGGCCATCATGCCGGTGTGAATTTCTAGCTGAGCGGTCTTAACCGCTTCGAACATAAGGCGCTGCCCTGGAAACACAACTCGCTCGAAGTACCAGCCAGGAATATTGGTAATGCGCGCTATCTGAATTTTGCTAGAGGCATTAACGTAGCAGCAGATAATAGCGGCTGAATCCTCATTTGGTATGGGGTCTAAGATTTGAGCCATGATTAGTATCCGGGATTAGGTAAGAGAGAACGTTGCCTACAAAACATCACACATCACAAAACGAGGCTAACACTTGGCCCAAAGGCTGTTTGTAATGGTGAATACCAAGGTTGGAATCGACGGTTGAGGTCGATAGCGTTAGTAGAAGATAAAACTAGCAGACGAACCGTGGTGCAAAACGGATTGGTGTGCTATTGAGCCGGGTGCTTATAGAAGCCACCGATACAAACGCTAACCTCTGGTAATGCCGCTGTCTTCTACAAGATGAAAATACCCAATCTGTTGAAAACAGGGACGTGCAACTCTATCTGCTAACTAAAAAAGATTGCTCAGATTCCTCAGCAGCTAGCCTTGGCTTCTTCACAACCCTTCTCATAATTTTCTCTCATATTGTGAGCAAACAAAACAGAACTTTCCTCTGTTAATAGTGAGAGCTTCCTCAACAGCACGTTTTTACTATTACAAAGGTTAATAAAGCTTTGAACTTAGCAATGGGTCTGACTAGGTTAAGAATAACCCTGGCGCAGCGATGGTCGCCCCCGATTTTGCAGCGCTCTCCCCACGCATCCTGAATCAAGAGTGCTATCGTAAAGATATATGAAAAAGCTGAGATTTATGAACGAACGCGTCCTTTACGTCCGGCTCCCCTGTAATCCTATTTTTCCGATCGGGGTGGTCTATTTAGCGGATCATGTGCACAAGCTGTTCCCACAGGTAGAACAGCGAATCTTTGATATGGGAACTGTCCCGCCGCTGGACTTTACGGCAGCGCTCGACCGGCAGATCGACGACATTCAGCCCGACATTATTGTGTTCTCTTGGCGAGACATCCAGATTTACGCACCGGTCGGCGGGCGGGGCGGTAACCCGCTGCAAAACGCCTTTGAGTTTGCCTATGCGCCCAATCCCTTAGTGAAGCTAAGAGGGGCCGTGGGTGGCGCTAGAATGACGGCGACCTATCTGGCCGAGCTGCGTCGGAACGAGAAGCTGGTGAAGCGGGGACTCAAACGGGCTAAGCGCTACCGGCCAGAGGCAAAGGTCGTGGTAGGCGGCGGCGCGGTTAGCGTGTTCTATGAGCAGATGCAGCAGATTTTGCCTGAGGGTGCGATTGTATCTGTAGGCGAGGGCGAAACGCTGATGGAGAAGCTGCTGCGCAAAGAAGACTTTTCGGCAGAGCGCTGCTATGTGGTCGGAGAGCAGCCGCGCGATCGCCTGATTCACGAGTGGCCAACCCCCATTGAAAAAACGGCCTGCGACTATGACTACATCCAAGCGATGTGGCCCGAGTTTGAGTATTATCTGCAATCGCAAGACTTTTATATTGGTGTACAGACTAAGCGCGGCTGTCCGCATAACTGCTGCTACTGCGTCTATACCGTTGTAGAAGGCAAACAGGTTCGCATTAACCCTGCCGATGAAGTGGTTAAGGAGATGCGGCAGCTATACGACCGAGGCATTCGCAAGTTCTGGTTTACCGATGCGCAATTCATCCCGGCTAAGCGGTACATAGACGATGCGATTGAGCTGCTAGAGAAAATTCAAGCTTCTGGCATGACTGACATCAACTGGGCCGCTTACATTCGCGCCGACAATCTGACGCCGCGTCTGTGCGAGCTGATGGTGGCTACTGGCATGAACTACTTCGAAATTGGCATTACCAGCGGCTCGCAAGAGCTAGTGCGCAAAATGCGTATGGGCTACAACTTGAAAACGGTGTTGCAAAACTGTCGTGATTTAGTAGCCGCAGGCTTTAATGACTACGTTTCGGTGAACTACTCATTTAACGTCATTGACGAGCGCGATGAGACCATTGCGCAGACAGTCGCCTACCATCGCGAACTAGAGCAGATATTTGGCGCAGATAAAGTGGAGCCTGCTATCTTCTTTATTGGCTTGCAGCCACACACGCATTTAGAAGAGTATGCCTTTGAGAACAACATTCTTAAGAAAGGCTACAATCCGCTCGCTATCTATCTTCCCTGGGTCGCTCTAAAGCTATTGTGGAACCCTGGTAAGCTGGGGGCCTTCTTTGGAGATGTGTGCTTGCAAGCTATGCGCGATCGCCCAGAAGACTTTGGCCGCGCAGTCATGGATATTTTACAAAAGCGCGTAGGTATCTCTCCCCTTTCAGAGGCTTTGAGCGCGCCTGTTAAAAGCAAATCAGCGCCGACGCCAAATGGCGAACCCCGTGCCCTAGCCGAGGTATTATGATTGATAAGCCAATCTAATAGTTCAGTTCAGCTTTCGTCTAGTTCGGTCTTTAATTTTAAGTTCAGTTTTTTCATTAACTATTTTGTGAGCGCATGTTAGCGGGTTCTATTCTTCAAAGACTGGTGCAGATTCGCGATAAAGAAGAGTCAGGTCGGACTCCGCTGAACTTTGGGGTGTACTATAAAAACACGCTGGTAGCCCTATGCCACGCTTTAGAGGACGCTGTATTAGCGACCCAAACATCGCCCCTGATTGTGACTGCTTTTCAGAAGGGAAAGTGGTATCTGCAAGAGGCTGAACGATATAAAGACCTGGCTGCCACCGCTGATAAAATTGTGATTATGGCAGTGCCCGATTCGGGGTTTAGAGCGCACGAAACCGGCCAGCAAGATAACGTATCGCTGGTGGATTTAACCGCTGACGATCCGGTTTCGGAAGAGTGGCATCTGATGATCATGGGATCTAGCTACAGCGCAATGGTGCTGTGCCAGGAGTTAACGGAAGAAGAATATGGCCCTGGCGGTATACCAGAGAACGATCTAGAGCGTAAGTTTTACGGCTTTTGGACCTTCGATCCTAAGCTGGTAAGCCAGACAATTTCGATTACAGCAAACCATATTGGCCGGTACGACAAAGACTTACAGAAAGATCTTAGAGAGCGTCTGAAGCAGATAGATGCGGACGCAGGTACGAAGACAGAAGAAGTCGGCAACGTGGTGATGCGGGTTGTGGACTATTTGCAGGGCGGCGATCGCCAGATTAAAAACACCGAGTCCTTTCAGTTTGCCGGAGCGCTGAGTCAAAATTTAGAATCTAATGAGCTGCAGGCTTATTTGCGGATGGCTCAGCTTGCCGACTTAGCCGATCCGAGCAATCCACTCGGGGCTGCTGAAGTGGCCTCACTCTCTGAAATGATGGGACAGTTTTTGGACTTACCCGTATGGCAGATGCAGCGTTTGCGTCTAGCTAGCCTGCTGCATCGCATTGCACCCGCGCAGCTTGATATGCAAATGGCTGAAGAAGAAGGCGACAGCTGCCCGCTTAACCCTGGTGCTCAGACGCTGCGCATTTTGCCAAGGCTCAGAGCAGTCGCCCAGATTATCGCGCATCAGCATGAGTGGTGGAACGGCAAAGGCCAACCCGCTGGACTCAAAGGCGATGGTATTCCGGTAGAGTCTCGGGTTCTGGGATTAGTGGCTGATTTTCAGCATGAGGTCGCGCGTTTGCGCTATGAGGCCGAAGGCCATGAGGGGGAAAAAGGCGAGATCAAAGCTGACTCGCAGGCTGCCTTGCAAAAAGTAATTGATGAAAGAGCGCCGGATGCTGAAAACGAATGGCAGTACGTAACAGATGCATTTGCGGCTTGTAAGGCTCAAGAGGGCGATCGGTGGGATCCAAAGCTGCTAGAAATTCTCGGATTTTTGGTTTCAGGACTTCAGCAGGGTTTGAGTTTGCCAACGATTCCTTTGAAGATGACGCTGAGCGCTGGCCTGCTAAACCCTGAAGTTTCAGAAGCTTGGCCAGAAATGGTTATTGCAACGGCAACGTCTTCTTAGTTAGCAAATTTTCGCGTTCGGTCTTCGCGTTAGTTGTCTGCTGGTTCATCTACCGATTCATCTGCTGCGTTTATCTACCGTGTTTATCTGCCGCTTTCAGGGGTTGTTTTAGCCCAACCTGTTCTAATTACGTTCGGCTCCCGCTGAGCTCTTTTTTTGCTTAATAATCTCCTATTATTTCGTAGCTAACTTCTTATGAGTAATCCTATCGACATTGAAGCTATTCGCACAGGCAGTCTTAAAAAGCTGGCGGGAGCGGTCATTGACGATGCTGATTTGTCGGACTGCGATTTGTCTAATGCGAAGCTATCGGGGGCGACGCTTTCGGGCTGCGATTTGAGCCGCTCCAATTTGAACAGAGCGCATTTAGAGGGCAGCAATTTGGTGGGTGCCAACCTATCAGGCGCGGACTTAAGAGCCAATCTGTGGGGGGCTAACCTGATGCAGTGCGATTTGACCGGGGCAGATTTACGCGGAGCTAACTTGCGCGGCGCCAACCTTATGGGCGCAAAGCTGACCGGTGCGAGCCTGACGGGGGCCTTTTTGAGCGGAGCGACGCTAACGGGTGCGAACCTCAAAGGGGTAGATATTCGCGGGGCAGATTTGCGCGGTGCCAACTTGAGCGAGAGCAACTTACGCAGCAGTGACTTATCTAGAGCTGACTTGCAGGGTGCGACGCTGACTGAGGCAAATTTGGAAGAGGCAAATTTGCAGGAAGCGAACTTTACGGGGGCTTCTTTGGTACGGGCCAATCTGCTCTGCGCCGACTTGCATGGCGCGGTTACTCTGGGCGCAGATTTAGACGGGGCCTGTCTGACGGGGACTATTTTAGCTTGATGCCGACTAGTGCCACCTGCAACCGCCACCGCCACCGTCAGAAGTTTCATCAGTTGCTCAATCTGTGAGGCCGGATAAACTCTATTAAGAGGCATGCTTTAAAAGGGAGGCGTTGTGCAATAGTTATTGGCAGCGTAATCATTACGTAGATCCTCTTAGAATTTAAGTGGCCTCTCAATTTATTTCAGTCTTTAGGGTTCACTTCATCCGGCTAGCTGAAAATAGGAATTTCCAACATGGCTTTAGATCAAATCAAGGCGTTTCTACAGAAAATGCAGTCTGAACCTGAGCTTAAAAATGAGGTGCTTGCAGCGCCTACTGCAGATGATGTTGCGCGAATAGCTCTCAAGCTTGGTTTTGAATTTTCCGGTGATGAACTACTAAGAATGTCCGGCCAGAAAGTGGGTGGCGTTACGGTTGTTAAGAAAGCTACCCCCGGAGAATACAACTAAGAGATCGATTGAGAGATCGATGAACTAGCTTCTGCTAGATGAGCGCATAGCAGCGATGACGTTACGCCGCGGCTGAGATGCTTCCTCTCACCACGCGATCGCCTTTTTGCTCTCCTCTGGTTTCGGTCACGATGGTGCACTGCCCGTGATGCCCGTCGCGGCTGTAGTTAATGACGACCCAATCGTGAGTTTTGTTGAACTCGTGCGATCGCGCCGTATTTGAAAACAGTGCGTTAAACGACCATCCATCTTTGTTCATCTGCATCACTGGCAGCCAGCGTTTTCCTTCAGGATTAAACCGCCGAGGCGTGACCATCCGGAGCTGTCCGGCTTTGGCCAGGTAGCGGTACTGTTCGTCTATTTCCAGCAGTAGCTCAATCGAAGGTTTCGCTGTTTGGCTAGGCGGTGTCTGCGGCTTTAGCATAGGCGCTTCCTGCTGCCAACGTCTGACCTTTAGCCGCTGCTGAGAAGACTTGTTGAGCATAGCGCTGAGCGCCGCTTGCACTAGCTGAATTCGCCCGCGCCCAAATCCATGCAGCGCTGTGAGCGTACCGTCGTGCGCTGCCTGCTCTAATGCTTCTAGGGAGACAATACCTAGCTTGCGGTAAATCCGTCTGGCCAGCACCTGACCGATGCCCGGCACAGTCGTAAATAGATCCTCTGGCGATACGTCAATTAGCAGTCGCTCTAGCAAAGCTAGCTCGCCCGTCTTGGCTAGCTCCTCAATCGACAGCGCTAGTCTGCGTCCAATATGCGGCAGTTTTTCTAGTCCAACCGTGCCTTCTTGCTCGAAGATATCCGTGACCGGGCGAGTTTGCGATCGCACCGCCTCAGCGCCACGTCGATAGGCTCGAATCCGATAAAAATCCTCATCTTGCGCCGCTAGCAAATCGGCAATCTGCTCAAACATATCGGCTACATCGTCGTTAGAAAACGGGAAGATCTGCCTGAAGGTATCGGGAAATAAAGTGGTTTGAATCATCGTGCTTAGAGATGGATAGACGGCCTTGGGATCTAGAGTTCTTATGTACTACTTTCTTCCTTTATTATCGAACATTTAAACGAATTTGACCGCACTTTTATACCGGGTATAGCCGTACAGATATTTCGTTAGAAGGACGGCCTGCGGCGGTTTGCCTTGCAAAATGAATTCTACGCCTGCTCATTCTTATCCTCGATCGCAGCAGAAGATATACCCATGGTATCGACCGCACCCGCTCAGCCTACTTTGGACGTTTTGGAGCAGATTGCCAGACAGGTTTTTGGGTACGAAGAACTGCACCCAGCTCAAAAAGAAGTGCTGACTTCTGTGCTAAATGGTGACGATACGCTGGCGATTATGCCGACTGGCTCAGGGAAGTCTGCTATCTATCAGATTGCGGCGCTGCGACTGCCGGGGCCAACGGTGGTTATCTCTCCGCTGATTGCCCTTCAGCAAGATCAGGTAGAGTCGATTACCGACCAGGACACGGTGAATGCGGCTGTGCTGAACTCGACGCTGACGAAGAAAGCGCGATCGCGCGTTTTTGAAAGCCTTAAAGACGAGTCGCTAGAGTTTATCTTTTTGGCGCCCGAACAATTTAACAACCAGAACACGCTAAAGCAGATAAAAGCGAGTCAGCCCTCGCTGTTTGTGGTCGATGAGGCCCACTGTGTAAGCGAGTGGGGCCACGATTTTCGTCCGGCTTACCTTCAGCTCAATAGCGTAATAGAGGCGCTAGGCCATCCGGTTGTATTAGCGCTGACTGCAACAGCTTCACCGCTAGTGCAGCAGGAGATTATCGAGCGGCTAGGAATGAGTCAGCCAGCAAAGCTAGTTAGAGGATTTGATCGACCTCAGATTTATTTAAACGCCTATCAGTTTAGCGAAGAGACTGAAAAAACAAAGCATTTGATTCAGGCTGTTGTAGAAGAAAAGCCGCCCGGAATTGTCTATGTTGCAACGCGGAAGGCGGCAGAAGAGATCGCTGAGCAGCTCGACAAGCGAGAGATTAATGCGGTGGCTTACCATGCGGGGATGAAGGTGAGCGATCGCGAAGATATTCAGCAGCGCTTTATGGCGGGCGATGTCGATGTGATTGTGGCCACTACCGCCTTTGGTATGGGTATAGATAAGGCCGACGTGCGGTTTGTTTTTCACCACAATATTCCAGGCTCGATAGACGCCTACTATCAGGAGGTTGGCAGAGCCGCTAGAGATGGCGCACCGGCAACGGCTAAGTTGTTCTACTTGCCGGATGATCTAAAGCTTCAGCGCTTTTTTACAGGCGGCGGCCAGGTGGATGAAGAAACCTTGGCAGAGCTGGCAGCTCTGCTTGAGGCTGCGCCTGAGCCACCAACAGAAGCACAGCTATTAGAACATTTCGATTTATCTGCCGCGAAGCTTTCTAGCGCGTTGGATGGATTGGAGAAGGCTGGACTGATTGAGCGCGGAAGTGATGGAGAGATTTTAGCGATCGCCCGCGAAATCGATCTCGATAAAGCCGTAGACCAGGCGCTGACTCACCAAACTCGCCGCAAACAGTTTGATCACTCTCGCCTGGAGATGATTCGCGGCTACGCTGAAACCACGGCCTGCCGCAGAAACTATATCCTCAGTTACTTTGGCGAATCTGTTGTAATTCCCTGCGGCGGCTGCGATAACTGCGAGGAAAAATCAGAAGAAACCGTTACCTACTCAGAACCCTTTCCGCTAGGAAGCACTATTATCCACACTAGCTTTGGCAAAGGCCAAGTAATGCGCTACGAAGAAGACAAAATTAACGTTCTGTTTGAAACGGTTGGCTATAAAACCTTTGTTACCGAGATGATTGAACATGCAGTGACTTGTTTGGACAGCTAGTGAAGAGGATTGTAGTTAACTCTGATATAGCGAGACAAATGATAAGCAATAAGCTTGATTTCTTCTACTTCAAGTTTAACGGGTTCGCGATCTATAAACTTATCTAGAGCCTTGGGATTGAGCACCCACACATTGCTGCTTCTCGCCTCAGCCTTGGAAGTCACAAACCAGCCGGGAAATACTACGACCGGCTTGACTGAATGGGTACGCCCAGCGCTTGACTGTATTTGTTCGCTGAGCCATCGAGATTGCGCTAATGCCTGCACAATTGGATTGCGGTCTGGCTTGTAGCCATTGGCTGAGATAGATGTGCCGTCGAAATATATATCTGCTTTGCCTTGAGCAGGCTTGCTGTACGTTTTGGTCTCAATGGTGAAAATGCCTTGCGGCCCAACAATAACATGGTCAATGTTGAAGTTGTTGCCGATAATATCGTGAAAAACGCAGTAGCCCTTTGCTCTGAGCGTTTCTAGGTACTGCCCAACTGCTTTTTCTCCATCTCTAGCTAATTTAATATTCTTAGTTTTTCTGCAAATGGTGTAAATTCGAAAGATACAGTATGAAGTAAGCGCAGCATAGAAAACATTTTCCAAATCGGGCCGATGATTAGGAATTTTCAAGAACCATCTATACCAGTCGCAAAATGCGCCAAAGAAACACATAGTGATAGCGAGCAGTAGAGGCAACACCTGCTCGTCTAATGTGTTTCGTAGAAGTGCATCTAACGATTGCCCTGGGTTTCTAAGCGGATTGTCAGTAATCGGTGATTTTTTAGCCTTCTTTCGGTGGAGGGGACGAAGCATATTGTTGGCTGAAGTGGGTTCCCACAGAATGCCCCTTTACCAAAGTCAACTATTCGAGACTGAAAACTGTTTTAGGAGCCAGCGATTCACAGCACCGTCGTTTGTTGTCCGGCTACACCGTAATCCTTGGCGATTAAAGCTTGGCTACGACCGTGAGAGAACCCAGTTGGAATATCTTCTATCTCCATCAGGCCGTCGCTATAGTAAAACTGAGCTTTTTCCAGCCGCGTTTGATGCTCAGAACCATACGCGATTCTCTGTTGGAGAGGCTGCGCCAACGCCACAAACTCTTCCCAAGAGGCTTTTACCCAGGCATTTGTCAATATTTTTGGAGCAGCACTGACCATTACTGTTCGCCTCGATAATTCGCCTATACACTGATACTCATCGTCTACTGTAGGCGATAGCGCTGGTTCCCTATGAGCATCCCCCTATGAGCACTTCAGCCTCTGCCCAACCCAAAATCATTGTGCTAGATGACGATCCCACCGGCTCGCAGACCGTCCATAGCTGTCTGCTGCTGCTGAAGTGGGATGTAGAAACGCTGATGCTGGGCCTGAAGGACGAGTCGCCAATTTTCTTTGTGCTAACGAATACGCGATCGCTGACCCCAGAAGCCGCTGCTACGGTTACCGCCGAAGTCTGCGACAACCTGAAGCAGGCGCTCGCTCGCACGGGAGTCTCTAACTTTTTGCTAGTTAGCCGTTCGGATTCTACCCTGCGCGGCCATTACCCAATTGAGACGGATGCGATCGCTCAACACCTTGGCCCTTTCGACGCTCACTTTCTCACGCCCGAATTCTTTGAAGCTGGGCGCGTCACCATAGACAGCACGCACTACATTAAAACAGGTGACGATTTGGTGCCTACTCACGACACCGAATTTGCCAAAGACTCTGTTTTTGGCTACAGCACCAGCTACTTGCCCGACTATGTAGAAGAGAAAACTAAAGGCAAGATTCCGGCCAGCGAAGTAGAAAGATTTACCCTGAAAGAGATTCGCAAAGGCACGCTGGACAGGCTGATGGCGCTAAGCGGCAATTGCTGTGTCGCGGTAGATGGTGAACAACAAAGTGATTTGGACCGCTTTGCCAAAGATTTGACAGCGGCAGCGGCTCAGGGCAAAAAGTTCTTATTCCGCAGCGCGGCTAGTCTGTTGACTTCTCTGGCAAACCTGCCCAAACAGCCGACCGCTTCAGAGCAAATGAGCCATATTACTCGCTCGGGCGCTGGGGCTGTCGTTGTTGGATCTCACGTGCAAAAAACTACGCAGCAGCTGCAACAGCTTTTGAAGGTGCCGGGAATTGTGGGCGTAGAAATAGATGTTAATCGGGTAAAAGAGACGCTTGATATCGGCCATGATGACCAGCTTAATACGCTTCTTAAGCAAGTGAGAGAGATTCATGCTCAGGGCCAAACACCGGCAATTTACACCAGTCGTGAAGAGCTAAGTTTTGCCGATGCGCAGACTCGATTGGCCTTTGGTGAAGCCGTCTCAGCGCTGCTAATGGACATTGTGAAAGGGCTGCCTGATGACCTAGGCTTTCTGATTAGCAAAGGTGGCATTACCTCTAACGACACGCTGAGTAAAGGGCTTTCTTTAACGTTCGCTAGGCTGCTGGGGCAGATTGTTCCGGGCGTCTCGATTGTGACCACTGCCGCCGACCATCCTCAGTTTGCGAACCTGCCGGTGGTGCTGTTTCCGGGCAACGTAGGCGATGATGACGCGCTGGCGCTGGCCTTTGAAAGATTATCTAATCAGTAGAATTTGAACCATTAGCCTACAATGACCTGTAACGCCAGAGAATGAATAGAGGACTGATCGCATGACCGCATTTACGCCTGCTGCTACCTCCCAATCGGTGCCTGCATTTTGCGAGGGCATTCAGCACTTTGGTCAGCGATCGCCTGAGTTTGAACAGTACGGACAATCGGCTGCTATTGGCAAAGGCCAAGAAGCGATCGCCGCGCCAACAGATCCAGCGGCGATTTACCAAACCTTGCTAGCCGCAGACGCCCTGCGCTATTTAACGCTGCATATTACCGCGAGCAAGCAGTCTGGGCATCCTGGCGGCTTTGCCAGTATTGCCGATGCGATCGCGGCTCTAATCATGCTGGGCCACAAAAACCTGATCACAGAAGTGGGTCATCATGCGCCCGGCTTTTACAGCACCGTGTTTATGGATACCTCTTTGGAGGCGATGGGAATTAAGACCGTTACCGAATTGGGCGATCGCTTTCGCGAAACCAACGGCTTACTCGGTCACCTATCGGGGCAAATTCCTGGCTTGCTCAGTCCGGCTGGCCCGCTGGGTCAGGGGCAACACTTTGCAATGGCCGCTGCCAAGCTCCATCCCGACCAGCTTTTCCCGGTCACCATTGGTGATGGTGGGCTAGGCGAACCCTACATCATGAGCAGCTTCGGCCACTTCAACACGATTTATCCGAACGTCACCAACTATTTGCCCATCCTGGTTTGGAACGGCTTCTCCCAAGAGCATCACAGCATTGTCTCTACCTATAGCAACGAGCAGATGACGGCCTTCTGGAGCGGCAATGGCTTTGCAGAGGTGATTTTAGTCGATGCGAAAGACTACGACGATGCGGATCAAAGCGGGCCGTATGTGGATAGCACCGCTTTTTCGAGGAAGCAGCGTTTGGCGTTTACTCAGGCAATTTTAGAGGCCACGGATAAGGCCGCTAAGTCGGCGATGGGCGGAACGCAGACGGTGCTAATTGTAAAACAGCTGAAGGGCGCGGGCGTACATAAGCGCGGGTCTCAGTCTCATAATTTGTATCCGGGGGATAGCCTGGAGAAAGATTACGTGGTGAAGGCGCTAAAGGATCGGGCAATCGCTCCCGAGGAGTGGGCGTTGGTGAGAGAGAACTGTGTGCGATCGCACGGTGGCCCCGGCTCTCAAACCGCCGTCACCGAATCCGAGCTATCTCTGGCAGATCTCGGCGCTCTTCCACTCAGTGAGTTCGAGGTCGGTGGCGATAAGCAAGTAGCGACAACAGCAATGGGATTTTTAGTTGCTTACGTGGGCAAACAAGATCCTAACTTTGTTGTAACTAATGCAGATGGCAATGCGGCTTCAGGCATCAACAACATCAACCAAGCCCTCAAAATTATTCATCCTACTCAGGACGACACCTACTTTCAGGGGCCAAAAGGACAAGTATACGAACCGCTGAGCGAAGATGCCTGCGCCGGACTAGCCGCCGCTCAGGCTTTGATGGGCGCTCGCAGCCTGTGGTGCTCTTACGAATCGTTCGCCATCAACGGCCTTCCCATTTGGCAAACAACAACTCAGGCCATGACCGAACTGCGCCGCCCTACCCCTTCTACTATTTGTCTTTTTACCGCTGGCGCACTAGAGCAAGGCCGCAACGGCTGGACGCACCAGCGCCCCGAAATTGAAAACTACTTTGCCGCGATGATACGCAACGGCAACATCTTTCCGCTGTTTCCAGTAGATGCCAACAGCATTCAGGTTTGTTACGACTGGGCAGTGAGCACTCAAAATAAGGGCATTCCGATTACAGCGAGCAAGTCTCCTTTGCCGGTTCGCACCACCTTTGAACAAACTCGCGAAGCGCTAGAGAAAGGGGCCATTTTGCTGCAAGAAACGCCGGGTGAACAAACCGTTGTCTTTGGCGTAATTGGGGACATGATGCTGATTCCGGTGCTGGACGCGGCTAGGGCTTTGAATGAGCAAGGCATTGGTTCTAAAGTAATCGCAATTATTAACCCCAGACGGCTCTATCGTCCGAGCGATGTGGCTTGGGAAAGCTGCGCCCAGGCAGACGATGGATTCCTCAGCGACGCTGACTTTGATGCGCTGTTTGATGGCGACGCGCTGATTGGCGTGACGGGTGGTGCGAGCGCGATGGTGGAGCCGTTGATGCTGCGTAGTGCGTTGCCAAGAGATGTGTTTGCCTGGAAGCGAGGAGAGACGGCGGCGAGCGCAGGGCATTTGTTTAGCCTGAACGGGCTAACGGCTGAGAAGCTGGCGGCACGGGCGAAGGCGCTGTTGGGGTAGTGAAGCGCGGTATAATTCAACTCAGATAAAAAAGCTCGTGGCAGATATCTACCACGAGCTTCCAACAAATCAAATCCTATAAACCAGCAACAGACGTAAACGCTTAAACCGCTAGGCTGTTAGTGCCTCAGCAACGGGCTTTCTTGCTGTGCGCCGCCGCTCACCTCGTCGAGCGCCTCCCGCCATTTCATACTCGTTACTCTTTTTGCCGTACTTAATAGCAACGCTCATCAGCATATTTTCCGATAATGTGGCCAGTACCTGCTCAGAAGCTGCTAGCTCGTTGTAAGCCTCGTCTACTTTTGAGAGTAACGTGTTGTAAGTGTCTAAATCTGCCCGCACGGCGTTTACTTGTGCAGAGAAAGCATCATTAGAAAGCCCTGTACCGAAGCTTAGCTTGGTATCAATAGAGCGCATACCGGCTAGCCGCTTTTCGGCTTTGGGCAGAACAGTCGATTTCTTTTTGGGACGTGGCATAAAAGCACCTGCGAATGATTGTTTTTGAAAAGTGCTATAACCCTTTCAAAACTGAACTTTGTGGGTTTCTCAGCTACTTTTACAATGCCCGTACAATCAGACAAAAATCACAAGGTATTTTCCGTGAAATCCCAGAGTTTTAGATAAAATGTCTTTTTAATATACGGGTGGTTCCTGTAAGAATGCGATCGCTCTTGTCTTCTGCGCATTCAGTCTTACCTTTTCCGCATTAAGCGCTACCATGCATACGTTAGTGCTGGTTGAATAGGCATTAACAACTATCGTGTGGGCAGTAAGCCTTATTGCTCAGGCATTAACGATTAATGTTTGAGCTGTACAGCGCGGAGGACTTGCGGTAATGCTTGTTGAGTGGGCATTACTGCGTATCTCTTGTGCTATACGGCCTATCATGTGAGCCTTAGCACTTATTACGTATAGGAACTCTATTCTAGAGGCATCTATCAACCCTCGCTTATGCTAGAACAGCTCCCAAAGTCTAGAGAAGTAAATGTATCTGCTTTGTCTCGGCTCCTTTCTGACACGACCAATTCTTACAAGTATGTCTTCCTGCTATCCATTCTCGACCTTATTAAAAGAGAAAGCTTTTCTAATCCAGCTCATATTCAATTTAGAGGGCTGGTCACTGAGATGCTGGCAAACGTCTGGTATCCACACACATACTTTAGGCTCTCATTTGGAACGCAAGATAAAATTGTTCAGAGGCTAGAATCTCTACAGCTAGACTTCCACTCGTCTAGCCTGAAAACTACTGATTCAGACAAAAAAGCACTTCGCGAAGAAATTTATAGTAAAGACCTTGATGGAACGGTTCGCTCACTTTTAAGATATGTTCCATTTCGGTTGATTGTTCCGTTCCTTGAAAATGAGCTAAAACAAGTTCCTAATCGAACAAAAGGCAATAACTTGGATCGCGCAATTCCTGGAATCGCCGCGACTGTCTTTGATGAAGTTAAGCCTCTATACCGTTTTAATTCTGACAAGTACAGCGAATGTAGCTCTCTAATTATTCATCCTGATTGGATAACTTATCTTGAGAAGCACTATTCTATTGTTAGAGGATGGATTTCTTGGAATTGGCTAAGCTACATGCAGAAACGTAATCCTAGCACTCCTGGACTAATCTACAAGCTATTCGCACCTACAAAGAGAGAATCCCTAGCTAAACAGACAAACTACTGGAAGATAATTTTAGAAAGCACTGACTTTCATTGCATATACTCTGGGCAAAAGATAGATGTCGGAAGATTCTCTCTAGATCATTATCTTCCTTGGTCGTTTGTTGCCCACGATCAGTTGTGGAATTTGATTCCGACGCTACCAGAGATAAACTCGTCAAAATCTAATAATCTTCCTTCACCTCAGTTTTTTGATAAGTTTGTGGAGGCTCAGCACCGTGGCTTGGTTGTATGCAAACAAAAAATGTCTGGAAAAGAATGGGTTAAGAAGACGGAAGTTTATATCGAAGACTTGAGTATAAAGGGACAAAGCGATCTGCTAGATCTAGAAAAGTTGAAAGCTGCTTATTTATGTGTAATTCCGTCTCTAACCTCTTTGGCAGAGAATCAAGGATTTAGGATTTGGGAGCCTCCTGTTGCGGTAGCTCAAGATATAGCTTGATCGCTACAGAGGGAGCTTAGGGCCAGCATTACTCTATGGCTTGTGCTGGCCCTTTTGCTATACGGCGATAGACAGCAAAAGGGTTTGAGTTCTGACACACCTTGAACTTTTCTAGCATTGTTTGACTAATGGTTTGACCAGGGAGGGCTTGTTCCTTCGTCAGCTTGAAATGGATGAAGATGAGCGGGCGATCGCAACCAAACGAGACAAACTTCAATCTCAATTGATGAAAGGCATTCCTGAACTCATTGTAAATGGAGATATTCACAACCGTCTGGCAGGCAATCTGCATGTTTCGATTCCAGGCGTACCTAATAGTGCCGTCATTGCCAGAGTTCGGCACAAGCTTGCGATCTCAACTGGCTCTGCCTGCACATCAGGAGTGGAAGAACCTTCCCACGTATTAACCGCCATGGGTCTGTCAGACGATGCCGTGGAAGGTTCACTACGTATAGGTCTTGGAAAGTTCACAACCGACGAGGATATAGGTAAAGCCTCCGAAATGCTTATAGCTGAGGTTAAAGCTATCCGAGAGCTGCTTTTCAACTAAGCCCAGATGTTTATATTCAAAACAGCAGCCCCTTTACAAATGTCTTAGGAGATAACTTACGTCCGGGCTACCCGCCTCGTCAAAATCGTCATTACTTCACCGGGTCTGCCCGTGCTGATAGGCCGACTCCAATCGTTTGGCTCAGCGTAGCCTAGCTGGTGCAGTTGCAATATAGTGGCCTGTACAACGCGAGGCGTGCCAAATAGCATGTGGCGTACCTGATCGCGATCGCGCCCCCCGCCCCCAGTCGGCTCAAAAGGAATCCCTGATGACGATACAGCAGCCGAAGCAGTAGACGCCGCAGCGCCCTTTAACGAAAGAGTAAACATGAGATCTGGTCTCCGATAGGTGTTTTCGAGGAAACCAGAACCCAAGTGACCTTAGCCACGCCGCAAAAGGTAGTACAAATCGGAGTCACTAAGGTACATTGACCTTAGCTCGACAGACTGCTTGCTCAGTTTGGGAGTTAGCTGTCGGTAGGTGCTGCTAACACTTGCCGATAGCGCTTTAGTCAATTGAGTCCTGAGTGAATGGCTGTGATAGGCATCACGGCCTTAGCTATTGAAGATAAGACGTTTTTTGCGTGGCGTCAAGATAGAAAAATGGTTTTACAGCCCAAATAGCTTTTCCAGATTTTTTCGAATCCAGTCAACCGGGTTTTTGTTGTAGTCCGCTGAGTTGATTAATCCTAACTCTCGTAGCTGACGGCCCTGCTGCGAAAGTTCTTCCTCGTGGCGAGCCATTTCCTCCACCATAAGATCATATAGTTGAGGCTGATCGCTTAGCAGCTTTTTGAACCCCTGAGGACTCAGCACAAACACTGTTGTATCTTCGAACGCCCGGACGGTCACCGTGCGAGGCACCCCTAGCATTAAAGAAAATTCGCCCACAAAGTCTCCGGCGCTCATAGTTGTTGTTTGTTCGCTTTTTTCGAGCGTATAGCCCACCGACCCAGAAAGAATAATATAAAAGGCATCGCCCGGATCGCCTGTCTCATAAAGTAATTCTGAAGGCTTCAATCGTCTGCGATGGCCAATTTCGATAAGTTTGCGCAGCTCTAGCTCGGTGCACTTCTGAAAGTAGGGGATCTTTCTCAGTAAGTCTCTAGTGGCAACGGGCGCAGAGAAGCTGTTCGGATTATTGCTTTGCGATCGCTGTAAAACAGATGCCTGCTGATAGTCGTCTAGGTTCGAGGAAATTACTACATTAGGATTACGATTCCACACGTCCATTCGGGGCGAGGCAATTCGAATACCATGCTGCTTCAGGTTTTGAAGAATAATAAAATTGAGCGAGCTTTCGGTAATAAATTTGCGATCAATTTGTTCAGACCAAACCCAAAGCTTGAAGTCTAGAGATTTGTCTGTGATGCCGGTAAAATAAACCTCCGGCGGATACTCTAGCGAGACTGTTTCTTCAATGTAGGCCGAGTCTAACAGTATCTCAATGACCAAAATCGGGTCGCTCTCGTGAGTGACGCTAATCGGCATTGAAATCCAGCCCTTGGCATTAGAGTATGTCCAGTTAATCACCTGATTACTCACCAGATCGCTGTTGGGCACCACGATGTGCTTTTGAGTCAGCGTCCGAATCACCGTAGAGCGCAGCGAGATTTCAGCAATGTAACCACTTAGCTCGTTAAGCTCGATAAAGTCTCCTACCTTTAGCTTTCGCTCAATTAGCAGCGTTATGCCGCTTGTAAAGTTCTTCGTAATCTCTTGCAGGCCAAAGCCAATGCCGATACCCAAACTCCCGGCTAGCACGGCTAAAGACGACAGATTGATGCCCACCATCTGCAGCAGTACAACAAATAGCAATGTGCCCGAAAGGTAGCTAGTGATGGCCGCAACCGACTCTCGAGTACCCTGCGCCATGCCCAAGCGAGCGAGCACCTGAAAAGAGAGAAATCGTCTTAGTCCCCAGGCGGTGAGGATGGAGATAAGAAGGATGAGGAGAAATTGGGCGATCGCACTTAAAGAAATCATCTGATTTCCCAAGCGAAAAGCGGGCACATTCTTAGTCTGCTGAACGGCTACGATAACAGTATGCGTCGAAATAGGTAGAGCAAGAACAGGTAACGCCAAACGGTTAGCCCTCAGCGAATTGCCTTCAGTATTCTATAACGGGCTTTGTCCTAATACGCAAGACCGGTGCTGTTGATGCATCGTGTTTTTAGACGACTCCCTGAGCCATTTTCAGTAAAGTAACTATCGCCATCTATTTCGATTACGAGCTTCAGGGTAGCACAGTAGAAATCTACAATGAAGCGATCGATAGGGCGCTTTCTTAAGACCCTAAACTTAAATGTAAGAGAGGAAAACATACCATTTATTGTCTGTTACTCCTACCCAAAATTCCATTTATGTTCCTTGCTTTTAGAGGGTTTTATCAGGGTGAGATCTTCATCGGTATTACTAATGCGCTCTTAAAAGCTATAGGAAGATATCAGCATGAGTTAGTTTTGCTTTCATAGCATTCTCAAACAAGCGGATTCAAATTCCGACTTTATTGCTCATACGCCACCAGTGCCCGAGTCTTCTCATCCTCAGCCATTACCGACTGATACTCCACCGTCAAAACATTCTTGCGTATGGCCTCGTTATGATTGAGCGTTTCCACCCTCTTCAGTTGCTTAGGCTTAGAGCTGCGAGAGGCCATAGAGAGTTTTGTATAAAAGAGAAGCTATTAGAACGCTCGGACTACCTTTTTAGAATTAGGTTTTACGGTGAGGAATGACTCACTACATATTGATGCAGGACGCTAGCCATTAATACAGAAATTGGCGTGTCTGAATGCTCAGCTATCTTGCGCAGCGCCTGCAAATCGTCAGCAGGTAGACTAACGCTAACTGCCTCTAACGCATGGGCCTGCTGTGCATACTGCTGATAACGCTCAATCGCTCGGGTTATATTTGGCACAGACTGCCACTCGCCTTGCTCTACAGACGCTAAGATTTCCTGTTCTTCTGTCGTCAAATCAGAACTCAAGCCAGACATTTCTCTACTCTCCTAAATACTGCTTCTTCATTTTTCGGCTCGGAATAATCGTCTTTAAAAAGATCTCCTGCTCATTCTCAACAAAAGGGACAAGATAGACATACTCATCTAAAGCAATAATAAATATCCGCTGCGATGGGTACTTCGCTTGATTAGGATGCTCAACAATATCCAAAGTCTTTCCGTTCCGAATGGCCGCAATAACTCGCTCAAACGTAATCCCTCTCTCCGCCTCTAACTGTCGATTCTTGTCTGCGCTCCATCGAAAAAGTTTCAATTGCTGTCACTACTTTTTAGACTGTCGATTTTTATTGAGCGTTCAAGCACTGGCACTGGCAATAGATTGATGGCCTCTCTATGGTAGCTCAGTCACCCAACGCCCAACCTTGTTTTAATGCGTTACAGCAGACACCGGATCAGAGGGTCTTGATAGCACCTGATCGAACCATGCGATCGCTGCCTCCCCCTCCTTACGCACAATATCTGTCATCGTCCGACTATGCCGCAAGCTATTGCGCAGCTCAGCTATCTGGTCAAACTTTACGCCCAGCGCGTTCTTATTCTTAAAGTCGTCATCAAATCAAGTCCACAAACTTTTGCTGACAATCACCGTTTGCAGCTCACGCAGATCAAAATACTCCAGCCGCTGCTGCAGAGTTTGGTCGTCAGCCATATCTAGCGCCGCATTCTTGCGCACTGCCCTATTAATGCGCTCTATCGCATCGTTTTGTACCGCACCCAAGAGGAATTAAAGTCTGTGATCGCTGGTTAAACTTCTTTGCTAACTTCCTAGAAGATATGGGGTCTAGACCTAATAAGAACTACTCCCTTGATAGGGATTTAGTAAATGGTAACTACGAGCCTTCTAACTGCGATTGGCGAACAAAGAAACAGCAGAGTAGAAACACTAGGGCTAATAGATTGCTAACGATAGGTGGACAAACAAAATGCATAGCTGCATGGGCTGAAGAGTCTGGCTTAACACACAGCACTATTAGATCAAGACTCCGAAGAGGATGGTCTGAAGACAGATTACTAATTCCTGTAGCAGCCTAGAGACGTGAAAGTACAGAAGAGCCTCAGTTAGGAAACAACCCGACTGAGGCTCTTCTGTGTAGAAAATTGGTAGAATCTCATCATCAAAATGCTGAGTCTAGGTCATCAGTTTTCTCCCACCTATCCTACGAAGCCTGCTAAACATAGGCTTTGCTCAATCGGGATGGCGGGATTCGAACCCACGGCCCCCTCGTCCCGAACGAGGTGCGCTACCAAGCTGCGCTACATCCCGCAGTGCGATCGCCCAAGGCAATCAGCCACTTATCAAGATTATCACAGGCTTTAAACTTTGAGCAGAGACACCAGCCGCCTGTTTCAAAAGGACTTCATCGCCGTCTTATCCCGATTTGTAAGCCCAGCCTTCGAAGAGGTTAATGCATTGACTACGTTGGATGAAAATAGAGCTGTGTCCGCGTCGCTGGTATTTTGATAGCGTCTGTCTGTACACTACTCACGATCGCCCTTGCCGCGATGCCTACACTACCCCACCGACTTACCCATGGCTTCTGTCTCTCCTTCTACCTTTGTCGATAAGGACATCAAATTTGGTACAGATGGCTGGCGAGGCATTATCGCCGCCGACTTTACGTTTGACCGGGTGGGCAAGGTCGCTGCGCTGGCCGCTCAGGTGTTAGAAGAAACCTACGGCAGCAACGGTAGCAAAACGGTAATTGTGGGCTACGATCGCCGGTTTCTATCGCCCGATTTTGCGCGCTATGCGGCTGAATGTATTGCGGCGGCAGGCTACGAAGTGAAGCTGTCTGAATGCTTTGCGCCCACGCCTGCTTTTAGCTGGGCCGCGTTCGACCAGAAGGCGCTAGGGGCAGTTGTGATTACGGCTAGCCACAACCCAGCGGCCTATAATGGCCTCAAGATTAAGAGTGCGCTGGGCGGATCGGTGCCCCCCGAGGTAACTGAAAAGGTAGAGTCCAAGCTAGGCGAGCCTGCGCCCAAGGCGGACTCTGGCAGCATTACTGAGTTTGACCCCTGGCCGAGCTATTGCACGGCGCTTCAGTCGATGGTGGACATTGAGGCTATTCGCCAGGCGTTAGATGACGGAAAGCTAACGGTGTTTGGTGAGGTGATGCACGGGGCGGCTTCGACCGGTCTGCAGCGGCTGCTAGAGCGCGAGATTAATGAGATTAATTCGGAGGCCGATCCGCTGTTTGAAGGGGGGGCGCCAGAGCCTTTGCCGAAGTATATTCCGAAGCTGTTTGAGGCGGTAAAGCATAAGACCAATGACGGGCTGACGGTGGGGCTGGTTTTTGATGGGGACTGCGATCGCATTGCTGGAATGGACGGCAACGCCAACTTTCTTAGCTCCCAAGTCCTGATCCCTATCTTGATGGAGCACCTCACTAAGCGCCGTGGCATGACCGGCGAAGTGGTAAAAACGCTTAGCGGCTCCAATCTTTTTCTGTCTTTGGCTAAGCTGTACGATCTTCCCGTGTACGAAACGCCCATCGGCTACAAGTACATCGCCGATCGGATGTTGGATGCAGAGGTTTTAATCGGCGGTGAAGAGTCTGGCGGAATTGGCTATGGCCACCATATTCCAGAGCGGGATGCGCTGCTCTCGGCGCTGTATTTGCTAGAGGCCGTGGTGCAAAGCGGCAAAGACTTTGGCGAGCTAAACGACAGCCTACGGCAGCAGGCTAATTTCAGCTCCGAGTACGATCGCATTGACCTACCGTTGCCCAATATGGAAGTGCGAGCCAAGCTGCTAGCGGCGCTGCAATCGACGACGCCACAAGAAGTAGCAGGCAAAAAAGTAGCGAGCTGCATAGATATCGACGGCTACAAGTTCAACTTAGAAGACGACAGCTGGCTGCTGATTCGCTTTAGCGGGACAGAGCCCGTTCTGCGGCTATATTCCGAAGCGGCGGACATGGAAAGCGTCCATAAGATTCTGGCTTGGGCCAAGGACTGGGCCAACTCGGTGAGCTAAACGTCAATTCAATCTAAATCAACTGTGCTAGTCAACTGTGCTAGTCATCGCACACCAGCCCTTCCAATTATCTTGCCTAAAGCAAATCTCCTCCTAGGCGGAGTGGCCGCAGCGTAGCGGAGGTCGAGGTGGGTCTCGCCACACGCTAACGTAGCGCTATTCAACTCATAAGCTGATATTCTCCGCCCCGCTCTAATGCCTTCTGGTAGGCCGGCCGGTCGTGAATGCGAGTTAAAAAGTCTTTTAGTTTAGTGCGCTCAGCGCCTTCAGCGTCTAAGCTATCAGCCGCAGCGGCCTCCACTGGGAAACTCACCTGAATATCAGCGGCGGTAAATTCGCTGCCTGCAAACCACAGGCTCTCTTCCAGCGTAGATTCCATGTAGTCTAAATTGAGCTGGATTTGAGGGTTGATATACGAGCTTTTGGCTGCCCCGACAATAGCACCCGCGAGCGGTCGTAAGAAGAAGGGCGTTTTCTGTTCTACCTGGCCAAACACCAGCTTCATCACCAGCGGCGGCATGGCTGAGCCTTCTGCGTAGTGCAGCCAATAGGTATAGCGCAAGCGCTCTGGCGTATTAGGGGGCGGTATCAGGCGGCCGTTGCCGTAGCGGTCGATTAAGTATTCAATGATGGCTCCAGATTCTGCCAGGGTGAATTCACCATCGGTGATAACTGGAGATTTCCCAAGCGGATGCACTTTGCGCAGGGCGTCGGGTGCAAGCATCGTCTCGGGGTCTCGCTGGTAGCGCTTAATATCGTATTCCAGGCCAAGTTCTTCTAGCAGCCAGAGAATCCGCTGAGAGCGAGAGTTGTTGAGATGGTGAACGGTAATCATGAGGTTCTCCTAATCGAGATAGCTATACGGTAGCGGTCTATTACGCTATTTCTGAGTGCCTGCGGACTCATTTTCGGGTAATGAAATATCGGTGGTGATGGAATATCGGGTTCGCGGGTTATCTCCCGGCTGCGTAGTCGTATAAAAGCTTGCTGACTAGCGCAGTCGTTACGGCAATAAAGAGCGGTTTGATTAGCTTTGTGCCTTTTTTAGTGGCAAACGTTGCCCCTAGAAAGGAGCCAATAATAACGCCTGCTGCGCCGCTGAGTCCTTTGTCGTACTGAATGTTTCCGGTGAGGGCGAAGGTGATAAGTGCGATCGCATTGGCAATCAAATTCAAAACCTTGGCCGACCCGGTGGCGCGTAAAAAGTCCAGCGGCCAAATAGAGATTAGCGCAAAGACCAGGAAAATACCCGTGCCCGGGCCGAAGAAGCCATCATGAAAGCCAATCGCAGCGGCGGCTAGCAGGCTCAAAGCGACCTGTTTGCTAGGGCCTAATGTTAGCGGCTCGCTGCCCGCAGTAGATTTCTCGGTGCCAAATCCAGGATTAAGTACGACAAAAAGCGTGATAGCTGCAATGAGCGCAATTACAACTGGCTCTGCCCATTCGGACGGCAGGCGATCGATGCTGCGACTGCCCCAGTAGGCGCCTAGCGCGACGGGCAACCCCATCAGGGCGCAGGCTCGCCAGTCTATCTGCTTGGCCTGGGCAAATTTTGCAGAGCTAGTGAGCGAGCCAAAGGTGCCGCAGAGCTTATTAGTGGCGATCGCACTACTCACGGGTAGCCCAGTAAACAGCAGACCCGGCAGCATGATCAAACCGCCACCACCAGCGATCGCATCCACAAATCCAGCGGCCAATCCCACCACAAAAACAAACAACAGCACCATTCAAGCAGCCTCTAGCCCAATAGAACCTAAGATAGAACGAATGAGTCGGTCGATCTTGCATTATGAGCTATGTCGTTGGGGTAGATATTGGCACGAGTAGTACAAAAGCGGTGCTGTTTGATACCACAGGGCAGCAGATTGCTCGAAGTGCGCAAAAGTACGATCTAAAGTCGCCCGAGCCGGGCGCGGCCGAGCAAGATCCAAACGACATTTTGCAAGCTGCAACTCAAACAGTCGCAGAGGTAATCGCTGCTAGCGGCATCAATTCTACTCAGCTTCTTGGTATTTCATTTAGCGCGGCGATGCACACGCTGCTGTTAATGAACCCAGAGAACCTGCCGATAACGCCGATGTATACCTGGGCCGATAATCGCAGCGATCGCTGGGCAGATTTTGTAAAAGAACACTGCGATGCCGACGGTCTCTATCAGCGCACTGGTTTGCCTGTGCATCCCATGTCTCCTTTGGTAAAGCTTGTCTGGCTCCGTCACGAGCAACCCGATTTATTTAAGCAGGTGGCTAGAGTCGTTGCGATTAAAGAGTACGTGCTGTGGCACTGGTGCGGCGAATGGGCAATCGATCATTCTATGGCAACGACCACCGGACTGTTGGCGCTGCGATCGCTCGCTTGGGATAGCGAAGCTCTAGCTATTGCAGGTATAGAAGAACAACAGCTTTCTAAGCTAGTGCCAACCACCCATCGGTTCTCTCATATCCATCCGGACTATGCTCAAAAAATGGGCATCTCTACCGATACCCCGGTTGTTATTGGCGCGAGCGACGGCGTACTCTCTAATCTTGGCGTAGGGGCTATTTCGCCAGGTATCGCGGCTATTACCATTGGTACGAGTGGAGCGGTTCGGCAAGCAGTAAATCTTCCGACTACAGCCTCTTCAGCTCAGCTATTTTGCTATGCGCTTGCAGAAGATTTGTGGGTGATGGGGGGTGCGGTTAACAGCGGCGGGATTGCTTTGCAGTGGGCGCGAGATGGCCTGATGCCTTATTCCATTCCGCCCGAAGAGAAAAACCTCTCGAATCCAGAACCGAGCGCTTCAACCTACGAGCGGCTAACTAAAATGGCTCAAACTGTTGCGCCTGGATCGGAGGGGTTAATTTTTCATCCTTACCTGCTCGGTGAGCGATCGCCTTTATGGAATGCGCAGGCCCGCGCTAGCTTTTTTGGCCTTAGCCGCCAGCATACGCAGGCTCACTTAGTCCGGGCTGTTTTAGAAGGCGTGGTCTACAACTTGCATGCGGTATTCTCAGCTTTAGAGCAGTCGGGTGGCCGCGTTACCAAACTCAGAGCCTCTGGCGGTTTTGCTCGATCCAACCTGTGGCAGCAGATGCTAGCCGATATCTTTGATCGCACGATTGAGGTGCCCAAGGTGATAGAGAGTTCTGCTTTTGGAGCCGCCGTGCTTGCCTTTTGGGCGTTAGGTGAGTGGGATAGCTTAGCTCAAGTAGAAGAGAAAATTGCGATCGCGCAAACCAAAACGCCTATCGCTAAAAACGTTCAGCGATACCGCAAAATTCTACCTATATATGACGCGCTTTCAGTAGGATTCAATGAGCAGTACGCCACTTTGCAAAAGGCCACTCAAGACTGATTGCGTCATATACCGCCCGCTATTTAAGAACTACTGAACAGAGGGCTGCGCAGCGGTAGATGCGGGTGGATTGGGCGCTGGCAACTCAGCCGCATCAGTGTCTTCTTCAACACAAGTCAAGGTTTGATCGATCCGCTCGAACCCTCTAGCAATAAAAGGGTCTTCTGGTGCCAAGCCTAGCAGCGCGGCGTAGTAAGTAGAATCTTCTAACAACAATTGTCGGGCGTCTGCAAGCGATGTTTCGTAGAGTTTTAGCGTTCTCTTATTATCTACTTCTGCCTGCACGTCTGAGCTGTCGCTGCTAACTACAGCAGGCAATCGTTCGTAGATGAACGCGGTATCACCGGCGGTGTTTTCCACCGTGAGAGAAGCTCTCGCACCTAGCGGGTCAGGAAATCCAGAGTCGGGGTCGTAGGTGCAAACGGTCTTGTCGGTGGCAGCTGGCAGCTCAGGGGTTTGCGATAGGCCGGGCAGTGCGCCCAAACCAACCGCAACCGGCGCGATGCCTAAGAGGATTTTTTTTAGACATGAACTTACTACAGACCGTTGAGCCTGAGTCGTTTGAGAGGCGAACATTTTAGTTTAACTACTGATTTAGCAGTGAATAGACAGCAATAAGAAAGCGTTTACAGGTATTTTATGAATTATGATTCGCTTTGCGCTCCTACGGACAGCTTTCGGGCGGCAGGACGCTGCCTGCATTGATTCGAGAGAACGTTTCTAGATTCAGCACGGCACTCTCATATTGTCTTACCCCAGCGCGAGGCGTATTCTCCTTATTCTCTCCTAGTTGCAGATAGCCACCGGGGCCTAAGAAGGTGGCGGCGCTCCCTTCTGGGTAAGTGCCATCACTGCCGGTATAAGCCTGCCCGGTCAATTCATTTCCTTCTATTGTTCCAGTAACACAAGCGCCAAGGTCGCTGTCTATGTAGCTAAATCGGCCGGTGATTTCCTCTCCAAACTTGCGAAACAGAAACAGTACGCCGCCATTTTCTACGAGTTCTGCATCGTTGACGACTCTAGGCGGATAAGTGGCTGAGGCGAGCCGATAGTTGCCGTTGGGTAAGTCTGCAAACAACGTTTGAGGGGCGGGCGTGGGAGAGTCGGGGGTGGGAGGGGCAGCAGGTGTGGGCACCTCGGCGCCAGGCATAGGGGCATTCGCTACGTTGTCCGCGCTAACATCCTGGCAGGCTAACGTGTTATTAACTTCTGCAAAGCTAAGGCCGCTAGCAGGCGCCTGCTCAATCCCTAGCAAGGCGGCATACGACCGGGGCGAGTTCGCTAAAATCTGCCGGGCTTCGGCAATCGGCCTGCCGTAGAGGGTAAGCGTTCGCCGACTCTTTACGTCAGTGAGAATGCTGCTGTCGTTTTCATTGAGAACGGGTGAGGAAAACTGCTCGTAGACAAACACCGTGTCGTTGCCGACTTGGCCTGCGGTGATGTAAGTGCGCATACCCAGGACGTTGGGAACGCCAGAGTCTGGGTTGTAAGCGCAGATCGTGGTGGCTTCTGGGATGCTGGCTTGGGCCAGACTTTCAGAGGCGTGAAGCGCGATCGCACTTAGAGGCAAAAGGCTCAACGCAACCTTCCACACAACATCTGATTTAGAAGTGAGCAACATAGTATTCCAATAGGAAGCAACAAATTTTCGGACTTTATCTCTAGCCGAGATCTCTACCGTCCGTGCGACTCATCTGGCAGCTCGCTGGCGGCAAACTAGCCCCAGCGTTGATAGGCGTAAACGCGGTCAAATCTAGCAGTGCGTCTGCGTAATAAAGCTGTTCGCCCTCGGTGCGAGTCTGCCGAATCTCAAGTGCTCCGCTGCCATAGGGTTCGTAGCTCTCACCGGTCTGCCGGGCGCTGTCTTGGAGGCTGTTGGCGGTGGTGTCGTCAGGGTAAGCCGCACCGGTGATTACATCGCCATTCACGGTTCCGCTCACGCAGATGCCCGGCAGTCCAATTTTCGGCAGCAAACTGCCTATAACGGTATCGCCCACTTTTTTCAGCACAAATACCGACCCCCCGCGCTGCTGAAGTTCTGCGTTGCTGTAGGCGCGCTCTTCGGCTGCGCCTGAAATATAGCGATAGTTGCCGTCTGGTAATTCCGATAGCGTCCTGATGACGATACCGTCGAAAGGCGTCGGCTCAGCTTCTGGCCCCATGTAGATACTAGGATCTTTGGCGGTTGGGATAGTGGCTGGGTCAACGGTGGGCATCGTAGCGGGCATCGCTATGGACGACTGGGTAGGCGAGCTTTCCACCGGCTGAATGGTTGGCCTAGCCATAGGTTCTGGACGAGCCGCAGGTTCTGGCCTAGCCATAGGTTCCGGCCTAGCGGTAGGGACATCAACCGGGCTGCTGGGGAATGTGCCTAGCTCTGGCAATGGCTGAATCTGCGGCTGGTCGCTGCTAGGGGCTTGAGCGAGCAGCATTTCGTAGTCGGCCTTAATTTGTGCTAGGCAAAGCGCTTCGGCTTGGGCCTGCTGTTCGGGTGTGCTGTTGCTAAAGTAGGGGTTTTCGCGAATCAGGCGGCGAACTGCATTCCAGCGATCGCGCACAAAAGAATTGACCCCACCCTCTTCGCTCCCTAGCCGATTAGCGGACTCAACTCCCTCGGGTTGAGCGCCCGCAGTTCGGCGATAGGAAACATTCGCCCCTGGTGTTTGAGCCGGCGCGTAGGTCGTATCTTCTAGGCTACAAGTTGCGCGAATAGAATCCAACGCGGGGGGCCTAGCGGCTGATATGAGCAGTGGAGTAAGCGCCACTGGAATTGCCGCCATTGACCGTGAAAATCTTCTAGCGGTTAATTTTTTAGCGTTTGGCAACATTCGTGACATGACTAGTAAAGGACGCGTGCAGATTGTAAAGGGCACGATTCACTCAAGCTTTATAAGTGAGTCTACTTATTATTTCACATGTTAATCCCTCCTAAAGAATTGCCCTAGAAAACCCGCAGAATAGACGTTGTGTGTTGCGAACACTTTGATACGCTTTCTCGATGGCTAGAACGAAATGAACCGATGCCTCAAATGTCTAGCTTAACCTGGAGCATGGCATAGAACGCCCGAGACAGTTCGCGCCTGATCAGGGGAGTATCGTCTACCTGAATGCTTTGCAGCGCTCGATCGTGTGCCTCTGGCATGGCGGCTTTTACCAGATACGACAGTTGCCGCCGGGTAATTTTCTCGTCCGGGGCAAATTTTCCTCGGCCCACGCCGGCAATCATGCCCTGAGCCTTGAGCGTTTCGATATTGCTATAGGCCCAGTGCGCGCCGGGGCGAACGTCTCCAAAGCTAGGCTGCGCAGGACTGACTTTCTCTAGCTCCAGCAGGCTGACTAGCGCCGTAGCCACCACTGCTCTAGAGACATTGGCATAGGGGCGAAAGTGCAGATTGTCCGCATTTTCGCTGCGGATAACGCCGGTGGCTGCCATTACCTGAATGGCTTCAAAGTCGGGGTCGTCATGCCCTACATCGTCAAACCAGAAGATCGGAATGCCGCTACGCGTGATAAAACCCTGAAGCTTTCGTAGTAGAGGCAAGGTTTCTACAATGCGGCGCGGCTCCTCGCCCGTCCAAACTGCAAACACCGCTAAAAATCCGCTGGCTTCTCCAATGGCCCATTCTATTGGATGCATTCGATAGGCTGCGTTGGTGATATGCGTGGTGCCAATGCTTTTAGCCGAGAGAATTAGCCCGTCGGTCGTCATCGGAATGAGCGATCGCGCAGGCAGCGAAAAGGGTAGCGCAATCACATCTTTGCCTTTGGGCGTAATGTGGCCTTCTACCAAATTGCCGTGCAGGTCTAAGTAGTGATATTGGCCGATGCCTAAGCTGTCTTCGAAGCTGCGAGCGCGGGCCTGATTGGGGAAAAAGCGTTCGGCCACGTCTTCATGGCGGATGGTGGTCGTCGCAATGCCTCTGCGAGCTTCTCGAATGTAGGGTTCTAGCGCGATGCCGTCACTGCTCCAGGTCATGTCGGGCCGGGGATTGAGATTAGAATTTCCGTGGGTTTGAAGATAGTAGATATAGGCTTGAGCGCGATCTCGCGCCCGCTGAATGAGCACCTTCCGGTCTTCTCTGCTAACGCCAATCAAATGTCCGCGTCGAAAGTCGTTGCCGCAGCACTGTCCGCGATCGGGATGGTCGGAGGTGCCCCAGTTAATCACTGAGACGTCGCCAACGCTGACTGTTTTCTCGTTAAGCGATTGCCGTTTCACCCGCCGATAGCGAAAAATGCCAAATGGCGAAAAGAAATCTCGCTTTTGCCACTGCCCGGCTCGCTGCGTCCAGTAGTCTTCAGTAAAATCTTTCGGATTTAGCCATGGGGCCTGATCATAGCCTGCTGGAGCCGCCATTTTTCGCCCCTGGCCCGCAGCTCGCTCAACTAGCACGTTAAAGGTAAAAGACTGCTGGCAAGCCGGAACTGCCTGCGTGGGTAGAATCGCCTCGCCCGTATCGTTTCGAGACTCTTGCCCTACCCGAGAAGGTAGATCCGCTAGCTCTAGCAAATCGCCAAAGTCTGTCGCTTCCAACGTCACTGGCGCAGTAACCGTAAACTGCTGACCGCCCTTGCTTCGAAACTTAGCGCCCTTTACCTGCTGCCGCTCTCCTGCTGGCGACTCGACTAATACCTCGATGGGCTCGCTCTCGGGAATCAGCGTCAGCTTGCCCGAGAGCAGAAAAGGAATCAGCCGCTCGTTCATGGCGGTAGCGGCGACGGCGGGCGTCGTTGTAAACGGGCAGACCCAAGCCCCCCCAGGGTTTTGCTGAGTCTTGCCAGCAACTGGCTGTAGCTGCCGCTGCCGGACTCGAAACCACCGCTGGTTTTTCGAAATGGCAAATTCTTCGCCGTCTACGGTGCTGTAGCTAGCGGTTTGCTTGAGCAAATCCCCGTCGTCAGAAGCCGGCAGGCCCTGCGCGGTAAACTGTCCGCCCACTACTTTTTGAGGCTGCACCAAACAGACCGCAACGCCCATGCGCAGCGCCGTAAGCGTTGCCGAATAGGCCGCTGTAGAGCCGCCAACAACCAAGATAGGGCTGCGAATTTGGCTTCCATCGGCGGGCCGAGTAAAGGCGGTTTCTGAGAAAATACCGTTATTTTGGCTGATACTCATAGGCACCCCACGAAGAATAGTTCACTTAAAGTTCACTTAATAAGTAATCTAAATACTCCTGCTTGGTCTCGCTCTGAAGCCATTCTTAAGAGAGTTATCACGATCTGTAATACGACGATCTATACGCTTGAGACTGTTCAGCACTTGTCGTACGCTTAGTCCATCTACCTTTTCCACTGCATCGTGAGCCAATTCTAGAGACCCCGCGCCATGACGGCTGACAATCCGGCTGACCCCCCGGCTAATATCGTGATGCCGTCTACGCAGCGCGTTCGAAACGCTCGGAACTGGCTTTCTCGCGGCATGGAATGTGCCCAAACTCAAGATTTTCAACAAGCGATCGCCCACTTCACCCGGCTGATTGCCCTGCCCCTCGATCCAACTGTTGCACCGACCACGATTGCCTACACTGACCACAGAGACACCGTGGTTAAAGGCTACTACCATCGCGGCTGCGCGCTGTGCAGACTCCAGCAGCACGATCGGGCCATTGCTGACTTTACTCAGGTCATTCAGCTGAGCGGTAGTCTCATGGCTGCTGCCGAAAAGCGCACAGAATCCTACATTCATCGGGGCAATGCCTATCGTCGTATTGGCTGTTACGAGCTAGCGCTAGACGATCTTAATGAAGCCGTGGCGAGTGCTAGCGACTCGGCTCAAGGCTATGGCTGTCGGGGACTTTTGCTCGTCGATATGGGCGCTTACGATAGTGCGATCGCCGACTTCAACCGGGCCATTGCCCGCCATCCTACTTTTGCTCAAAGCTACTTATGGCGAGGCATCGCCTACGTGCGCAGTCATCAGTTCGAGTTCGCCATTGCCGATCTTACCCGAGCGACTGAGGCTATTCCTAACTGCGCCGAAGCCTATAACCATCGCGGCGTCGCCTACTTCCATCTCGACTACTTTGCCGAATCGCTCGCCGATTTCAATCAGGCTATTGGGCTAAACAATCAGCTTGCCGAAGCCTACAACAATCGGGCAAACCTCTATCAGCTTCTGGGCGAATCGGCGATCGCACTGGTAGATCGTGACCGGGCGATCGCGCTTAATCCTCGCCTCGCTGAACTTTACTTCAACCGAGCGGCTACCGCGATTATCCTCAATCAATCTGCCACTGCTGCTAGCGACTACATATCTACCGCCAATCTCTCGCTTAGCGATGCCGCCTTTCATCGGCAGCGAGCTACCACTAGCTACCGCCAGGGAAAATTTGCCGCTGCCGTTGCCGACTACACAAAGGCGATCGCCATTCAGCCCACCGCTTACGCCTACCGGCATCGAGGATTAGCACAGCTCGGCATGGGCAATTTAGCCATGGCTAAATCCGATCTCGATCGGGCGATCGCTCTCTCCCCAGACTACTTACCTACCTACGGAGACAGAGCCTTGCTCCGCTTTAAAGCGCAAGAGAATGCAGGCGCATTAGAAGATGTAGGCCGGGCAATTTCGGCCGAGCAAGAGGCTGACGCGCTCACCCAAAGACAGCTTTTCGCAACGCGCTGTCTTACTCACTTTTGCTTAGCGGCTCAAGATGGCGATCATATCCGCCTAGCGCTCGCAGACTTCGAGCGGCTCGTAATGCTTTTTATGCCAAAGCCTGAATTGGGATCTGAATCTAGCGATTCCAACAACCGTCTAGCTCAATCGTCCTCCCAGACTTCAAAGGCTTCCACGTCAATAGGTTTTTCAGGTTCCTCAGACTGAGGCCGCACAAACTTATCTAGTCGCTCTCCCAGCTTTTCGCTAATCGATCGGCCTACTGGCGAATCGTTTAGTTTGCCTTCTACCTGTCCTCTAGCCTGCTCGAATCGCCGCTGCATTTGCTGCTTCGCCTGCTCTGTTTTGGCCTGAAGCTGCTCGGTAATTTCGGGCAGTGAGTCAGGCTGTGCCTGCCCCGGACGCCGCCGCTGAGCAAGCTGCTCGTCGCCAAACTTTTTGGCCTGCTGCTTCACGCGCTCAGTCACTTTCCCCGCGAAAGACTGTGCCCCTTGAAGCACGTCGTTAAAGTCTGTCGGCAGCGGGATCTGATCTGGTCGCCAATCTAAGGGGCGTTCAGGTTTAGCGGGGTTAATCGCAATGCGCTGGTCGTAAGGCTGAGCGCGCCTGGCATCTTCCTCTGCAATCATCAGACGTTTGCGCCCAGCGCTGATAATAGTGGCCGGGGCGATCGCAAACACCTCTACGGTTTCTAGTGTCTCAGCGCCTTCTGCCGCTGCCGGGCGATCTGCTTCTGGGCGATCTGCTTCTCTCAAATTAAGCGCAAACAAAAACTGCTGCACTTTTCCCGTTTCTACTTCCAGGCAAAAATCTACCACCCGCCCAATGCAATCGCCGCCATCTGTCCAAACTTCTAGCCCAGTCACATTCTGCGCGGCCGCTAGCTGATTTTCTATCATGTCCGAAGCGGGCACTGCGGTGTGGATGATGATGCGATCGCGCCCAATCTTCACGAGCTGATCCCAGCTTATCGACTGCTTCTTTCCTAGCACGCCCCCTAGCGGTCCGCCCGCCTTACAGGCAAACCCCATTACCTCAGCCTCAGCCACATTCACCAGCAAATGGTCAACCGCGCCCACTTCTTCCGTTGTCTCATAGGCCATCAGCCCCATCCCAACCAGCTCGCCTTGGCGAATAATTGCTGCGTCCACGCTGCCACCTCTTTCAAATACCGCTCTCTCTGTTTTACTTGATCTCGCTACATACAAGGGTGTAAACACTACTAATTTAGTTGCGATTTCGATCAAGACTTACGATGTCAAAACGTCTTACGTCGCCAAATCCTCATCCGCAACCGGTAGTGGAATTGGCTCAAATGTTTTGGCATCGTCTTCATACACTTGATATGCCAAATCGGCTTCTTCTAACCGCTCCAGAATATGCAGAATGTCGCTGAAGCTACGAACGCCCAGCGATTGTAAATCTTCCATCGAAATTGTTTCGTCAGAGAGTCCGCCGCGCTGCTGCAAGAGCAAACGAACTTTCTCTTCTTGCATCGTCAAAGCCGCCTGTTGTCGCAGCGTTGGAATCATCTTCTTCAAGCCTTGGTCTAGCACATCTGGCGTGATGGTAGTTGCTTGCAAATCGGCGGCTGTCGATAAAATTTTGCTGCCCAATCGGTTGAACAGACGAGGCTTACCTAAAGACCAATGGCACTGACTTAAGGGACGGGAAAAAGGTAGAAAAAGGCTGCAAGGTCTGGTAGAAGTACATCAGAACCTTGCAAGCCACTAATATCACCTTCTAC
>Ga0209194_1000102_pt1 | contig 76549 bp, 102 predicted proteins | sample COGITO_mtgs_1004_FD_184787 | JGI IMG/M metagenome (GOLD analysis project Ga0209194, IMG submission 184787) | Pelagic marine microbial communities from North Sea - COGITO_mtgs_100413 (SPAdes) (version 2) | ecosystem: Environmental > Aquatic > Marine > Epipelagic ... | reverse complement strand
TTAGCACTCTGAATCCATTGAAACCACCTTCTTGATTGTAAGATGCAATGTAATGTGAAATACTCATTGCATATCCACCAAACGAATCTACTATTGGTTTCGGATATTTACCATCTGACCCTGTTACTATTGGGGTGCTAATTCCGTGGTGCCCCCAATCGTGTGTATCTAAATTACCGTCCCAATAATGGTCTTTGCTTCCTAGTACTGGTTCATCGGCGAGTAAAGCCTGTCCCACGTTTTTAGCAGTATATTCTCCGGCTACATAAGGATTTTGTGCTTTACCTGGGCTATACGCAGCGTCTAATTCATTTGCTCTTTCGTATGCTTCGAACTGCTCTAAAAATTCAGTTTCATCGTATTGGCCGTTACTATATGCTTGGTCACCAACGCCTGGGTAGCTTGGTAGATATTGACTGCGCCATTTGAATTGTTTCTTCAGGATGCTCTTCGCTTGGGCAGTATCTATAACTTCTAATTTGATATGTGCCCACCATACGTCCATCCACTTTTCATAAACAATGTCTTCTGTTGGTAAACCCCATTCATATGTATTCTGCTGTTTCTGATACTCATTCGAAACTTCTACCTCATTAAACTCTTCATCTGGATAACTTGGTTCTTCTTCAGAATTCATCCACGCCATTGCTTGTTGTTGGTTTCTGTTTGTATTCGATGCACCGCCTGTTTCTAGAAGTGTCCCTGCTGAATCATATACTGACCAAGTATCTACGGCATAAGTGTAGAAGAATCCGTTGTAAGGTATCATACCTTCTGTGTTACCCAAAGCATTGTAACTACCAAATGGTCCAGTATCGAATACATCGCGAGATTGTTGTTGACGTCTTCGCATTGTCATTGAATCACAGTAGCCTTCGCATAGCGCCTCTCGTTTTAACGAATGCGCTTCCTACGTTTTCTACCTGGTTCATAGTCGGTTTAGGTGTTTCTGACATAATATCTAAAGTATCGACTGGTGCATAAAGATTGATATCCATTCCACTTTTCATGTTTCTTAGTGTCATTTCCCTTGTTGCAGATATTTGACGTTGATCGTAAATTTGTCGTGCCGCATCTTTAGTCCATGCGTGCATACCACTTATTGTACGTGTTCTTCTATTACCTGCAAGATTGGTTGATTGTCTACCATTTATTCCAACTCCTGGGTCGTAGTGACCTGCAACATTTTGGCGTATTGCCATTCCTTGTACAGACTCTGCTGTTGGTGTGGTTGTCGAAACAGTTCCTCCTGGTAGTGGAACACGCTGACCATTAGGTGTTTCCATTACATTATACACAGGTACTAGATGAGCATATATTTCTCTTCTATCACCTACAGTCATATTACGTCTATTATATAGGTTCTCTAATCTATTTACTACACTAGGGTAAGCTTGATTTATTATTTTAGTTGCTTCTCTTTCAGAAACTTCTTGTGGGGTTTCTGGTCCAAAGCGAGCCATTAAATGATTGACAGTTTCATTGTATGTGTAGGGAATTATAATTGTTGGAGTTTCTGGTGACAGTGCTGGTTTTATTATTTGGTAGTCGTTCCATTCTGTAGATTCGGATATGTAATAAAACAATCCTGGTGTTACACCTGCGTAAGAGGGATCTTGTGCAATTGATTGCCTTGCCGCATTGGTTGGGCCGAGTGTGTTACTATTCTTCGTTAGAAGATACAAGCCGCCAAGTAATAATCCACCCGCCATATAGGGCCCGAAGTTTTTTTTAGCCATTTTATTCCACTCTTCCTATAATAGACAGCGCAAAGATTGACCCAACAAGACCAACTATGAACCAACTATTTTTATTGTTAAGCATTCTATTCACTTTCTCAGATAAACCATTACGCCAGCAACAAGTGCTATTGGCATCCAGTTCTGAGTAACAAATGATTGCGCATCTCCCAAGCCACCGAATAATCCCGGTGTACCCCAGTGTGCTGGTTTATTGTCCATAGATGAAGTCATCATTACTGTTTCTTCACCAGGTGCCGAACCAATTCCGAATATTCCTGGGCCTGGTAGTGAACGAACTCCGTCATTACCATACCATGCGCTTGACATACCGTCACCCATTTCGTTACCGTGATTTCCTTTCATGGATCCTTTGTGTGCGCTACCTAGTCCAAAGAAACCCTTGGATGTTGGTGTTGGTACTCTTGAACCATATCCTGCGTGACTGCTTTCAAATATTGTTGGCTTGATGTTGTCCAAGTAATCTGGGCTTTTAGGTAGTTTACCTATTCTTCTTTGTAGGGATATATTCATTGCTGGCATTATTAATCATCTCATTTGTAGTAGCGGTTAAACAGTGTCACCGTCATGACTCCCACTATGGCGCCGCTTAATAGGGTTCCCCAAAATTCGTTGCTTGACCAAGATATGTCACCGATACCAGAATACCCACTCATTCTATTGTAACTGGGTGCTTGTAGTATCCTATAAGCAGAGTCGTCTTTTGGTATTGGCATAAAATTACTTCCTGTTAAACAGTTTGACTAATGGGTGTTTTGCAAGCATATCTCCAAACTTATTTCCTTGTGGCTTTAGTGTTCTAACAATGTTAGCACTACCTAGTCCACTAATTGTATTGCGTGTAATTGGTGAGCGTATTGTTTTTGCGTCTGCCATCAATGGGTATACTTTTGATATGGGTACACTTTGCCCTAACTTAAATTCTGGATAAATTAATTCACAAGGAATCCAGTTGTCACCAAACTCCCTGTTTGGGGAGAATGTCTTTGTAACTAACATTACGTGATTGAAAACCCCGTCACCTGAAGAATCTACAATTAATGCACCAACAGGATACCCTAGAGATCCTAACAATGCGCCACCTAATATAACAAAATCGTCACAATCACCAGCAGACATTCCATTGTCTATGTCTCGTAAAAGTCTTTTAGCCGTATGAAATATTTCCACGCCTATTGGTTCTTTGCGATACACCATGTTTGTTTGTACCCACTTTACTATTGCGCGTATTTCGCCTACCTCATCATGTCCACGAACATTTGCTGCTTGAACAATTGATATTGCTTTTTGTCTGACAGTCTGGTCGCGCATACCATCTTCTATCATGTCAACGATTATTCTAACGATACTCTCAAATCGCTTCTGTATAGGGACGTTTGCTCCATACTTGATGTGATACACTTGTCCCTCATCCATGTATCTCGGAGAGGGTGCAATACTTTAACGCCTTTCACAACCTTGAATAATAAGTAGTTGTAGTTAATAGTATGAAAAGAGAGGTCTCGATAGTCATACCTGGAGAACCAGTATCACAAGGTAGACCTAGATTTAGTACACACGGTGGTTTTGCTAGAGCCTACGATCCTAAGAAAAGTAGGGAAGGTAAGCAATCTGTAAAATACTTTGCAGATGCAGCAATGTTAGATGCTGGTATTGGTGTACTTATTGGTCCAATAGGAATGCAAGTGCAGTTTGGAATAAAGTTACCAAAAAGTCTAGAGCGCAAGCGAAAGCCTGTGCATCGTAAATGGCGCATTAAAAAACCAGATCTTGATAATATGATTAAGTTGGTTAAAGATGCTTGTTCTGGTATTGTATTCTTAGATGACAACCAAATTGTTAAACTGTCGGCAGAAAAAATACAGTGTGCTCAAGGTGAGGCTCCTTTTACTAGAATCAGGTTCTATGAGATAAAAGAACTAGATTAATCTCTTTTTGGTGGAGTCAGATTCAGTGACCTAACACTTGGTGGTGTTAGTGTTAAGTTTGGTGTGTCAGAACCAAAGAAAGTATCGTCATCTTCTGCTTCAAAACTTATTCCTATTTTTGGTAGTGTTACGGCACTAACTGCTGGCTTAGGTACGTTAAGTGTGCCGTCGTTTCTTGCCTGAATGAATCCCATTATTTCTTCTGCAGAATCTAACATGGTCTGCCAATCGATCCTTTTTGCTTGGTTGATATAATGTGTAACGTCTATTTCTTTAAGGTTGTCAAGTATTTCTGTGAATCCGTCTTTGTTTTCTTTTAATTTTTCTACAACTTCTGCTAGTGGCTCTAAATCTAATTCTGTTAAATCAACACCAACTTTAGCGAATACTGACTTTGCTTCTTCTAAGTCTGTGTTAAAATTAGTAACCATTTCACTCGCTTCTTCCATGGTATCATCTAGATTTTCCATGCTCATCATTATCTCATCCATGTGTTCGATTGCATCGTTAGAGTGTCCGTCTAATCTTATTGTCATCCAAGCAATTACAGAATTGATTGAACCATTCATTACTGCCAATGCTATAATAGCCGTAGCGGTGGTGTCTAATGTTGTATTATATGATAGATATCCTAGAGTAACTATAGAAGGCCCTAAGAATAATAATATAAATCCCCATGTAGGTATTCTTAATCTATTAATACTATACCTATCGTTAGAATAGTTGTGTTCGTCATCGTCTAACATCATCTAAATCACCTATGTTAGTGTGGGTAAACTGGGCATACCATTTATTTGTGCATCGTTAGTAACTGCTACCAAAAGTGGTCTACAGACTTCTTGTACTTGTGGTTGTAATAGGTATCCGAAATCTTGCTCTACTGCACCTGTATGCTTGAATGGTTCAATCTTTGCCATCAATTCATCGTATGTGTTTTCTGCGAATATTTTGTAGAACTCGGGGTTCTTTCTTAGTTCGCCTATCACTGCTGCGGTTACTATAGTCGAAGGTGTTTCCCCTACTGGGGTTCTTTCTCTAAGATCCATCATTCCCATACCGATGTCTCTAAGATTCCTAATCAGCAGCAATTTTTCATTCATTGCTTGTAGCTTTATTTGTGGTAATGCTTGCGGCATTTCTCGCAAAGTATTTTCTACTGCAACATCTACTTGTTGTTGTAGTGCTACCAACACTTGTTGATCTTGTGCAACTGGTCCCATTGCTTCTACGAACGCTGAAAAGAGTATTTTTCTATATTCATCATCGTTGAATTGTTGTTGTGGTTGTGCTACTGGTTGTGCTACTGGTTGTGCTACTGATTGTGCTACTGGTTGTTGTGTTGGTTGTGTTTCATCACCGAAGAACACTCCATCTAATTCGGGTTGTGCTACTGGTTGTGCTACTGGTTGTGTTACTGGTTGTGTTACTGGTTGTCCAACTGGTTGTTGTATCATAGCGGTTTGTGCGTATGGGTTGTAGTCTGGATTATCATACCCTGCTGGAATTTGTGGTCCACCTCTAGTTGCTAATGCTGTACCAAGACCTCCGACAGCGGCTTTCAGTGTGTCACTTCCTAGAACATCTTTGATTGAATCTTTCCAACCATCGTCTTTTTCTCCCATGAAACTGTCTAATACTTTTTCTTTGAAGATGCCTTTGAACTCTGAATCAAAGAAACCATCACCGTCACCTGCTTTCTTAGTAATATCACGCATAAAAGCCATTTGTTGATTCATGAATTGTTGGTCACGAGCCATTGCTTCTCTACGCGTATCTCCTTCTTTCTGTTGGTCAAGTCTACGTTGTTCCATCATCATTTGCATCTGGAACTGTTGTTGTTGCATTTGCATTCCTTGTTGTTGTGTTAGGAACTGCATCATGGCCCACATTTCATTACCGCCGTCTGTTGGTGGTTGCTGAAGTGTAGGTAAGGCCGCAGGTTGTGATTGTGTCATGGCACCCATAGGTGGTGGTGATGTTGCTGCTGAGTAAGATGCCTGTGGTTGACTAGATTGTTGACTAGTATCATTAGACTTTAGTGCTTCTGCTGGACTAAATCCTTGGCTCTTCAACCATGCAGCGTAGTATCTCTTTACTTCTCTTACGGGTGCTCCAGCTTTCTCAGATATTTCTTCGAACATTGGGTTTGCCTGACCGCCTTTAAAGACTGGTGAGCCTTGTGCTTCGTCATACCAATCAGGATTGGCAAAAACGTTTTTCATCAATAACTTTCTTTCTTTCAGTGAAAGTGTGCGCCACTGTGGGTTGGTTTTGTTCTCACTTTCGTCTTCGTCGTAATTACTATATTCTTCGTCATCGTACTCGTTCATTTTAATCACTCCAACGGTATTCCTGCGTGATCACAATCTATTTCGTCACCAGTATCTGGATCTATGAAATAATAATCATCTGTCTCAGGGTCGTGGTAGACTTCGAACTCGTCACTGTTACGGTAATTTTCCCAAGTTTGCTGGAAACTTCTTTTTGCTCTCAATGCTGCTATTGCACCCTTGGCTCCAAGTAGTCCGCCTAGTTCTGCTAGTGACTCCCTGATTATGTCGTCTGCATTTCTTTTCTTTCCTTCGTGTTGTAGCGGTATATTATATTCCATAAGCAAACCAACTGTTCTAACCAAAGAACTTCTAGCGTCATCAACAAGATCTGGTGCTAAGTACGGGTTAGATATTAATTTGGAGTAAACTAAGTTGATTTCGTCTTTGATTTCCTTCAGTCCTGTGATTAACTTCTTGTCAATCAATACATCTTGATCGACGTCAACATATTCTGTTTCTTCTGCCTTTCTTTTTCGATACGCTTCTTCTACTGGGTCGCTCATCTAATCACTCATCCTTCTTGCCGTATGGGTTGAACTCGGGGTCATCTCTTCTGTCTGCTTTTGGTGTACCTACTACTTCTTCGTCATCAGACTCATACTCGTCGTAGTTATCCAAAAGATGCTCAAATTTGTCTTGAATTATTTCTGCTAATACATTTTCTTTGACGCTGTCGACTAATGCATTTTCAGTCCACACTATCTTTAGTATACACTCTCTCCTGTAATATGTCAATCGTCTTTGAATTATATCTTTACCATCTTCGCTGGTTCCTAACTTGAAACTGTCTTCAATGTAAAGACCATCTTCTGTTTCGATTATCTTTACATCTTTGAGTATCAGTACTTCGCTGTTTAATAGCAAATGAATCTCATTAGCCTTCTGTTGCATAAGTCAAGATGATTTGCAATTAGTATTAAGTGATGCGGAGATTTAAACTAATTCATCTTTGCATAATTGACTAAAATATAGCAATGTATTTGATTAAGGAGTAGTCAAGTGTAAAATATGGGCGGAAAGGGGAGTGGTAGGCCATTTGGTGATAAGAATAAAATCGACGCATTTGACCCGGATACATGGCCTGCTAATGATAAAAGAAGATTAGAACGAGAAATGCAAATAAAAGATGTGTTGATGGGAAGTAAGGTAGTTAATTCACCAAAGAAGTTATGGATGCGGGAACGTACCGCGCACTTAGAAGGCGGTAGAGTCAACGTACAACTAGACAAAACTATGTTAGACACCATTGCTGATATGCAAGCAATGTATAAGCTCGGTGCTTTCAGATACTTGCCTTTGTCGGTACGCGAAGTATTCTTACGAACTGGTATGTATAATCTACCGTTCGATAAAGACGCTGCGTTTAGTAACGACCCTAAAAGCAGACCGTGGAATACTACAGCACTTGTAAGAATGTCTTTAGAGGTAATGCGTCTTTATCTAATGGGTTTAGATCCATACATGAGTAGAGCTATGCGTTCATATCTATCTGTTGACCTACACAAGATAGGTATGAAGCGTATGACTAACTCTGTTCAACGCGCAGCAGAATTTGACAAAGTCTACGACTATGAAGATGATTCTGAATTTGACTTCAGTGGTTTAATGGATGAAGATCTTGAGTTTTAGTATCTTCTTGGTAAACAATATCTATCTCACAAGCACCACCAGCACAAGCGATTTCTCCTTGTAAAGATGTTTGGTCTTCTGTTTCCCATATTTGTGTAAGGTCTAAATTACCTAGTGTCTTACACATCTTGTTGTAAGTTTCTTCGTTACAATCTTCGAACGGTGCTTGTTCATAACCACCACCATCGTATGGTAAGACCGCGATACCGTTGTATGCGTCTCTATTATTCCACATCCACTCACTGACTTCATTCCACTCGTCAGGTCTTACAGATACGGTAGCAGACACATTATGTGAATTGATTCCGCTCACATGACCAGGTTTAATCCATTCTTGACTAAACTTCTTTACTCTGTTCAGTAAATCCAAAGACGACTCTGTTCTTAGTATGGATCCGTTTGGAGCCATTTGTGGTACAGAAATTACCGCACCGTCTGTGTCAAACTTATCGTCTTCAATTAAATCTGGGTGATTCATGTAAAGATATTTGTAGATTGGTTCGCTCTTTTTGACGCGCAATCTTCTAATGTAATATTCTGAATGCCATGCGTGGATACCAGATGACGTACCTAAAGTCAGGCTAGTTGTTCCTGCTGGTTTCACACAGGTCGTTCTTGCTGCTGAATTGATACCAATTAAGTCAGCACACTTTTTGTTAACTGACTTCACTAATTCAGACATTGCTACTAAATCGTGTTGCAATATACTACCAGAACCAATGCCAGTCATACTGACCCCAATGAGTGCATCTTCTTCTGTGGTTGTTTTCCATTCTTTTCTAAGATAATGGAAGTCTGTGTAAGATGCCTGTAGGGTTCCTAAGAACGTAGCAGCAGTAACTCTCTCTGCTAAATCTATTTTATCCTCTACATCACTAACATTGATTTCGGTCAAGTTGCAGAATTGATGCATTTTTAATCCAATTTCACAACAAGGATTCGTACCCCATGTTGTATCGTTAGTAAAATAAAATCCTGGTTCTCCTGAATTATTATCACGGGCAACAGACCAGACTCTTTCAAAATCTTCTTTTGTCACAGTTGCTCTGTCTAGTACTACTGAATTATTTGCTCTCATACGTTGTGGGTTCTCTGACCAAAAACCATCGTTACCATTCGACCACTTCGATAGTAACATTTCATTGTCGTCTTTGTCGAACAGACTAATCATTGCTGCTCTTCTTATTCCACCGGATAACACAGCGTCTGCAAGATAGCACATTATATCGTGTGCGTTTAGTGATGACATTCTTTTACCAGTGTCTATGTTTTCTAACACTTTTTGTATTTCTTCTAAACACAATTTAAGTGGTTCGTGCCCTGGTGCTCTGCCACCAGAAGTCTTTAAGATAGCCCCCTTTGGTCGTATTTGGCTATAGTCGAAGTCTAAAGGGAATCCATAGAGTTGACTAAGAACACCAATCTTTACAGCATCGGCCCAACCTTCAATACTGTCTGAGATTTGATACTTTATTGGTATCATATCTTGCATTGCTTGTTTGATTGGTAATTTATTAATGTTATCATACTGTACTGAATAACCGACACCCGTTCCACCCAATAGTAAAAACATTGCTTCTGAGAATGCGTTGACTGAATCGATTGGCATAAACGCACAATTGTAAACTCTATTGTTAGATACTTCTATTGCCTTACCACCAAACTGCATTGACCTCATAGATGGTAAAACTTTTTTCTGATGAATTAGATCGTATGTGTTGTCCAACATATTTTTGAATTCGACATTATTATTGTAAAGAAGATTAAACTTTGATACGTGCATTGCTTTGTTTCTTTCTACTATCTCTGACCAAGTTTCTCTACGTTCTTCTTCTGGTTTGAATCTGGCGTATTTCATATGTACGGTTATGTCGCTAAGTATGCTTCTATCGGGTGTCATTTGTCTCACTCATACCACAAATGTGACTAGACATTTAGTGGGTAAGATTGACGACGTAGGTTAGGTCCTTAAACTATACTGTGGAAAGAATAAACTTTCCAAAACTTACGCAGTGATTACTATTTCTGATAATCCAATCTCTGGTGCGTCTTTACCACTGAGAGTTGCTCTATTCATCCGAAAGTAGTCCTCTATGAACGTAGTCGCTTTCTTTTTGGAAGTGAAAGATGCTATGACACCCAAATCATGGTGTTTTATCTTCGGAGAACTTAATCGCATCACTCTAGCGTCATAATCGCCACTGTTTGATTCTTCTTCTGATAGTCCTGTTTTAATGATTGACTCTAATTCACCGTCATCACTTTCTTCTTCTTTGACTACATCGTATGTTACTTCTCTTCCTAATAATGGACAGTCTGTTTTGCTACACCAAACTGATATCTTAGATGCATCATAAACCACCCATATTGAAGCAACGCTTGGTGCTAACTCTGTGTTACTACTCATCAACATAGCCATCTGCGCTTTAAGCGAGGCTAGTTCAGAAACCAAATTATCATTGGAGATGGTATCAACCTCGCATTCGGTATTCTGCTGCAGATGTTGGTAACATTATTTCTACGTCTGGCAATGGTGCCCTCTTGACTAATTTCTTTCTCATTTCATAACTAGAACGCATTCTTGCTATTTGTTTTTCGTCATTGACCAATTCACGCTGTACATACATTGCATTAAGGTATCGTTGTTGCCACCAAGAACGAGAGCAAGTAAATGCTATTTTTCTACTTGTATTGATTAACAAGCATTGTTGAGTGGGTCCAAACCATATTTGCCAACCATCAGTTGGTGTACATTTGTAGTTTTTTGGTATCGTTTCTTTTGCTATTTCAGTTAGTCGTGCTTCTATTGTTCTTTTTTCTTCAACTGTCATACTGATACCGAATCGACCCAACCTTCTACCTAGTTTAGCATACTCTAAGAATATATTGTCTTCTTCAACCGCAGCAGGTGTATTCTCAGTACTTTCGACAACACCTACGTCTAGTGGAGTTTCAAAATCTGATTCTTTACATATGCTCAGATATTCTTCGAAGTTATCTTTCTTATATGCATTCCACGCTGATGATTTAAGTTCTCTACTAATTCCAGTGTGTATTTTTCTAAATTCTGCCCAATTGACTTTGTCTACCATAATGACTTCCTCAATACAATGGTGCTTGCAAAGAGTCTTTAAGATTGCGGAAGATTCTGATAAGACTTTATTGCCATGTTGAGGGCACTTCTAGATAGATTTGGTATTTTATCGAATTCTGCTTTGGTTATGTTATATTTAGCTTGTTTTGCTTGTAAATACAACCATGCTGCTGCTTGTGCTAGTATCTTAGCTTGGCTGTTTGTTGGTCTAGTTTTTTCCCACTCTTCTATTGCTTTACTAATTATTACACTAGATATTCCTAACTGTTGTCCTATATCATTAATATTCATAGCCATAGGATTACCTATATCTGTTCTATATAGGTTATCTAGTATGGTCTTCCTTTTATTGATACTACTGGATTTAATTCTCATTATGCGCATTGCGTCACCGAATGGTAGTCTTTTCATATAGTGTGCAGTGACAGAAAGTATTTTTGGTAAACGATTTCTACCTCCTTCGAACCCTGGGGCATTTGCATCTGTTAGCTTTATCACTTCAGCAATTATATCATATTGATTATCTACCATATACACGGCAAATTCTTGGTCGGTGTTATTTATCTTACTCGCTTCTCGTGCTATTATATTACGCATTTCCTCTCGTTGTGCTTGTTCTGGTGTCCATTGTATGAGTTTCTCGGCTTCTGGAGTAAAGTTCAACTCTACTGCTTCTGAATTTTCAGCATCAATAGCGTCATCATCATGTATCTCATCGTCAGTAGCATTCGAGTTCCCAAACACAATAAAACATTTTCTACAAGATAACTCACCGGTTCTAGAATCGATTTCGGGTCCAATACCACCGTCGTAATTAGGACACTCTTTCTCAACTGGTTCTGCTTTACAGTAAAAATCAGTTCCTAACATATCTGCGAATACTCTCGTTCCCGGCATAGACGTCACCTCCAACTAGTAGTTGAGGTACTTTTACCGATCCTGATATCGCCAATAACATGTCTGCATATTTGGATTCCGTGTTGAGCATCTCTTGATACCTATAATTAATACCCGCATCAGATAATATTTGTATTGCTTTCCTAGTGGATATGGACCCATCTAGTCCTACTAGTAGCGGTAACACGCTGTTCCGAGGAGGGTAACAGCATTAACTTTTATGTGTATTGGAATGTCAGGACTTAATATGACAGACAGTGGTTTCTCGTGGTCGAACATCGGTGGCGGTAGTTCACACCTCGTTAAAATGAATGAACGAATTAAGTTTTTAGCAGAACAACAGTCTAATATATTGACTTCAATTACTGATATCCACAAAATTATTGGAGACCTTACTGCAGAAGTAAAGGTAATGAATAGTAATTTCTTAACTGATTATAGGAGAATGGGTAGTGGCAACTACAATGATAAATCGGTTTCTTCGTTCATGTCGCTAGATGACTTAGTCATAGATTCGACCCCTCGACCTACAGAAGAAAATGAAGACGATGATGATGACACTCTGGTTATAGCAGAAGAAATAGTAATTGTTAGTGATGGGTTCACCGCACCAGTGCCAGTACGAATTAGAAACAAAGACAGTTACGATGGGATGACTGATGAAGATATTGTTGTGAAGATAATTAATGACTTGAAAACGTACATAGACGAACACACTGCTGTGATGAATTACAGTTTAAAAAAGAAAGGTATCATACCTGATGAATATATCATGCCAGCCTCTGTTAAGAAACTTTTGAAAACGGCTGTGAACATGGACGATTCTATTGTGCAATTATACAAGCTGGATAAGATGCGAGGAATGTATTACAAACACGGAGTAGAAAACCCACAAGAACTCTACGACGAAATATTTACTTAATTTTTTGTTTTGATGGAAAGTTTATTCTTTCTCTCTTTATTCTTATTAACTTTTTTGGTTATGTTATGTTATTATATATAATACTATATGGAAATATGCATCTTTCCATTATGGAAAGTTTTTGAATAATTTTTAGTGTTTTGAGCTATTTTAAACTAACAAAACGTTGTACTGAGAGCCAGTTATTATGGAAAGCATCATCTTTCCACTTTTTATTTTGATGGAAAGTTATTATGGAAAGTTGCACTTTCCATATAAATAATCCTAGCAGTACGTCGTTTTTGGTTTTATATTTTAGTCCAAAAAGTACCAACTTTCCAGAAGATCAGACAATTAGCTCTATTCCTAGGGCTCTGGTAAGTTGTTTGTATCTGTTTCTAATAGTGACTTCTGTGACATTGGTTATCTCTGCAATATCACGCTGAGTCCTTGTTTGATGAGTCAATTGACCTGCAATATAGATAGCAGCCGCTGCAATACCAGATGGGGACTTTCCGTGAGTCAATTCTAGTCGGTCTGCTTCTTCAACTAGTTCACTTGCTTTTGTTTTAGCAGCACTGTTCATACCCAACTCACTACAAAACCTATCGATGTATATTTGTGGATTAGGGAGGGGAGTCTTAATCATCAACCTTCTCTTGATGTCTCTATACGTTCGACCAATTTCTTTTGGACCTAATTCAGTTACACTAGATATATCATCGACGGTTCTTGCTGTTTGCATTTGTTGGTTGGCGATAAATATACAAGCAGCAACAACAGCATCGATACTCCTACCCCTAATCAAGTCATTTGAGAGTGCTTTTCGATATATGGTTGCAGAACGTTCATTAACAGACTTGGGTAATGCTAGTTTGGAACATATCATTTCCATTCTGCTCAACGCTATAGATAAATTACGCTCTCGTGCAGTGTGTGTTTTGGAACGTCGCTGCCATTTCCTCATCCTATACATCTGGTTTTTTGTTTTAGACTTAAGAGGGGCGCCAGAGTAATCCCTGTTCTGCCAATCAATGGCGGTCTGTAGTCCCTTGTCATGGAGTAATACATTCGACGGGGCACCAACTCTAGACTTGTCTCCACCAGTATCACCACCGAAATTGCGCCATTCTGGGTTATGGTCAACAATATTTTCTTCTACTAGTAAACCACAGTCCGAACATAATCTCTCACCCCTTACTTGGTCGTAGTGCAGGTTTCTGGAGGCACATTCTTTACATTTCACTTGGCTGGTATCGATATCCATTGGGTGCGGACTTGGTTATGTAATATATAACAGTTTAGAAAGTAATGGAAAGTTCGTTCTTTCCAGCAACCATTATATGCCGTCTAGTCACGGGGAATATTCCCAAACGGTGAAGACTATGAAAGAAGGATTAGAAAAAGTAAAGGAATTGGCAGATGCGTTGTCCGATTCTGACAAAGAAAGACTGATGAGATACTTAGGTGGAAAGAGAGAATATACTAAAACTTACGATGATGTTGCAATCATTGTAGAACAACATATCAAATCCAATGGTTTCATAACGACAAAAGAAGCCTTTGATTTGGGTTATACTACTAAATTATTAGATACTACTACCTTCAATAGATGTATAGTATCTAAATTAGGTATAGAAGTAGGTAAGAAAAGATTGAGTGGAAGTGGTTCTGGTGGTAGAATGGCGTTTTATGATAAGAGTCTAGGAGAACCAAATGAACACAATAGAGTTGACATACATCTGGCGAGAGCAATTGCTTCCAAGATAGACACCACACGGAAGCACAATGATTTAATGCCGCTTCTTGATAAAAATAAATATCGTGTCTTAGGGGAGAGAGGAAGTCTGAAAGCACTCAGACCACTTTTGATTAGAGTAATGTCCGAAAAAGGATATGAGGTAATAGGAAACGAATTGAAATTTGTTAGAGGTGCATAATATGGTAATGATAGTAGAAGACACAATTGATGAAGAAATGCCAGCATCTGCACAATTAATCCACGCGATTGATGAAGACGAAAGAAAGAAGCGACGTTCGGCACTTGCTTACTTAATGTGGCATAGTGGCTACATCTATACAGCAGATGTGACTACTGATTCATCCATGCGAGCAGGAATTATTGACGACATGGCAGTAAATGGAATGAAGAGGATGGAGCAAATGGATATACCAGTTACAGAAGCAAGAGTGAATGCATTGGGCTCCATAAGGAAGCAAGTCGACTTATCACAAAGAATGGACGTTCCTATTTGTTTCATAGATGTTGAAGCAATTGGTACTGGTCTGTTACTACCAACTAGGCAACCGCCTGACACAACAATTGATACCCCACAAGAAGTTCGTGAAGCAGGCATTGTTTTCGACAATTATGATGATTTTAGAGATGCATACAATAAACTCGCTGCACATATAGTATCTGCACCGAAGAGCGTATTGTTCTGGTTACAAAGATTTGAAAAACAGTTTCTAAACATAGCAGACCCAAGAATAGAGCAGCGGTCCAAATTCCATAAAATCAAACCAGAGTGGAGATTTATCAGCCCACCAACACATACACATCGTGACTTTGAAGCACTATCTAAAGCAGGAGACGTTGGTAGACTAGTGAAAATACAAGGACAAGTTGTAGAGAAAGGAGAAGTCAAGACAGTTTTGACTCATATAGCATATCGTTGTGTCAATAAGAATGATTTTGACATAGAGTGTGGAACAATCAATCTAATAGAACAAGATGTAGAAAGAGGTGAGATGTTGAAACCTTCTGAATGCCATATTTGTAGTGGTAAAAAATATATCAGGCTCGAGAGTCAAGAATCTAGGAGTGAACCGATACAAAGACTATCAGTACAAGAAGAACAAGTTTCTTCAGATACTAGATCAATTATGGTAGAATTACGTGGAGACTTGTGTGACACAATAGAAGCAGGTTCTTCTATCTCGGTAGTAGGTGTAATGAGATTAGAGCCCATGACAAAGAACGGACTTATTTGCTCCCATTATATTTTAGCGTCCAGTGCAGAAGAAAAAAGTCAGACAAAAGGCAGTATTACTCTATCCAAATCTGACTTAGAAGAAGTACAGGCATTTGAAGCAACAATGGATTTGGAAGAAAAGATGAACTTAGTAGTAGAGTCTTGGGCTGGTCACATACACGGTAACGACGAAATCAAGAAAGCAATGGTTCTATCTGTAGTTGGTGCTGTGGAAAATGTTAAGTTTGGTCTAAGACCTAATATGCATATGTTGATTATTGGAGATCCTGGAACGGCAAAAAGTAAATTATTGGACTTAGCATGTGACTTGGCAAGAGGAAGCAGGAAGTGTGATGCTAGTTCTGCATCAGCAGCAGGTTTGACTGGTGCTTGTGTTCAACAACAAGACCTCTATACCAACCAGAAAAGATGGGCAGTCCTTCCAGGCGAAATACCTTTGACACCGGAAGGAGCGGTTTGTGCAATCGACGAATTCAATCTATACAAAGGAGATTATGGTGACGTGAACTTGGCCATGGAATCTGGAGAAGTTATAATATCAAAAGTAGTGAAAGCAAGACTTCCTGTGAAATGTGCAATAATCGCTGGTGCAAATCCAGACGGTAAACAATCTAAGAGGAAGAAGTTCAATAAAATGATACCACTATCTGAACAAATTGAGTTAGATCATACACTTTTACAAAGATTCGATATGATTTTTGTAATATTAGACGTGGCAGATAAAACCAAAGACGAGAAGATTGGTTTTGCCATGCTTAGGGGACTCACTGAAGACGATGGGTCTAGTGCTGTTTCTGCAGAAAATAGTTTAGAGATTTCGTTTATACACAAATTATTAGAGGTAGCTAAAACTAGGGAGGCAAAGCTATCAAAAAAAGCAACAGAATATATCGTAAAAGAACACGCTGTAAAAAGAAGTGAAGCACCTGATGACGAATCCCTTCGTTCACATAGACAAGTTGCATCTCTTTCCAGGTTTGCGATAGCCGCAGCCAAATTTGATGGAGTCAAGACTGCAAGCCTCAAGCACGTAAAGTTTGCAGAGTCACTAATGGCTACAACACTACAAGAACAAGACCCAGCAGCAATTGAAGGCGGTTTGATGAAAGGAGATCGAGAGGCTAGGACTAAACTCGCAGAAGAATTTGTGAAGTTGATTCAGTCTGACTTTATGATAGACGACAGAACTTTTGTAGAGATATATGGTGAATTGAAGAAGAATTGGTCCACTATACCGAACATGGGTATAATTGAAGGGGTAATGAAAGAATTTTCTAGAGACAGTTCTCTCACTAACATACATAGAAGTAGAAGTGGAGTTTACACTTATAGTGGGACTAAGAACCCAGCATGGCAGGTGTGGTAAATATGGATGAAATAATAAAGATACTAGATAAAATAGAAGAAATGACGACCGTAGGACAGATAACAATTAAGTCAGGAGATATAGAGATATCTGTGACAAAAACTACCCAACAAACAATACATGCAACACCATTACCAGTATTTTCTAAAGCTAGCGAAAGAATCCCTACCGCTACTAAATCAAACACAGCACCCGGACAAGCAAGTGAGTTTCAAGTTAAATACGCGAGAGACTTGATGGCTAAAGTATTCGGTGAAGATGAAAAGGGTGGACTAGATTTCTTGGCACATACTTTGGAGATACCATTGAGTGACGTACCTGAGATAGAAGGATGGAATGGTTTATTGTCACAAGACATGGTAGGAAATATTATAGACGCACTATCACCAATGCATAAAAGCAAGAGGAGTGATTTTTGATGTCTGAAGTTTACCAAGATAAAAATGGTTTATTTGGTTTATACAGGCACCACTATGAACATGCGACGTTACACATTACTGATATGCCGAGAAGAGAAATTGCAACCCAAGAGTTTAGTCAGCAGTTGCGTGCGTTTTCTAGAGCACAATACTTTGTTACTAAATCAGCATTGGTAGAAGACTTACTAGAGAATACTAGACCACCAGCAGGTTTGTTTTGTTCTACAGCATATTATTTAGACCCTAATGAAACAAAACCAACAAAGCGTGGTTTGGTTGGGTATGATTTTGTGATTGACTTGGATGACGATGCCTTGGCTTATGAAGACCGATATGATTTCATAGATGCGATGCGAAAGAAAACAAAAGCAGTAGTTGATAGGTTTCTGAAAGACTTAGGTTTTGATGAAGACTTGATGTTGGTTGACTTTTCTGGCAACAAGGGCTTTCATCTTACTTTTGACGATGAGAAGTATCGCAACCTAGACCAATCTGATAGACGACAAATTATAGATTATATTATAGGGAATAAACTAGATAGGGATATACTACTAGTAAATAATAAATTATCTCACTATGGATGGAATAAACAGGCAGTCTTCTTCTTGGAAGATCTATTGAAAGATCCATCTAAAGAAAGCATTGAAAAATACTTTACAAAAAATAAAGTAAAAAAAATAAACTCCCTACTAACAGACCCTGCAGTTATTGCAAGGTTGTCAGCGGGGAGCCTAGTTGATTTCGATACCAAGGTGCTTAAGTTAGCAATGATGAAAGAACACCGTCTTAACATCAAAAGAGTTGTCGACAAAAAGCCGACAGTTGACAAACATAGAATATTCCGTGTACCAGGTTCTCTGCACCCAAAAAGTGGTTTACCATCAGTACGATTAACAAAACATCATCTGAATAGTACAGATGCAATTATAGATGAGATAATGAGAATAGCGGGAGAAGACATGGTGACGATAACGATAGGAGAAGATGTAGAAATTGACTTCCCTCGTAAAACAGTTTTCACTCAGGGCACACATACAGTGCCAAGATACGAAGCATTGTGTATTCTAAACCAAAGAGTGTAAAAAACACTGGAATTAAAACAAAAAAAAACGGAGACCCGAATTGGGTCTCCGCTTCTTCAATGCCACCGTTTCTAGTAAGCCTCACTCGGAGGCTTTACGCAATTCTTTGACCACGCCAAGAATCTCTTGTGCGTATTCTTGTCCACACACATGTCCGACTTCGTAGTCGTAGTAACTCATTAGTAGTTCTCTTGCGCTTAAGATGGCTTCATCCATCTTGTCTATTTTCTCATAACATCTCTTCAGTTCTTCAAGTGCATCATGCATCGCAACACCGGGGTTGGGAAGCATCAGCACTTTTTCAAAATCAAATCTGTTTTCTTGTGTCATATATTCACTCATCTAGTAGCCTCATTCGGAGGCGTTGGGAAATAGAGCTGATATAGCGTGTACTATATCAGGTCGAAGATACGCAACAAAAACAGTATCATCGTCCCAAGTAACTGATAAATCACTTGGATCTTCACTTATGTCGTATTTTCCCTCTACATGGTCTATTCCATCATCTACTGCTTTTAGCAGTCTCATATATTCATTTTCATTTTTATTTTCACTTTCGTTACTCATCTAGTAGCCTCACTCGGAGGCGTGTTGTTCAAGATTTAACAAAGCCGTTAAGTCATCTAAGTCAAAGTTTTCTTCCAACTCGATGGCTTGTGCCAAAGTCATAGGTGGTTCTAGATAGGCAAATATATCCCAATCCGCGCCCCATCTGTTTCCATGCCCTGATTCTATCAAGGCCCTATTTACTTCATTCACTTCGTTTCTCTTATCCCCTCTAGGAACCATATCTGCGGTCCCACCGGGGTTTAGGTACTCAATTGTTCCAATAATTTCACCATCTAGGGTGACGTCTATTGTCCAAGACGCACCCCTGCGGTTTTCCATTACGACAAGATTTGTACCACTAACCCTGTCTAACAATTCTGTATTTTCACTCTCGTTACTCATCTAGTAGCCTCAATTTTGTATGTGAGGCATTGCAATTTTAGAACCATCTGCTCTGTAAGCACATAGTACACCTGAACTATTCATCTCATCATCTTGCGATGGAAATGCAATAGTGCCATCGTCGAAAGTAATTATTACATTAATTCGACGACCCCAGTGTTCCAGTCCTAGTTTTGCTATTTCTTCGTCTGTCATATAGCGACATGATTTGATTGTCTTACCAACCAATTCATTTGCTCTCTTATTCCAGAATGACACTAATTCTTCTTTAGGTTTCATCTAGTAAGCCCGTTAAGGCATTAAAAGCCATCAGAAAAATCGAACCGGGTAATGTAGTCTTCTACATCTCCCTGTGTGCTCGATATCATTTCTCCGGCTTTGTAATTGTCTGTTCCAGCAAAGCCGTTACCGGTTTCGCAATAGACTATTGTGAAGTATAAGTTAGGCCATAACCCACTTATTTTTTGGATTCCTTCTGTGGGCGGACCCCACGCAGATAGAAATGAAATTTTTATTTCACCTGCGGTTTCGTCTAGACTTTCTGTGTCTATACTCAAGTCTCCTGTTCCAGTCGACTTATCGGCAGACATCCATACGGGATAGTCTTCATAGACCTCCCACTTGGTTCCCCAATTTGCTATACGCCAATCATACCAGCTTGAATAACCGTATTTGGCTATCATATCTGGGTTCTTGGTAGAATAAGCAGTCTGTTCGACTAGTTCCTCTGGACACGGTATATGGTGTCCAAGTTGGAATTTTCCATCTTCACTCTTTTCTTCAAATTTTTTTAAATCCTCTTCGGGACCTTTTATCGTTAGTATATTCTGACAATTATTTGGCATCTAATATGCCCCACTAGGAGGCAAGTGTATGATTGTAGTATTTTGGATTTGATAATCATTCGTCGTAATCGGTGGTGCTATCGAGGTAACCACTAAAGCAGTTACCGTCGCTATCTTCCATATCAACAAAAAGATCCTTTCCATCGTCACTGAACGTCTCTATCTTCACCCAATCTTGGATGATAGAACGCAGCGCATCAATCTCTTCATAAGATCTCTTCAACTCAGCAATTAGCAAGTAATCTGACCCAACAGGCCAGATTCCTTCAAACTGAGTTAAATCAATTCTTTTATTTTCGTTATTCATCTAGTAAGCCCATCAGGGCATCAATCTCTTCATAAGATCTCTTCAACTCAGCAATTAGTTCGGGAACAGCAGCGATTGCCCGAGCATTCGCTCGTATCTCACTTGGCGTTGGTATTGGACGTATCTTATCGGAGGTTGTGAACTCATCCTGTTCACTACCTCGTAATAGTCCCCTAAGTATGCGAACACCAAAGGTGGAGTAGTCTCCACCATAGCCATTTTGCTCAATGAGGGGAGAGAGGTGTGGTTCAAGACCATCCTTTTGCCCCTTCTCGTAAGCCTTTCGTGTATTTTCAGTGTATTCTGCTCGCTTATCTTCTGGCACTTTATGTGTTGGGTCATGATACCACTTAGTATCTACCCATTCGGCATCCATATCATAGCACCACTCGCCTTCAGTTATTCCTTCAAACTGAGTTAAATCAATTCTTTTATTTTCGTTATTCATCTAGTAAGCCCATCAGGGCAATTATTCGTAATCACGAATTGCTATTCCCACTGGGAATCTTGGAACACCGTCATCGGTTAATTCTTGATATCGGACAGTTAATCGTCGCCCAATGTAAGAATCACCGTTTTCATATTGTTCTCTTTTTGCTTCTCTCGTACCACGAGGTCTGACGTTGAATTGGTTTCCTGTTGGTGTTGTACACACCCAGATAACCGTTCCAATGTCATTTCCTGAGGCTTGGTTAAAGCCGACGATTTCATATTCGCCGTCTAAGAAAGTTTTCACTTTCTGTAAATTAGCACTTCTTTTTCCGATGGCGTATGCTCCGGTTATGTTTCTAACCATAGCACCTTCATAGCCTTCTTCTACGAATCGAGCCTGTGCTTCGTGGATTTCTTTTTCAGATTCCACTGTAAAGTTTTCAACTAAAGAAAGATAATTTGCACCATTTGTTACTTTGGCAATTATCCCATGTCTTTGTTGAAACCCAGGTTCTTCGTTTAATTTTATACAATCGTATACACGTAAAGAAACTAGAAGCATTTGTGCTTCGTTTCCTTCTTTCAGTGTAACACGTTTTACAAGTCCAACCAGTTCTTGGAAAGACAAGGTATCAGAATATAACTCACCGTCAAGTATCAAAGTAGTATCACTGTTATTAGCAGCAATGTCTTTTCTGATATGATTCATGTGAGGAAATTCTTTTCCTTTTCTTGACATTAGTGATACAGTGCCGTCATCCTTTAGGATGGCTAGACATCGTACACCGTCAAATTTTCTCTGAACAATTGCAGGATAGTTAATGTTGTGCTTTCGCTTAGCAAAAGGATGTGCCAGCATCGGTAGCAACTTGACGTAATTCTTAGCACTTTCAATGCTGTCAGAATATCCTTCGTCTAGTTTTTTGTTAACTTTTGAGTTAGCCTCAAAAACTGCTTGCTCCTTTGCGGTACGCTTTTGCTTACCTTCATCAATAATCTGTCCTGTTGTTTCTGTAAGTTTGCCATCGGTTTGACCCGATCTAACTTTTAACAGATATCCAGTTTCAGTCTTTTCAACCCAGGCTTGCCATTGCTGGATTTTGCCTGTGCTGGTTTTCTTGTATATTATTTTTGTTTCAAATTCTTTACTCATTCTAGTAAAGCCTTAATTTCTAGGCTTATAGTCATTCATGCATACCACTAGTATTTTTGACCATGCACTTCACACAGTCACAAAAATCTCTTGGTTCGCTTGTCAATAATAACATTTGATCGGCAGTCCATAAGTCGGCTCCGCTCAAGTCATCTGATTCGACTATTCTCATGTCGCCAATATCCCATTGTATAATTTCGCCAACTAGAAATGGTTTCTCAGACAGTACTCTGTGAGCATTCATTTCGTTAATAGCAACTACAGCGGCTCGTAAAAACATCGTAGGAACAGACCTCATTTCGAGATCTGGTACTCCGTAGTTTTCATACATACCTTGACTGTATATCCAGAGTAAATCTTCATCATGTTCATCTGGTGTGACAATCATTTGTGTTGTCTTGGTTATTGTTTCCATGCCTTTTTCGTATTCTTCTTCATTGAAGTCCATCTAGTAGAGGATTATTCTTCTTCCTCGATTTTCATTACATAGCGAAAGTTATATTTTTTATCACAATAAGCAAATTGTGGTAATTTAGAACTGGAAACCGTTCCCGATTTCCAATTTCTTTTTATCCACGCGATACTCATGTAATCTTCTTCTTCTTCTTCCATTCTAGTAGAGGATTACTCCTTCTTTCTTTTTTGATATTCGCGTTGCTTTCTAGCCAAGATTTCGCGATGTCTCTCGCGATATCGTTGGGTTTGTGCTGAGCGTTTTTCAGGGTTGGCTTTGCGCCATTTTTCTTGCCGAATTTTCGTTCGTTCTAAATTTTTATTTCGATATTCGCGTTGCTTAGCGTTAATCTTTTCTCTGTTTCTTTCACGGTATCTTTGGTTATCGGCATTTTTACGAAGTCTGGCGACTTCCTTTTTGTCAATTTCTTGTTGTATACCGAATAGAGTTAGTAGTTCTTTTACACTAATTTCTATCTTCATCTAGTAGAGGATTATTCTTCCATCTAATAGGGAATCACTCCCCTTCAAATCGTTGCATTCCTTTGGTTATGTTCTCTTGAGAGAACTCAATGCAGACTGCGTTCCTACCGGTCGCGATAGCAGCATGAGCGAGGCTCAAGCTACCAGCAAACGGGTCAAGAACTAAGTCTCCTTCCAAAGTACTGAACTGCAATAGATCAGTTAGAAGCCCAACAGGCTTCTCTGTCTGATGTAGACGATTAGTTCCTCTTGGAACTTTGGCAGTTAGAACATCGTGCACATAGTGCTGTGGGTTCGGCTTCCTAGAGAAGCCACCCAGATTGTTCAATTTGCCTTTGGAGAAGTGGTAGATGAGTTCGTGTCTCGCTCTTCCCACATACCCCATTCCAATAGATACTTTATCCCAAACAAAAGTTTTGTTGTATGTGAACCCTGCTTCTATGGCCAACAGACGTTGGCTCTCGTTGTAAGCAGCGGTATCACTGAGTTTTGTCGTGGCGTTGGCAGGAGCAAATACCCATAGATGTCCACCGGGTTTTAACACCCTGTGGAACTCTCCGAGTATATCATCGTCTAGCGCCTTCGTTTCGAAGTCCCAACCTCTGTTCAGGTTACGCTGTCTTGATGTTCCTACTGCCATTTGCCCATCCAGAGCTGGATAGGGAGGATCTGTGATTATGGCATCGAAAGAGTTGTCATCGAACTCGTTCATGCGTTGCCACGCATCTCCTTCCAAGACCAGTGCTTGGCCTTCTCCATAAGCCGTGATGTAAATACCACGGCCTAGTCTCTGGAATACCTTTCCGATATTCTCATTCAATCGCCCACGTATAGTGGACGGTAGTTCATTTGGGAAAGCATCGTATATCACCCGCAGTTGTTGCGGGCTTGTTAGGAACCTCTCTAACCTCTTTCTCAGGCTCTTCTGTTCCTCGATATTTCTTTCTTCATTTTTGATGTCTTTATTCATCTAGTAGAGGATTATTCTTCCTCCTCATATGCATTATGTAGTATATCTCTTCCTATAAGTATAGGACAGGATAGTTTAGATCTATTAGTAATAGAAGCCTTTAGTATAATTATTTCATTAAAGACTGCTATTTGTAGCCAAACTAGTTTCCTTTTTTGTACTCCCATTGCATTTCTTACTCTAACCCGTCCAGCGGATTGGAGATTCAGTGTGCGAGCCAATCCTTCATCAATAGAAGTTCTTGTTGCACCTGTGTCGATAACCGCCATACATCTAATTGGCCACCGAACCGAGTCTGGTTCGTTGATATCAACTTCAGTTGTAAAAGGGTCTCTTTCGTTTTCAATTTCTTTACTCATCTAGTAGTCCCCAGTGTTAATTACTGGGGGTTGTATCTCACTAGGAACTGTCTACTAGTTCCATTGTTTATCATCTTAGACATTATTTTGACAATTTCTTCGTCTTTATATCCAAGCGACATTAGGGCTGCTCTGCATGCCTCCACAGACTTCATTCTTTGAGTGTCGACATTTTCGGAAATTATCCGATAGTCACCAATCATAGTTTGTCCTGGGGCAAGATTTTCGTGAAAGGATTTTTTAATTTCCATTCTACTTGCATCTAGCTTGCGAATTTCCCGCATTGTAGCGGTATACTCGTCAAGTTCTGCAACCTGTTCTTTTTCAGTTTTTGATATTACTTTTTCAGTCATCTAATAGCCTACTTGTTAACAGTAGGAAGTCGAGATTCTAAGTCTCTTATGGTGGCTTTTAATTGCCGTATTTCTTCGTACCCTTCTTCTAGGGCAGATAGGATATCGGGAGCATCCAGCACGAATCGTGCTGCACCCCCGAAGGTTCCTGGTTCATATGCTTTAGTATCTATCATTCGCATCTAATAGCCTCATTCTTCTTCAGAGGCGGGTTGAGAAACAACAATACCTGTGTTGTTTCCGTTTATTTGGATTCCGATTACTCGGTAGTCAGTTGCAATACTTCGTAAGAATTTATGCAGACCAGGTGTTCGAAACCAAGCAACCTTGATTGCATCATCGTTGTTTGCTTCGTTTTCGTCGTGATGAAAGGTCCATGTTTCCCGTCGGGTAGCAAGGGTTTCTTTCATATATTCACGCCTGCTTAAAACTCGACAATCGTCAGAGCAATATTTTTGTGCAGATTCTGTTCTTGTAAATTCTTTTTCACATTGTTTACATTGTATATTATCCATCTAGTAAATGATAGGCTTATTGGCCTAGCCATTTTTTTCTTGCTTTTTCGGTTATCATGTGTCCGTATCCGGCCTTTTCTATAAAAAGGTAGATAGCCGATTCGCTATTGAAATCCAAAAAACAATTGTTTAACAATCGATTGTTTTTAAGTTTGGCAATTGAGGTTCTCATCACAACTGTTAGATTGTTGTAGTCTTCGTGATCTATTTGAAAATCAGCGTAACTACCTGTAGCCAACTGTTGTAGCGCATTCAAATGCAATACAGCCTGCTGTCTAAATCTCTTGTCGTTCTCAAACTCGCTCTCACCGGGTAGTTGGGGTATAGTGTTACGGTATTCTTTCGAACCTAACTGTACCACACACTCCATGAGCGCCATGTCTCTTTTGTTGTCCATAAATAAATCAAAAAATTCTTTATCGCTTGGTTGTAGTGATATACGCCAAAGGGTATAGAATTGTTCTATTTGATTACCCACCAACAGAATTAGTTCTCGTAATTCTTTGAAGGCGGCTCTCATGTATTTTTGTCTTTCTTTCTTAGTTTTGCCATCGATATTTCTTCTGGCTACATCTAATTGTGTATGATTGCATTTACCAGCAATGGTAGCACGAACTAGTTCTTCAGTATTTACGTCACTTAATAGCACGTAATAACTTACATCTAGACCGTTAGTATCACAAAAATGTGACCTACCAGTTCGTCCATTAGACCATTCGGCCAAATGACAACCTACGCTGGCGCCCAGACAGACGGGAGTTATTTTAGTATCAGAAAGTGTTTTATCTCTCAGTTCCAAATGTTCGTCGTCAGTCAATGTGGCGTATGCTAATTTCTTTTCTTTAATGTTATATTCATTATACATCTAGTAACGCGATGTTTTAATTTATTTTAATTTATTGCGTAGTATCATAATGTAAAGATCTTGTGTTTTTATTGCTTCAGACAATGTTTGCTTGTCTCTTGCAGAATACACTACTTCACCCTTATGATTGTAAGAAAAAGCAGAATGTTTGGGTGTAAAAATTTTATCACCATGACGTTTGTTTCTTTTTTCAATCAAGGTATTGTGAATCGTATCTTCTACCGATTCAGTCAACGTTATTGATAAGTCACGCCATTCTTCGTCTTTTTCTACATCATGATAGTTTTTAGAAGTAGCAAGTATTGGTCCACCAGATTGCTCTAGTTGCCATGCTTGCTCACATAAAGTGTGGAAAAACGGACCCACAGCATTCTTACGAACGCGGAGGCTTATTTCTTCATCACAATATTCACAATTCACCTTTTTACCAACTCTTTGTTGGCTCTTCTTAAGTGCTGTGCGTCTTTTGGTTTTTCTTGTTCTTCTCATCTAGTAAGTGGTCATTTAAGTTTCCACTGTCTTTTACCAAAGGGTTGAAACCTTTGGTCTCCCCTTAGCCAGTTACTCAATGCTTGTGCCTGTGGCACCCATTTTGTACTTCTAGGGTTTTTCGTTATTATTTCACCGATTAATTCTGCAGACGACATAGGTCGAGCCACACGGCTCAGTATCGTTGCACATTCATCAAGTGCTCTGGGTCGGGTTCTTGCTCCTCTCATCTAATAGCATAAAAAAATGCCAACCTATATTTAGATTGGCGAACGGAGTTTATGTCGTCTACGAGAAAAATCTCGCGATCGACTTTTTATATTTAAGGTCAATAAAATCTTTCTTTTCTTGATTTAAAATATAATTAAAAACATAGCATATATCTTCTACTTCAGAGTCATCAGCATCATACTTATTCAAAACATTAGCCTTGATTCGTTGTGCATTTTTTTCCACAACAGGATGGTCGGGATCCAATCTCGACCATACTATAATGTGATGATTTAAGAAAACCATTAGAAACGATCTTACCACTAATTCAAGCATGGCAGACTTAATTTCTTCAGGTACATCGGGTTTTGAGTACCCGAGCAGACCCTCTAGTATTTCCGTCTTACCGGGAATATCTAGGTATTTTTGGTGGTTTCCTTTTGTTTCTCTGCGTTTAGTTTCGTATTTCAGGGCAGTTGTTATTGCCACTGTCATTCGAGATAAATTGGTAGTGACTAAGTGCTCAGTTTCTAAATAATACTCTTCACTTTCGTTACCTTCCATTCGCTGTAGCATATCTATGCCACACGTGAAACACATGTCATCACCCGAACACTTTATCAGCGTCCGGTATGGTTGTGTCCCATTTTTTATTTTTCTACTTTTCTTATCCTTATTAGTAATAAGATACAGTAGGGCATCGATTGTTTGTTGAAGCAATATTTTCACTTCAAAAAACTCTGCGGTGCGTTTTCCTCTTAATAGAGGAAGTAGGTTGTCGTATCTGTCATCCCATTCATCAGAAAGGGGTGAGTATCCGATTATCTTCTCAGTATACTCATTTAAATCGATACGTTTTAAATTTTTTTTTAGCATAGCACTGATTGGATTCCAACTTCCAGTCGGTTGTCTCATTTTGTGTGCTGTGATGTCTGCATCTAGCAACCCATTTACAATACGCCAAGAAGTTGCGAGAATTGCACGTCTTAGACGCGGTTGTTCCCAGTATTCACTTTTGTTATTGGTTCTTGTGTTGGTGCTGCTTTTTGTCTTCTTCTTCTTTTTAGAGGCGAATTTCTTACGCCTATTGTTCGAATTAGTTGTCATCTAGTAGAGGACTATATGACTCCGACTTCAACAGTCTTTGGGTAGTCTGGGAGCACAGTAAATTTGAAATCACATCCTTCAAACAGGGTGTGTTCTTTCATATCGTGCATCACGCTAAATAGTTCTCTTGCATCTTCAAATGTCTTAGGATACCAGAAAAGTTCGTATGTTTCGATTTTCTGGATATCGGCAAATGTATCTTTTTGCGATTTATCAAATATCTCAGGGACATTATTATTGATTTTTGCTTCCCATCCGTCGAATTCGTATCGAGTTAGGAAAAGTTCGTCTGGGAGCATATCTTTCCACATATGTCCATCCCCCATCGAACCCATTTTTCTTATCACTTTTATAGTGTATAAATATTCTTTTTTCATCTAGTAAGAGGCTCATAGCCTCACGCTTCTAAAAGTTGAACCACTGCTGGTCTACCTTCATTGTCGAAGCCGGAATATTCTACGAAGCAACCAAAACAAATTTTGTTGTAAACCAAAACACCACCCATACCGTTGTCATGGACACCGGTTGGTATAGTGTAGTCTACATCTGTCTTTTCTTCTTCGCAATTAGGACATATTGTCTTCATTTCTGTATTCATCTAGTAAGAGGTTATTAGCCTCAAAGTGTAAGTAATTCTTGAGCCACATCTGGGCCCATTGCAACAGTCTGTATCTTTAGTCTGTTATATGACTTACTTGCATCTTTCTTTGACGGCACCTTAACACGAGCGAATGATATTTTCACAGGTAGTTCGTGGCCTTGGTTTTGCCATGAAGCAACTTTCTGTTGAAAGTGTTCTTGTTCGTAACTTCCGACCCACATCTGGACTTTGTCTCCAGCAGGGCTTGTCATTCTTACAATGGTATTTGTTTTACCATCGAAATTGCTTGGGATATCTGAGGTGTAACTTTCGACAATATAGTTTTCATATACTGTGTCAAATTCCGCCTTCAGAGTTTCTCTCTCTTCAATTTCGGCATTCGGTGTGCGGTGCTTTTCGTCTTCTTCTTCGACTCCCTTGAGGAAGTCGCTTAATTTGGTTTGCTTTGTCATTTTAAGTTCTCCTAGTAACAATATAGACCCCAAGTTGGAGGTTTATAGTTGTTGTCTTTGTTATATTGTATCGATTAAATTTTGCAGTTTTGCTTTGATATTCCATATCGTATTTACGCAATTAATGCATCTAAATTCATCGACATTCATAATTGTATGATGTCCACAACATTCGTTGGGGCACTCTTTTATATTGTGTTTTTTATTAAGTCTCATCTAGTAGAAACAAATCTGTCTCAAGGTTTCATATATTTTGTTATACGAATGGGCCAATCGCCTATTGCGGTTGGGTGGATCTTATCTCCAGTGACCCAACCTTCAACACCTTTCGAAAAAGGTTTTACAGTCGTGTCACCATCAGGAGACTTGCCTAGTATCCATGCATCATCAAGTAAAGATTTGAGTAAGTTTTCTTCCCAGTTTTTGGGGAATCTAGTCTTTTTTTCTTTGTTCTCTTTGATGTATTTTAAGCATTCGTTATAAGTCAAAACAAGGGAACCTAAGTCCCCACCATTCATCTTTTCTTCTTCATATTTTTCTTTGAAGCAGTTTATGCAGTTAAGCATAATTTCGACATCGGCCTTATTTTTAAAATTAAGACCTTTGGTTTCGGTTAAGTCAATCGTGCTCAATATTTCTTTGTGCACTTTTATTGGATTAACTGACGTGATTTGTTTTGGTTCTGGTTTGGTCTCTTCAACCTCCTCAGTGGTTGGAGTGAGCTGCATAAATATCCAGTCACTTCCATTCCATAATTGGATTGCATCCAATTTAGGTGCTAAGTCAGAGAGTAGTCGGACGAAATTATTGCGTCGTAGTTCCGTCAAGTCACTATCGTTGTTTTCATCTCGCCAACCGATGTATTCATCACTGGCACTTTTTATAGTGTCTAGTAATTTCAATACAGCGATCTCTTGCCCTGCCATTAGCTTCATTGCATTCACAATCTTTGTGCTCGGCACGAAGGTGTTTGCAATTTTTGTCTTTTGATTTTCCGTCTCATTAGTCATCTAGTAGGAATTAAAATTCCGTTTCTTTCCATTCTTCGAATGGAAGTGGGGCTCGATCGTATGCACCAGTTTTAGCAAGGTAGTCTGCATATTCATTGTAGACATTGCCATCGTGTGCTTTTACATATTCCCATGTGACATTAGGAACTGTTTTTGCTAGAGCTTTAACCTCCGCAACTAGTTCCTTGTTTTGTTTTGCTTTCCAGCTCCCAAATACTAAGTTACCCGCATATTGCGAGTCACCATATATTGTACAATTGTCGTATTTGTGGTTGAGTTTTATCATCTGAAGTGCATAGTATATTGCACCTAGTTCAGTAGTATTGTTTGTTATCTTTCCCAAATCTAATGGGTAATCTTCTAAGTTGTAAAGATAAAGGGAAAACTTGACCACAGCGTTGTTATCAACATTTATTGCCCATCCTTTATCTGGTCGGGCAGTTATAAAATTAATAACGTTCTCGGAGTTAGTGTATTTGTAAATACCTATACCTCCAAGAGTTCGTACATTTGGGTTCTCATTATTGATGGCTGAGCCATCAACATAAAATTCAATTTCATTTGTCATCTAGTAACCTCAAGGAATGGGGTCGTGTGGAATGTACCCAATGGGGCTTCCACGCGGCGTTTTAATAACGTTATCGTCACTAAAATTAACTTCTCTACAAACACGCAGGGACTTTCCATGCACGCTTCCAGGCAATCGTATAATTCTACGATTATCGTAAGTAACCATCCAGTCTAGCAAAAGATCAGTTTCATGCTGTAAGGTTTTCACCACTGATTTGTAGTGTCTCTCAATAGCTGCATTCTTTCTTTCGTGATTGCAAGAGTAGCGTAGAAAGGTTGATTTTTCTTGACCTTTTCTTATCGCTACTTTGTTTAGTAGGTTGTACAATCTACGCTTACCAGGGTAGGTAAGTGCTTCGTCATAGTATCCGTTGATTATCAAGTGAAAGCCTTTGCCTCCACTAAATACGATTTGTTGTTTGATGTTTTTGAACTCGTAGCAATGAATGTGTTTATTTATTGCATGAATGAGTTCACTAGCCATCTGTATTCCTTGATGATAGTCTTTGTTGTCGTAATCTATATCAAAATATAAATCTCGTTTCAACATGGTATTATGGTATCGCTTCAAAGTAATTTTGTTACTAGGGCTGCACCATTTTTTCTTTCGCATCTTGGCTAAACCTTTACGTGATTCAGGGTCAGGACCAATTCCTTGCGGATTTAGCCATTGACCTGTTGTGTAATACACATTTATAGGTGCCAGTCTTCGTAGATGACTCAGCAGAGTTTTCTTTGTCTTAACATTATCTTTCAATACTTTGACAACGATTCTCTGACTCTTTGGTTCCCATACAAAAAACCTATACTGTCTAAAGTTACTATAGGGAGGTAGATATATATCATCCTCTGTTATACTCCTATAGTAGTTCTTGATTCGACGGACTTTATTAGCCATCGTTACTTTCAAGTGTTTTTGGTATAGTTTACTCTGAAGTTTGCTTTGTTTGAAAGCAGCCTTCATGGTAATCATCATACTTGCACCTCTAGAGTAATCATGACATTCACAGTCATTTTCTCCTTTGCGGTCACAAGCAGGATGATGTCTTTTTGGAAACCTTTCAGCCATAATATCAATACAGGCTGTTTGGTCATTTACAAATGATGCGAGATCATACTTATGATGTTCACATAAGTAGTCTCCTGGTTTGACATCGCTTATCTTGCATCGGCTATAATCTCTAGGATCTTTGCTAATACAACGCGATTCTTCTGTCTTCCATTTGTTGTTCATCTAGTGAGAGTGCTATGTTTTTAGAGTTTCAAGTTTTACTATTGGGCTTATATAAGCCGCTTTACTTTAGCAGTTTAATGCTGCCTAGAATTTAGTGTTTAACTTTTATGTCATTTTCTGTGCAGTGGATACTATCGTGCGTTTCTGTGTGTAAATATTAAACCAATGAGCCATTGGTGTGCAGTATTGCACTGGCCTTTACATCGTAAAGGTTAATATTTAGACACTGAAGAGCAGGAGTAGGTTCCACGTTACGGCTAAAATGCATTCTACCTGCAGAACTATTGTTCTATTTTGAGTTGGTAGTGTTATCCACGTATGTGGATAGTTTATTCTAACTGATTCTTAAACTCTGGCATTTTAACTTCCTTTTAGGAAAGTGATGGATATTCCATCACGTGTTATCTTGCCGGAATTTGGATCATTTAGATTTAGCAGAAAATCAGTTTGACTTCCTTGCTAATGTATAACTCTCAGGTCTCTTTTGTACGTCATCTGTCTATTAGACATCAGTGTTTTTAGTCCTCTCTAGTAGAACACAACAGCATCATTCAGACGAATCTGATGATACTTGTTGTGTTGCTGGGTCTGATGGCATTGACGCTTGGGCAATAGCAGCCAGTCTTTCAAGTTCGTCTAGGTCGTTAACCAGGGACTTCTTTACTTTTCTTGGTGCTTTAGGGTGCTTTTTCAAACTTAGGTGTACACCTGCTTTCGCGAATGTGGCCCTTAGTTTTGCAGCCCTTGCTCTTGCAGAAGCAGGGTTCATACCCAATGCTTCTGCTGCGTCAGTGACATATTCAGACTGGTTCCATACACGAATGAATATCTCATTCGTTATTGGCGCCATTTTTTTTGTTTGTTGTGACTCCTGTGCCACAGTTGTAATAGGTACAACAGTTGGTTCGGTAGCCACAATCTCATTATGTGTTTCATTATTCATGTCAATCAACTCCTCCCGTTAGGGATTCTAATAGAGGTAGTCAACCTCAATTTTGGAAGTTAGTAAGTTCAAGTAACGCTGCAGAAACTGCATTGTTGTTCTTTATATTTGCTAATCTTCCACCCAGTCGTTGTTGGACATCGGTGTACATTTTCCTTTTAATAGGAATTTGTCCACCAAGTTCTTGTTCCATGCGACCAAGTCTTTGGGTAATTTTATTTTTCTTAACTCGCATTTTTGCAATGCGTGCTTCGAATTGTTCTACTTTTTCTGTATCAAAAGCTCCAGCAAGGGCGGTAACCTCTGCTTGATATTCTGATACTTCTCTAGAGATATCCAGTCCTATATCTCGTCGAATATAGTCTAGTTCTCTTTTGTTGTCAATCAATCCCAAGTATCTAAAATTACTTGTTGTTCTATGGCGATTTATGGGTGTCCCATCATCACTATAGTAATTTTCATTGTTTACGTCAATTGCGGAGCCTCTAGCGAAAGAGGCGATTATGTTCTGCAAAGAGTCAAGCGATTTAGAACTGTCTTCATCGTTGATTCTAAGCGGGACATATGTAGCTCCCTTGCCTGCAAGGAAGTTAAATCCGTTTAAGGAAACTAATGTATCTTTAATGTGCTGTCGCAGAAGCGTTTCATCAACACTAATAATAGTGCGTTCGAAAGCTGCTGATATTTGGCGTTGGACTTCTACCATCATATCAATATTGATATCGGTATCGTCCCAATAGCCTTCTATACGAATACAAGATAGAGTTTGAGATGGTACTGGCCTTTCGGTCGTACCTTCATCAATCTTTTTTATATATTCTGCATCCCAAAAAGAGCGCATGTAGTTTTGTACCCATGCTACGTGATCGAAAGTATCTGGGGGAGAGAACTCCAGTCTAAAAACTGGGGTGCTTTCCTTGTGTAACTTTCCATTCATTCTACCCTCTCGAAGAATCGAGACTTGGTATTCATTTCCTCTTTTTAGGTGCTTTACGTCTAAACCTTGTTTAACTGCCCCATCCCAACCCTCTAATTCTAAGAGAGTAGGTAGTGGTGCATTTCGTATAGCATCTTTTGCAACAGCAAAAGCGTTTTTTGCTGTTCGTAGTTTCGGTATCTGACCCTGTGTTAAACCGTTGCTTCTAGCAACGTCAACCATGTCTGAGTACCTCATACTACCTGCATTAATTGACCACAGGACTAAATATCCTTTGGTCGATTCCATTAATTTTCCTTCAACTGCATATCCGTGATTTTCTTTATTATTACTCATCTAGTAGACAACTGGGAAGCATTTGTTTGGTTTAGCATTCTTTTTGCTAAATCAATTGCAACATTAACAGGCATCCATTTTGTTTCTCCGTCAAGAGATTTGGAATTATGTTCATGATATATGCTTGTCGCCAGTTGTGATATTTCATCAGACACGACTTCCGTCGTTGTCTCACTGTGCTTTGACATGTGTGTCATCTAGTAAATCGAGGTAACCTAGTTAGTAATTAAACTTACTATGGTTTGCCTCAATTTTTGTCATGAAGGCGTCTCCAGCATGAAGAGATCGACTTGTCGGTTCTTTTCACGCCAAAGCGTTTCTTTAGTTCGTCCATGTGGTAGTTATTGTCTTTGACGGGTTTTCCCTGTGCAAAGAGCCAAGCTTTTTCTTTTTGTGACCAAGGAGCGCGTTGCTCCGCTGCCACCGGTGCTTGGTGTACTTTCCGTTTTGTTCGTGGTTTTGGTTTCTCGAACTTTTGTTCTTCTCCAAAAAATGCTTTCATTAACTTAATTATTTCTTCAATAGTTATTTCTATCTCCATGTTATCTAGTAAAGGAAGATTTTTTATTCTTCTTCCTCAATTAATTTTTGTAAGTAAATCGCTAAATCCATTGCTTCTTCTTGGGCATGGATTAACCAATTTTTACGGCGTAAATCTGTTCTTTCCATAGTAGTATTATACTTGGCTTTTCCTGTTATGGCTCTTGCTCGTATTTTTGTGATTACGGCTTCTTCTATTTTACTCATCTAGTAGTTTCACTTTTTATGAAACAAGTTAATTGGAAGTATAATATGCCTGTCCCGCATTTTACGGTCGGCATTCTTACTGAATGCGAGCCCCTCGGCCCAATTCAGTGTCATTTTACTATTTTCTAAACGGTATCTTCTGATACCATTTTTATTTATAATAATTTTTTTAACTTCCAGTTTAGCACCTTTAATGTCCTTTGTAGTATAGACATCGTGCTTAAATAAATTTCTAACTTCTTTTGGAGACAACTTGTCTCCTAGTTTAAAGTCAGGGAAATCTTTGCGCATCAATTTAACATAGTCTTTGTATTGCTTTGATTTGCCATCAGGCAAAAACGCAGACACAAATATACCGTCATCAGAAAGGTATCCTTTCCTGCCGTCAGTCGCCAGAAGTGTATCCTTTTTATTTGACCGTTTCTTTGGTGTTTTTGTTGCTTTGATTTCCTTTTCGTGAAACACAGAGTTGTGCAGTTTTTCTGCTGCTTCTGTGTTAAATTTTATATTGCATTTTTTGCAACTGTAATTCATCTAGTATGGCGCTTACGCCAATGTTAATTTGTTTCATTGTCATCTTTTAGCTTATTGCCAAATAGTTTCCTAGCAGCACGTCGAACTCTTGTAGTTCTGTCTGGTGCTTCTGGGTCTGTATTTTGTATAGATAACTTTCTATTGGATCGAGTTGTGCGCATTGTTTTGTCACTTCCTTCGTCCATAGATAGCCTTCCCTTAACGATTTCGACACTTATGTCGGAAAAGTTAACTGCAACCATATGCATATATTTTATTAAATCGGTGTCCGTATCTGTGCAACAGATACGGTAAGTTCCGCTTAAAAGTTTGGCCACTTTGTTGCCCAATCGTAGTATCGCAGTATGTGGCATGTGTATTTTATACACGCCATCAGACAGTTGACAGTAGTCGGTCAGATAAGAGCCAGCGCCTCTACCGTCGTAGTCTCCTTCTCTCCACAAGGAGATATCAGAGCCGACGATACCGGGCATTTCTATAATGGAGTCAATCGACTCCACGTCTTTGGTATATGTTTCCAAAAAAGCATTTTTATTCATCAAATCTTTCTTGGTGGTTGTTGGGTAATTGTTTTGTGTAATTTTGGTCTTCAACAAAGCAAGTAATTCTTCACCGACATCATCACCTTTTTTTGTGGTTATGATATTGGCGATAGAAAACCTACCGTCAGGGGCCATCATTCCTTGAAACATATTATCGTTTTTTCTCTTCATAAAAGAGTTTGTAGTTACTACGATCTTAGAACCTTTTTGTGTTCGGAACTGCATCCCGGAATTTCTTACTGATCCGGTTGGGTATCGTATGCGATTTTCACGCATTAGACTGGTTTCAACTGTACTCATACTCCATTGGTCCTTTGAATAAGCATTTCTTTTGCGTTCGTTAGGACCACGGAGTGAAAAACCTTTTCTGATTGCAACACACGTTGTCAGACCATCTATGGTTCTTTCAATTTGTGCAGTATCAGTATCGGTTGCTCTCGCTCTTATATTTGGCACACGATTGTTTTGAAGCCAATTGGTTAATTGAGTTCTGTTATCGAGTGTATTTTTTATTTCTGTTCGTGAGTGTCTAGCGGAAGTGGTGTCAGTCACTTCAAGTCCGGATCTTAAGTCAGTCCATTCTACGTCTTCGTCTTTACAACGAGGGCGTGTAGCGGACAGCCAAAATTCGGGTGTAGGCCCACCATACATTAATTCTGTAGTTCGATCCACCAACTCGTTGGTGTATATATCGAATTTAGAAGTAACATAGTAGAACTCGTCGTCTTCAGTTATTTTGTACTCGGTACGCTGATAGTATATACCAGCACCAACTGTTGCATAACCATCGAAGTCCATGGCAGCATTGCGTTGCTGTCTTAGATATGTTTGGCATTCAAGCAGTACAAAAAAGTCTTGATACATTGGAGTGAATCTTTTCATAGTTTCTTGTCTACTGTTATGACGGTAGCTAAGTTGTTGTTCAAATTCTTCCAAGTGTAGTAACTCTATTGTGTCAAAAACCTCCGTTGTATTGGAGCCTGACACGTATTTGATTTTGCCACACTTATTCCTTTTAGTCAGACTAATGCCGTGTTCAATCAGCAGATAATCTAAGTTGTTAGGTCGCGTGAGCATTTCTTCAATATTTTCTCTATTGTTCATCTAGTAGCAAGTAACGAATCACGATGATTCATTAACGTTGCGTAGAACCTTTAAATGAAACTGCGGATCTTTTGCAGATTTATTCTTGGCTCTGGTTTCATACATGTGGACTTTGTCGCCAGGATTTAGAATAATTCTATTCCTAATCTGACCATAGAAGTGGGTTTCTGTTACTTTACCCACTGTCTTCTTTCTTTTCCACATGCCTGTAATGTCTTCAAAATTTCTTTTTTCAGTCATAGTTCTCTAGTATGAAGAGACTAAAAAGTCTCTTCAAAGTCAACAGTATCATCATTTGCATCGCGTATTCGGTGAATTGCATCTCGTATCCAGTTAGGAACAAGGTACTTCCACTCATCTAAGCGAGTGATGATTAGACTGTCTGTCCATCTTTTTGTGTAATCGATCAGCGACATTTCACTAATATGTCCTTGCATCCTGGAACGTTTCTTCCAGTAATACAACATCTGTCTGTCCATTATATCGGATTCATCTGGATCCACTTTGTATGAAACCAGATACGCATTATGATCGGCGTCGTTGTCGACTAGGTCAAAGGTAATGATTCCTCCATAGGAGTCGTCAGTGACGAAACATGTTGGGGGGTTGTTTCCTTTGAGCCGGGATGGTGTCAATTTTTCAATCGGGGTGATTGTTCGTTTTCTATCATCTGGTGATAGAGCATTACCTTCGGTTGGTAATTTAGGCAATCTGTCTTTGACATTTCCCATTTTATTCACTCCTGTGACTTTATTTGTTGTACGGCATGTTCGCCGAACGCCATAAGTCCATAGTGATTTTCGTGCATCCACTGTCTGTCATGTAGTGACAGACCGGTGATTGCTTCCATTATTGTAGCTATTTCGTGACCTGAGTCACCTGAAGAATGTCGTATGTTAAAATTAATAACATTAACAAACATACCGCGCTTTCCATTCGGATAGCGAAATACTTTTGTGTGGTTTTCAATATTTTTGTTTAACCTCAATACAGATCTTCTGTCAGAACCAGGGTTCTGAAGCATTCTCTTGTTGAAGTAGTTTTCAATTTTGATAAAACCACGCTCTACATGTGAAGAACTGTCCTTGCTGATTCTAGCAAGTCGTCTTCTCCACACATATGTTCTGCCTTCTTCGTTAAAATATCCCAATCTGGGTTCTCCTTTATTATATTTGATTTGCATCTAGTAAGACTTGCGCCCATTATTTCTTAGAGTCGGTGTTGGCTTTAGTCGCCAAGTAATTATGATAGATAGCGTCTTTTGCCATCTTATCAAGATTGATTCTACCAGTAGCGAAGCCTTTGATGACTCCTCTGGTTGTAGGGTGGAATTTTTCTAGCAGACTTGAATCTACTATTGTTTGGAAATCGCTTTGTAAAATTGAAATAGCACTTTGAATGCTATATAACTTTGTTATCATTTTAGTTACTTCGGTTTCGTTATTCAGAAGAACCACATCGGAAAGGTAAGTTAATACTCGTTCTTTGTAGTTCATGAATGCGAGTCCGTTATTCCATCTCCATTCCATTATGTCTCTTTGGTGTTGTCTGTTCCCCCAGTACAAGTCTATTGCACTTTTGGACAGAACCTTGTTAAATTCATAGTCTTTCAAATTATTTCTCAAGTAGAATTCTTTTATTTCGGCTAAATTTAGATCTGCATCAGCAGGATCTAGATTCATTTTCTTTTCTACAACACTTGTGGTTATAAACCTACAATCATTGTTAGAGAAGTTTTCAGAAATGTGTTTACCGCTGTGCTTTATTAAGCTGCTAGAGGGGCTACAAATACTTCTATCTATAGCATATTGTACAACCATTGCGTCGCAGAACTGTAATTCTTGCTCGTCGCTAAAGGTTAGTTCGGTCTTATTATTACCGATGTTACTAGCTTCTGCTTTGTTAACCATTTCTTTTATTAGCCATTCCATGTTTTTGTCTTTATCATTGTTCATAATAATCTCTCTAGTAGCCAGATTACCTAGTTTTGTAATTCACTTTAAGCGTCTTAAAACGCGTCGGGTGGCCATAGGGCTTCTATGGCTGCTACAAATTTTATAGGATCTGGTAGTATATTTAAATCAAACGATTTGCATAGTCTGACTGGATCAGGAAGTGTCTCGAAAACACCTTTGGGTGCATCGTGAAAATCTTCGAAGCCAGAAGAATAAACTTCTAGCCTCATGGTGTCCAAGTCAATTATCCATGCCCATTCACAGAATAATTTGTCGCCACCAAAGGCGAGACTGTTCTGTAAAAGTAAATGTTTTTTTGATTCTTGTATAATTAAAAGTATCTTACATCCAGTATCTCGATGATACTCAGGATACGCGTTGAGTAAGATGTCATTTCTTTTTGACATCGGGTTCTCAATATCGTATCGTTCTGGATGTGATATTTTTAGTTCTTTTAATTTTGCGCGTATAGCATCAGCTGCTTCGTCAGCATTCGAAAGTTCTTCGACTGTGGCCCATGCGCATTTGTTTATTTGTTCTTTGAACTTTGTTAAGTCCATTTGGTTTTGTAGAAAATCAAGTATCTCTAAGCCTGCACCTTTGGGATATCCGTCCCATTGGCAGTATTGAGCAACTTTTATTTCTTCATTGTGCTTCACTATGGTTAAATTTCTTGTTCCCATGTTATCTAGTAAACAACCCACCTAAGAGGTGAGTCGCTTGAATGCGTCCTGATCTTCTGTAGTCACTGGTTGTGACTGTAAGTAATTCAGAAATACGGTGCGTACTTCGTGGGCTTGTTGTTCGCCACGGTCTTCGCAGTATTGGTCTGAGACTTCTTTCCACTTTATGTAGAAAGGATCGTCTCTTAACGTTGCTTGAGCCATAACTTGTGCAAGGATTTCTTCCTCACTCAAAACTATCGGCGCTTTGATAGACTTTGACCTCGTTACTTTCTTTTTTGTTTTAGTATTGTCAGTTACCATCACCGAACCATCGTAGGCGGGTGTGGTAGACAATATAGAAAGTGTAGTCATAATAGTCATGTTTCCGTTTTTTAAACCATACAAAAGTGCACCATTAGTGGTTACACCTAGTATTTCAGTTACAGGGTTTTGTTCCGTGTGCTGCCAAGATCGCCCACCGCCAGAGGCACCTGTACGTGGTACAGAGCCATGTATGTTCCACATACTTGGGGCAGAGCTTTTTTTGGTTTCCACGGTGTCGAACCATGTTGAATAAGATATACTACTAGTACCAGTTATATTAGGTCTAGAATATATTATATTATTACTTATAGAAGTTGTTTGGACTTCATCCGTTCCGTTTGTTACTTTCACAATAACCATAGGTTGGTCAGTAGTGTTGTAATGAACGGTCATTTTACCAAACGGTTTACTTTTCTTTATTTTAGTAATCGCTTTACGAATAGTGCCAACGGGCATTTCACAAAGGAAATCCACGTTAGCGAGGTCGTAATCATTTGGTAAAGCATCTTTTACGATGCTTTCATTTCTCATGGTGTGTATTAAGTTTACAGTAGAATTACGATCACTGGCATAGCCATATGATTGCGATTCGTTGTGTATAATATGAGTCATTAGAGATATGTCTAAAGGCGGTTCTGAACGCAGGTATCGATTCATTATCGATTCTGCAGAATTATTTCTATTCCTATTATTATTATTATCACTTTCTCTATCCGCTTGCGTGGCTAGTTCTGTGAATCTCCCGTAGCCACCTTTGATTGGTAGCCATGTTAGTGGTATAGAAAAGGAAGTAATACCTATATGTAAAACCACACTTGTTCGTGATTTAAACAAAGGTGATTCGGCACCTCCATAGTTATTTCGTTTGTGAGCAGATATCGTAACCATCCTAGTGTTTCCATTTAGGTTACCTAACTCATTCTCGTCCTGCCAGGCTAGTTTTGCGCGATTAATTTCGCTTAGGTCGGCTAGGTTTTCAGTTCCTTCAAGCAAGAAGTCCCCTTGTATGGGAATACTTCTTCTCTGTATTTCTTCTGTTAAAAAGAAATCACTCATTGATACAAACAACATGTTACCGAGTTTACCATGTAAAGCAAAAGATAACGTATCATCTTTCACTTGAATATAGGCTTTTTCAGTCATGCTGTTTTGTTTCATGTAAATACTCATGATTGTTTCGTACGCATTTAGTTCAGAAGAACCAAATTCAAATATTGCTATTTCACTTGTTCTTGTATTCCCAGTGCGTCCGAGGTTAATTATTTCGTTTGTATCCATTTTAATCTAGTAGAGATTAGATTTATTCTAGTTTCTCAATTTCTTGTTGCGCTTCTTGAGGGGAAACCTCAAGAACAAATTCGCTAAAGACATTGATACTGTTTCTAATCTCAGTAAGCAAATCGTTGTTTGCTTTTTGTAAGTCAATTAACACAGCAAGTTTTTGTTCCACACTCATACTTAAGCCTCCATCCATACTTTCAGAGTTTTTTGCTCCTTTGGTATTAGGTTGTCGGCATCGTATAATGGCGTTATACCATATTTTGGTGTCATGTCATTGTGTAATAAAGTAACATAAAGGCTTGCTGCAAATTTTAATGCAGTGCCTTCTGTGCGAAATGTCGCACAGTCAATCCAATATTGTCTGTCAAGTTGATTACCTATTTCTAGGTGAGCAACTTCAAACTCATGGCTTTTTCTATTATGTCGTACAAATATTGATTTATTATCTGTCATATTATCTCCTTCTGGTGAAGAGTAAACTATATTGTTTTTGAAGCATTATTACAGTTTTTGGAACTGTCTGTGTCTTGTCTTTAAGGTAAGACGCTGTCTTCTTTGCTTCTCTGTTAACGTGCTTGGTATTCGTGTGCTGAGCGGAATGTTCCGCGACTATCATAATACTTCGTGTATACGAAGTTTATGAAGTGCACCTCTTTAGTGATTACCAAATGCTTAACAGAGGAGAAAGAAACAGTCGCTCTTCCCTTGGCTATAACTGCACGCTTTAGGGTGCTGTTACTATCCTCAATCTTATGCTTCAAAAACAGACAAAGCATCGATCTTCGTTTTTAGGCGAAAATCGCAGAAAACAATTTTATTTCAACCTCAAGGAGGGTAACGCTATTGCTGCTGCTGCAGATTGTCTGGTTGACACGATTGTCGACCTCTCAAATGCGAAACACAGTTATGAGACCGGGTCTAGCGTTTTACTCACCCGATTAAATGGGGAGTGAATTTGTGAAGTCGACATCGTGTCAACATATCGTCATTAGCCTTGCGGCTTCAGTAGTTTAATCTAACTCTTCTAGTGGAAGCGCCTAAATTCTCAGTGCAACTGCCTGTACTTGTTTCAGGCACCATTGCCTGACCCAAAAGGGCAGGTTAATGGCAAGGCATATCGCATCGCATAGCGTGCGGCATGGGGCTGGTTGTGCTGAGACGTCTCATGAATCGGGATTCTGACTATTGACGTGAAATTTTATTTTCACGGTGCAGGAGGCAGAGTGCATACTCTACTCCGATGCTTCTTACCGGCGGGGTAAGAAGTCAGCACGTATCTATAGTCGCCGATGTTGAGGCGTATCGTCATAGGCCGTTAAGCCTCAGTTTTACTCTTCCTAGTTGTTGGTATTGTGTCTCTTTGTCTCTTCTGTTGGAAGAGCAAGCATTGATGATATGAGATAGTTTGTCCATCACAGACAACTGCTATCTCAAAAGAGACAATAAAAACAAGAACCAACATAACTTGTAAATTTGCTTACTCTTCCTAGTAGTATCAATTAGTGATACAATTACATTTTTCGTTTTGGCAATCTGTACCTTGTTGTAGATACTGGCGGAGTGCCTGGATATTTGTCCCATCATAGGAGATGGGGTTTTCCGGACAACGCCTTACGTAACCCATCGGATCGACATCAACCATCTGAAAGTCTTGGCCGGGACAATTATTTATCCCAAGCAAGTTATTCAGCGCAATGTCGCCAATAAATTTACTGCCGTTTCCAGCAATGTTTACCCAAGGGTATTCTGCGAATACCTTCTGGTAGTTTCTCCAAAACCATGCCTCGCTTTCATAAATGGAAAGAGGCTTGTAAATTAAGTGTTGGACAGTATCAGGGTAAGTGATTCTGTCTAACGCTCGTTTGAAATTAGCCGTATCGGAATACAACCATTCAAAGACAGCAGGTGTCCAAAGTAAATTGTAATTAATTACAAGATGGGGAAATAAGTCAGAAAATTCACGACCAGTTGATTGTGGATCCTCTTCATTTTGGTTCGAGAGCCTATTTTCCCACATCCAAGATGCAAGAAAGTTAAAGTACCCGGTTTTTTCGGTATCGAACAAGCCAATACTGTTAAATCGCATATCATCTACTGAGATTGTCAGAACATCTAAGTTCATGAAAAAATCGTCTTCTGCTTCAGCTATGGTAGTTAACACAGTTGTTACACTCGTGCTCATCCCATGCTTTTTAGCATATAGTACATATTTTTTTGTTATCTCATAAGCCCCTGGAAAGGGGTTCCATGTTATTGCGAAGTCAGTATAACCATTTTCTGCAGCAACTTCAATTGCCCGCAAATAGTACGCTTCTCCTTTTGTTGCATTCCTCATGTCCTTTGTGACATCTGTTGTCAAATAGCACCCTTCACAACTGAGTTTACAGTTGAAACTTGGTGCAATTGAAAATATTTTTTTATTCATATTTTTATCTCTCCTAGTGAAAGTGGACTAAATCATTCTGCGGTTTTGGATTTATTCCAAATAGTGCGCTCTGGCCTGTCGGGTCAGATTACTTGCGCTTGCAAAAACTAGCGTAATTTGTATAATAAATAAAATAGTCCTACTTGTAGTCTAGTACGCATGTACTTTACTAGTCTGTGCTTTACTATCGCCAGACCTAGGTGATTATTTTTTATTATGTAAATTAGGATAAGTTGTTTGCAACGTGAGTCAACACGCGCTAAGCAGAATTTCTGCTGAAACCGTCGCTTAGGCATTTTTGTAGCAGCACAGAGTTATCTGACCTCTAGCACTTCTCGCGTATTTTCAAGAAGTTCTAGAAAATATACTTTGTACTAAGTGGTCAGGAATACCTGTGGGGTTACATGAGTGCTTAAGCGAGCTCTCAGCAGAATACGTCATAGGCCGTTAAGCCTCAGTGGTTCTTTTTTCCTCTTTCTAGTAGAGTCGTTACAACTCATTGGGCCATAATGTGTTTGGCACCTTTTGGAGAAATGACAAATCCTGTGTCATTATCCAGTATGATAATATTCCATGTGTCTCCAGGGCCCAGTGTGCTAGACCAGGTTTTTACTGCAGACAATAGAATGTCATCTATTTGATTGTAACGCTCATGCGAATTAGCTTTCTTACCGGAAACAATATCGTTATAGACATTGGCACGCCAGTTGGTGTGCTCAATAGTCGCAGATACGTCTCCCTCAAAATATACTTCTAAGTGACCTTCATGATCTCCTGCCACGCTTTGTAAGCGTTCCAAGAAATGATTTAGGACCTCTTTTCTGAAGTCGCAATCAGTCATTCTAAATACATCATCAATCTCTGGTAAGAGACTTAGTTGATGTCTTTTTAACCATCTTTTGTCAGTGGCTAGAGCAATGATATTCTTCCTTTTTAAATCAAGGTTGGATTCTTTTGCTTTTGCTTTGACTGACAATAGGTCTGTAGAGTTTCGAATAATTTCTGCAAGTAATTGGTGTGTTATTTTAAGGTTTTCAGCCTTTACTTTATTCGCCGCAGCTTTCGCGTTGTCTCGTTTCACTTTACTTGATGGCTTCTTCGATTCTTTTACTGAGTCACCCGCTAAATTTAAGCGGTTCATATTTTGATTTTCCATCGCGACTTTAAATAGTGCAAATAATGCACTGCCGTTCTGTTCTAGCTCTTGTAATTCTTTTGGTGTAATTTGTATTTTAATACTCATTGTACTCTCCTAGTATGGCGGTGAAGCCAATTAGCCAAACATGGCATCGTCCCCGCTATTGAGCGGGCCAGCACCAAGTGAACCATCAACAACCGGCTGGTCGAAATGCAGTCCTATTTCTAGGCCCATTCCGACTATAAAGCCGTTTTTTCTGACTGGTTCGTATCCTATAGTGGCCACTTTTGGGCCTAGCATCCTTAGTACATCTTTTTGTTCAATACTATGCTTAGCCATCTTTTTAAGGATCTGTGGCATAGTACGCGCAATAATGTTTGGCAAGAACATTTCTTGGAAGTCTCCCATTAAATCTGGTAGCACTTCTATCGTTCTTTGTTTTGCTGAGTCATAATCTGTTTTTTCATCTCTCATAAAAACCTGTATCGCTACATTACCTATTGCTGTTTTAAGCACAGGGTCATGCATGATAAAAGAAAACAAATTTACATCACTAAGGTTGGCGTCTTGCCGTGTTAGGTCTATTTTTTGGTCTTCTAAATGGTTTATCATAGAATGAATAATGTCATCTAGTCCTTCTGCAAGTTCTATTGGGGCATCTTCAAATTCTGTTCGTTTTGGTAAGATTGGCTGCAGTTCTGCGCCATCTTTAATTAATTTATAGTAGAGAACGGCTGAAAAATAATCGGTAGGAGTAAATATCTCCTTGGCGTCTATCGTTGCTTCTAGTCCTTCTCGTACAAATCCTCTTTTGGTACTCATCTAATATGACCACTAAGTGGTCAGTTGTTAAAGGTTCGATTTTATAAATCGAAGTTTTCAATACTAAGGCGACCCTTTTTCTTGCCAACCACTTTCGTAGATGGAGGGTTGTTTGCCTTTCTCATAGATCCATTGTCAACAAAGGATCTCATGATGTCGATTTCGTCTTTCTTTGTCTTACTGGTTGGAACCAGTGTCTCAAATACAGATACGAGATCTTTCATCTCAAGTGGACGGTCTTCGCTAAAAGACCTAGTCATTGCTTCTTCAATACCGTCTTCGATGTTACGACCTGAAAACTTTGCAGTCAAATTAATCAATTGATTGATATCAAATTGACTAGAATCTTGCGTTCTTAGTTCTAGGTGGATCTTAATGATCTCTTCTCTTTCTTCAGGCTCTGGAAGGTCTATAAAGAATCTTCCTTCAAATCGGTCAATCAATTCTGGAGCGAACTTATTCATGTTATTTGCTGTAAAAACAAAGAACACTCCTGAGTCATCTTCCTGCATGAACGTTAGGAACTGTCCTAAGACAGCGTCGTGGGCACCACCATCGTGGACACCTTCTGACTTACCAAGTAACTTCTCTGCTTCGTCAACAAAGACGATTAGTGGAGCCGCTGCTTTGGCAATCTCTAACAGTTTGTGCACCTTCGCTTCAGACTCCCCAACAAGGGAGCCTTTCAGGTCAGTTGCATCAACCATTAGTATGTTCATATTCATTTCATTGGCTGCTGCTTTTGCTATGGCTGTTTTTCCACAACCAGGCACACCAGCCATCAATAGGCCACGAACATTACGGATGAATCCGTATTCTTTCGCAGCAATTGTAAACCGCTTCGCTATTAGGCTGACCCACCCTTTTAAGGGAGTTAGTCCGCCAATATTTTCGAAGCCTGTTGTGGGTCGAACCAGGTTGAAACCCGCTCTCGCCACATTTTTTATTTTTTCATCGAGGATGAAACCTACGTCCCATCTGCCATTTTTGATGACGCCCATAGTGAGCACATCGTCAATAGCGTGTCTTGTCAAACCTGCACAGGCATCTGCGTAGGTTTCGATATCGTTGTCATTATAGTCTCTAAACATCTTTACGACTTCGGGTCGTAGCATGTTGTCAGACTCATATGCAAACTGGTGACGAATTGCTTTAACCAACATAATTCTAGCATCTTTATCCGGTAAAGGATAGTCAGCTATTCTTATGTATTGGTTTAGTTCCTTAGGAACAGTTTCGTCAGTCCATCTTGAAGGTGTAAGCATAACGACAGTTTTGTCGGCACCGCTTAATATTGATTCAAATAAAATTAGTTGTTTATCTATATGTTCTGTGTTAGAATCGATAAAATTATGCCAATCTCTGAGGACAAAAATTACTTGTCGTCCTTCTAGATTTGTATCATAATCTGTCATGAATTGTACAGCGAAAGGTACTTGACAGCCAGGAAAATCTTCTTCACTTGCTTCAATTCTTCCAGTTCGCTTTACATTAATTGCATCGGAATTCCAATTAGCAATTCCTTCGCTTATTTCATGCTCTTCATTCGTTTCTGTATCATGAACATAACCAGCGTACTCTTCAAAGCCCACTGCTACTCTCCACACAAATACTCTTGGTGTGGTACTAAATTTTTCACACGCATTATGTACTATTTCTGTTAGTAAAGATTCCGTCTCTGGTGATTGTATCGCCAGACACGGAATGTGCGCATTCATTGTCAGTCTTAATTCATCTTTTATTTTATTATTCATTTATTGGTAACTCCTTCTGGTGATAGAATTATGGGAAGCGGGAATTATAGTAGCTATTCTTCCCCACGTATAGTCGGGTCGTATATTTACTGTCGCCAGTGATAATGTTAAAACAGTGATTCCATAAGTGGTTCATTTGTTTTGTTTACAGATTTTGGCATGCAGTGTCGCATTAGTGCGGCTGGTATCATGAAGCCTATAGGGCCCATGGTTTGCATGCATGTGTATTCACTCATGAAGAGCTCATACTTTTTTAGACTGCAGCCGACAGAAATTGGTCTCTCTGTTTACTACTTTTTTTATTGAAGTTGTATCGGTTCGATAACAGGTGTTTCAATACCTGAAATTTGCCATTGATGTTCTGTTATCAAAAGCAGGTGTAACCGGGTATTGAATACCCATAATCAAGTAGAACAATTCTTCGTGGTGTTAGCCAACGACGGTTGTACAGTACTTTTACTGATAACAGCCGCTCGTGTAATCTGGGTTTTGGTTACCAAGCAGGACAATGAAAGTCCCCTTTGGTCCAAATGCCTTCTGTGGGCCGAACCCCACATAGCTCCCAGAAGATTTTTTCTGTATTTACAAAGATATTCCTTTTGTAAAATGTTTTCTACTTCAATTTACCACTTCTTACTGAAGTGGAGGACCAGCAGCTGGCTGGTATTTCCCTTTGCAGGGTTCGCGCTTTTTTTAGCGGATTTTGTCTATATTTTTCTGTAAAACTTTTTATCGTCTTTATTCGTTAAACTTTCTCTTCCCGGGAGCTGGCTTTCTGAAGAAAGCTCTCAGCCCTTGGTGGGTATTTACAATCGATATCGCCATGCAAGAGTGTCACCCTCACATTTTGAAATCGATTTTACACTTTTATCTAGTTGAGACAGGATGTTGTCCAATCTTTCAACTAGTAAGCAATAGCATCTTTACCGGTAGTCTATAGAATTTCGAGAAGACCTCCCATCTTAACTGGGCGCTCTTTTGAATTCATAATTTCTACGTAATGGTAAATATTTTATTTTACTTCACGTGTTTGTACTTGTCTACTCCTCTTGTTTGAGGGTGCTGGTACTCTCGTTTGAAGTTACATCGATTGTCATTTTTGTTGTCTGCTCCACTCAGGTGATTGTCTTTTGTCTCCAAGGATATGTGTCCTCTTTCCCAAGTTTGTTCACTTGTGTTTTGCATGTACGTACGCGTATGTCCAGAGTCCATAATCCTTCCTAAGAAGGTTTATAGGCACTTTTCTACATTTCATTATTAGTTAACTTCCACTGTGATGTGTCAGGAAATTTGGTCCGGATACATACCCAGACTTTGTCCATATGATACATCTCAGCCCCCACCTTAGAATGTCTTTTACAAGATTCTAGGTTGGTCTGGTCCTGGTCTGGTCAAGAAGACCACCCATCAGGGAGTGCTCCCTTAGTGGTCAGGTTAGAAAATAGTTTGCGGCATCCAAGCCGTTTTTTCTTCTACTCGACGCCAGCAACTCAGCGCTGGTGTGCCAGAATTTGTTTCTTAGTGATCAGGTTAGAAAATAGTTTGCGGCATCCGAGCCGTCATTATTTTGCTACATCCATTAAAGATCATCCCTGTTGCGCATTAGTGCGGCTGGGATCCAGATATATCTGGTGTCTAAGTTCTTTAGTTAACGTTTCTTTTCAACAACTTATGATACCATATAATAAGTTACCATAAGTCACAATGAAGCTGATGCGAGTGCTGCTCGTAGAGCGAGTTCTCGTGCTTTGCTTGCGTGTTTGACAATTCGATAGGTGTTTTACTTTTTCCTATAGTTGCTCTGAAAGAGCATGGTAGGTAAAAGGCTTTACTTTTCGTATTGTGCGTGTTTAACGTGTTTAATCAGCGAATTTGACTTATGGTAACGTAACGTCATTGGTTAGTTTACCTCAGTATATTATCACTAATTATTTCCATAGTTCTATCTGGTGGGAGACATCTTGTGTGAAGTAGCTAACTTCAACTACAGGATGGCCCCCGGTACAAGTGCACACTTCTACATTGCAGTCGAAGATAGCCAGCCAAAGTGTGTTGTGACACACACTTATTCTGCTCCTAATTCCCGACAAATTTATCTTCGGGCAACTGATCAAGTTGCTTTTACTAAAGTGTAAAAGCTTGTGTTGTACTCTTGCTAGTAAGGACGATACGGTTAGTATCCCCTATTGGATGTGCGTCTCAACCTCTGTGGATTGATTCGCCGCCGGTAGCACCGTCACCTTCGTATTTGATGTGAGTCTGGGTAACCTTTGCATCGGTCATTCCCAAAGTCCCTTTCAAAAACTTGGTTAGGTCTAAGCATTGTTGGTCTGGAAGACCATCAATCTTTACCGTCATTTCCCCTGTCTCGGGGTCAAAGTAAATATCTACTTGCTGACTCATCAGACCCAACCTCCAGAGGTTTTGCCTTTCTTGCCAGAAGTAAATCCGCCGGTTAAGCGGATATGTTTTACTTTCTTTTCTTTGCCATCCTTTTTAATCACGGCATCTTTTACGTCGCCGTTCATTTTCATGCCTGCCAACTGTGGGTTGCCTTTGAGTGCTTTCTTAACAACACTCTTGACATAAGATGTATAGACAGGATTCATGATTTTTTGAATCTTGCTAGCATCGCCATAGCCGGGGTTGTATTGCTTTACAGCATACGTTCCGTCTTGCTTTGCTTTCAGACCAATATCATGTTTACCTGGTTGACGAATAACGTAATCGCATCTTTCGCGGATTCCATTACATATTTCGTTCTTCAGTATCGTCGCATTAGGCATAGCCTCTTGTAACGCTTCTTCTATACAATCATTGTTTTCTACAGTCAGGCTGGTTTTGCCTTCCATTTTGTGTGACATATTTTTTCTTTCTCCTTACCCATTTAAGGGTCTAATAAATAACCTAAAAAAAAATGCCCCAACACTCACGATTCGATAATCGCAAACGTTGGGAGCCTCTTTTAAAGTTTATTCCTTTACTAGTATCGTAGGGTAGCGGGTAGTATATTCCACCCGCTCCTTTACGATTTTATTCTTCTTCACTTTTATGCATGGCCTTTAATTTAGCCATGAAATCAGGATTTTCGTGTCCAATACTCGTAGAGTGTTGTTCAACGGCTTTCCTTTCAGTTTTAGAAAGATATTCATTGTTTCTTAGTTTGTTCCATATAGAGGTACTTACCGTACGCCAAAGCCAAGCGGCTTTGAGTTCACGGCGCCTACCTCTGATATGTTTAATGGTGGTAGCAAATTTAGGAAATCCCCAAAATTGGGTTCGTGCAGGTTGATCACCTTGAGCACGATTACCAATATGGTATCTTGTTCTTCCTTTTGCGTCTGGTGGTAAAACCATTCGCTCTAGTGCAAACTCAATAGGAATTGGTTTCCCATCTTTGTCTGCATAGCCATTCACTGTTCCTCTCCACTGTAAAACTTCGAGTTTTTCAGAGACTTGGTTTTTAAACCAGTCTTCTGCCATTTCTGCTGTTCTTTCTTCCTTGTTCTTAGGATAGCCTCCAACCTTACGGTCTAGGGCAAAGAAAGCTTCGATAGCATCTTTTTTCCAATTAGTATCTTCTACCCACTTAGCGTTGCTAAATGGTGTAAGTTTTCCGAATACTTCATCACAAACATCTTGGTCAATAACACCTCTTTCCATTAGTATGGCTAGGGTATCAATTACGACATTTGGATTCGCGTTAAACCACCTAGTTTCAAAACACCTGACTAAAAAGCCACCTGTTATCATCTGGGGGAATGACGCTAGAGTTCTAGCAATTTCATTACAATTTGGGTATTTTGGTTGTTCTACCCAAAATGAGCTTTGGTAGTCTTCTGCGATTATTTCATATCTAACGGTCTTAGTTTTATTATTATTCTTAAACCATTTTTTGATACGAGGGAGTATTCCCTTCTTTGTAATCACAATCGGACCAACATTGCGGTGTTGTTTTGATTTGCTTTTCTTATTTTTATTATTTTTATTATTCATAATATCATCTCTCTAATATGGAGTTCCTATTAGGAGTCCACGACTGTTAGGATATTATTATCCTAACACCCTTTGTTTTTATTCTTATTCTTCTATTGGAGTATTGAGCCGTATACCGCCTGCAAATACTACAGGTTCGTTGTTATACAGTTCTTTCAGGGCGTAAACGCTCTGAGTCATACTTCTCGTTCTTGAAGTTGTCATCTAATAACTCATGTAAACATAGGGCGTAACCTAACTTTTACAATCATCGTTAATCGCATTTTTCTGTCAGGGTTGCGGTCCCGATATGTAGTCGCTGATCAGACGACTCTCGCGTTGGTACTTGAGTAAGATATCTCCCCTGTAGGGGTTATTTTCACCACATGCAACATAGATTCAGAGTGCACGACGGTCATCGAAGTTAGTACGAAATTCGTCAACCTCAGCCTTCCAGCTAGGGTATTTCCTCAATTTCTGTACTACTTTCAAGTCACGGTCGTTTTGCTTGGCAAGTTTCGGGTTTAAAACCTTCCACTCTTCAGCAATACGCTGTTTCTCTATGCCCATGATAACGTTGTTCCACTTTTCACCGTGGGTCAACATTGCCTTGAATAAGGAAAACTCTACTTTAGCAGAATTGTCCTTAGCATGCATGTGAACAAATGTTTCCACATTGTCCATCTGATAACTAGGATTACAATTTACCTAGTTTACACTTACACAACGACTTTACCGGACCCTTTGCAGGGTTCGCGTATGTAAAGGAGTGCATGATTTTCCGCAGCCGTAAATGCTTCGCCCGCCGAATCCTAACGGATTATAAGGGCTTATCTTGCGCGGTCTATCTAAAAAAAATGGCATCAATTATTTTACTAATCAATGCCGTTCTATCTGATAAGATTGGTAGTCTTATCTCAATATAAATCTATCACCGAAAAATTCGGCTCCTGACCCATAAAGCGTTTATCCGGAAAGATATCCGGATAAATCGTCTTCCCAATAAAGGAAAGATAATCTATCTGATGTAAGAAGGGGTGACCTATGAAATGGGAGCCCCCTCCTTACATTATTATAACGTTTCATTTTATACCGGTATGTGGCATTATGCCTTCAATACCGGTATAACTCTGTCTAGTAGTGGGATATCGCTTATCTTATAAGAAAGCGTAGGTCTTTTTGGACATCCAATGATTGGCTTGCGTCCACTGTAAATATGGTATCACCTTGTAGGAAGATTTGTAATCTTTCTATTTTCGGATTCGTGGTATCTGATACCATCTGCCATGCAGTGACGGCTGATATTACAATATCAGTCATTCCATCATTTGTCTTTATATCCCTTAATGTTTTATCGTCTTTAAACGTCATCTGATAACGGCTCACTTAGAGATGTCCCTAAGCAGCGTTATGATTTTATCGCTTTTTACGGCTAAACTTGCGTGCTGGTGCAGCACTCTTAGCAACGTTCTTGCGATGTTCTTGCAGACGAGACAAGTGCTGATAGCGGGACATTTTGGTATCCCACCATGAATTATTCTGTAAGCATACTGGCTTTACAGTTAATTCACTTACATCTCTTGCGTCCACTTCCTTTCTATATTCTTCAATACTTCTGGTCATCTAGTAAAAGAAAGATTTTACTCTTTCTGTTATTTGCGGTTATAGTAAGTTATAACATCCCAATCATTGGGGTTGTTCTTACATTCTCCAATCCAAAAGGAATGTTTTCCATTCCTAATTTCAAACACTCTTCTTCCACTTATTATTTTCAATTCATCTTTGTAAAGGTGAATGTCCGAAAAAATAATAGGAATAGTTAGTTTAACTGTGGATTGTTTACCAAAATTCTCACGTATATCGTCGCGAGTCATATTCATTCGTTGTCTAAAGCGGAGTTCCGCATGATTAGTCAATTTGGCTTGTATTTGTGTACCAGCCAAATCACGAATTTTCTTTTGAAACTTTGTTAGTTTCTTCTCTCTCATCTAGTAAAAGAAAGATTTTACTCTTCCTCTTGTTTTGGCTCTAATACAGTCATCGCAGCAATGGCCCATGATGGGGCCCCCTCTGCTATTGTGCTTTCCAGTGTTACTGGTTCGCATGGTTCGACTTTTTCGACCAAGTTAGATATTACGTAGTTATCTCGTACATTATCTATCTGTATTGTATATTTATCTATAGTAATAATAATATAGTTACCCCTTATAGGTAATCTATCTTTATATTCTGATAATATATACTCTAGTAATCTTTGGCTAACCTTATGCTTGCCTTCATTTGCTTGCTTTACTTTGTAGTCCCAATATAGATATTGGTTACAGTCTTTAGCAATTAATTCTTTTGATTCCATCTAATGTAAGGTCAAATTCCGTAGGCCATAAAGCTGCAGCAGTTATTTCCTTTGGTCCGTCATTTTTCATACGTGCGTTATTTTTTCCACATTTGAATTACGCTCGCGTAAGAATGTTTTACCACTCAATATGCGATACGCAATGCTCCTTACTAGTAGCCACAAAAGTGGCGGTTTCAAGACTCTGTAATCTTTTTTACAGGTACTGAGTTAATTCCAATTTCATTTAAGAATTCTATATTCGAATCGTCCCAATATGGCTGGACATTGCCCTGCACTATTGGAAATGAATATGAACAAACTTCATCTTCTACAAAGAATTTCAACATCTTGGGTGCTGCCGCAATTAAGCGTGCAATCAATTCGTTTTCTGGAGTAATTGTACCTATGGTAAAAAACCATGTGTAGTTTACTTTTTCGTCTGTAAATATTTGAACTTCATTATGTTGGTGATCAATATTTACGGTCCAGTTAGCGTCCCATATGTTGCCTTTCAGTGTGTCTTTTTTTGTGTAATCATCTTTCGAATTCATATCTAGTATCCGCCCCGTAGGACGGCTTTTGGTTTTATTCTTCTTCATCGTTGTCGTACTGTCTAAAGTCGAGTCTAATTGGATCAGTTAGACCAGTAGGATGTTCAATGAGATAAGGGCGTAAAGCATTTATTACTTGCTCACGTACTTCTTTAAAATTTCCATAGACACTGAAGGTCCAACCCGTGCGGGTCCGTTTCAATGTGCCTTTTTTTGTGTAATCATCTTTCGAATTCATATCTAGTATCCGCCCCGTAGGACGGCTTTTGGTTTATTCTTCTTCACTCCACTGTTCTGCGAATTCTTTAACTTGTCTCCAAGTTGCTTTCGCTGAGCCAGTCCCAAATGAACTAATTATAATATCGTCGTCGTCCAGTAAATATTCTACTATTCCACGCCACATATTATTTTTTTTATAAAGCTTTAATACTTTCAGCATACTTGCTCTTGCTTGTTCCGCTGTTGGTGTCATCATTTTTGTGTAATCATCTTTCGAATTCATATCTAGTATCGTCCTCCGTTTCCGGAGGCGCGTTCAGTAATAGATCTAATTCTATTCTGTTATTGCATTTCTTACAAATGCGTGTGTTATTTTCATTAGACCATATAATTCCTCTTCGGGAACATAGGTCGCAAGTGTCAACGACTTTCATCTATTAATGGCGGGTCATACAGGGTTCGAACCTGCGGCCTTCCGGTTAAGAGCCGGACGCTCTACCTGACTAAGCTAATGACCCATTCCATCTAATATGCGCCCCGCAGGACGACTTTTGGTTTTACTGTATCTCCACGTAGCCGGTTCCTTGTCCGTCTATGGGCCATTGATACTCATCGCCTTCAGTCTTGGCATGTAGCCATTTGTGAAAGTTATGTACCTTGTTTCCTTCGAAAACTAAGAGAGCATTGCACTTTATGCAGTCTGTCGTCCAACCATCTCGTTCCTCTGGGGAATAAGGGTATGGATACGATTTGTTGCAGTCTGGGCAAGTTATCTTATATGTTTCGTTTGTTTCCTTTTTCATTAACCTAAGAAGTAGGCGTAGTCCTGGATAGTTTAAAAATATCCAAAGCATTCCTAGGGCAATAAGCCCGGCACTTCCTAGTGTATATATAATTGCGGTTTTCATCTAATAAAAAAAGACGCCACAGTTGTTACACCGTGACGCCTTTTCCTTTTTGTTTCTTCCCAACTTGAAATTAATCAAGCCCTTCCATGAGCAGTAGATTCAACTTGCATTGCTGAATTTCCCACTCGCCTAAGATGTAGATGTGTATTTCCTATCCGGAACAGAGGGGCCGATCTTATGCGGCTGATCCTCAAACATCTGTCGTGTTATATTATCTTCAGTCTTACAGAGACAAAATCTGTAAGTCCTATTCGGTCATAGAGAAACCGCCGGGGTAGGTGTTGTGCACCTCCATAGCAGTTTTTGTTTATCCTCTCTCGAAGTGATACTATAACAATAGCATCTAATATCTATCTGGTAGGCGACACGGCACAAGCCCTAGCCATCGTGCTTCGGGCCATTGTGGGCGTCCTCACAGTAAGTAGAAAGCGTTCAGACCTCTCAGCGCCGATAGATCTGGGGATCAATCCAGTTCTTCTTTTTGCTGAGGACAGTTCTTATGTATTGTAATTAGTCCTTCTTCTTTCACGTTCTTACCGTGCACCAACGTGTACTTTTTGTACGCCGTGCCACCTTTTTGTAATGGGAGTCTCCTCCGTGTTTTTCTAATCTACTGATTAGAATTAATGTGCCTTTCGGCTCTAGTAAGACCATCAAATAAATTTAATGATCCACTTCAATCAACGTCCGTGAAGACATCGAAAGCGTTTATCCGGAGATATCCGGATAAAATTTCCTCCCTTGGAAGGGGAGATTATTCTATCTATTATCAACACCGCTCTTAACTGCCGAATTCATCGAGACGGCGCGTGTGCTTGTGTTGAAATATCCGTTGTTTCTTAGTAACGGCCCTATCGAGTTTTCGGTCTCACCCGGAGATTATTCCGCAAAACGGTTTTGTCTTCTGTAATAGGGTACAAGTTTAGGTTTTGGGAATCTGATGTAAACAGTTTTTAGTATATGTCTAGGAGTATACATTACTCCTGTAGCCATTCTTCTTTTTTCCATTCTGCTGTTGTTTACATATATAACGACATTGAAACTGTAGCCTGATCCGTCTTCCCTTTCTACTGACTGGATAGTTCCAGTCATCTGTTCGTTAGGGTAGTTCGGAACAATAATTACTTTGTCTCCTGTCACTAATGCGTTCATCAGTTCTTCTCTTGTTTTCACTTTACGAATTATTTTTAAATTACTCATAGTATCTCTCTAATAACCGTTGGGAGGCGGCGAACCGCCCCTCCATTGGTTTTTCTACTCAGTTGGTTTATTGTCTGGTTTGAGTAGTTCAGACACAATGTATTTCATCTCAAATGTTAAAATAAGACACTCCAAGAGGTTCCTCACACAGTCCAATCCTGCGCCTTGAAGCGGTCAGGTTGTTTGTTAATAACTATGCGTATAAGTTCACTTCCCAATAAATTGGAAAGGTACTCTCAGTTCTGTTTTTAAACTTAAATTGCTAATCGCACTTTGACTGTACATTTCTGTACCGTCCATACCTCCTTGCGGACTTCTGGTGCTCTCGGCCTTATTTTAACTCGAATCATACGGTATGATAGAGTTTTTGTAGTGGGTTTTGACACCCACTACGGAATCTCACGAACCGGGCAGAAGCCCGAAGTAAATGCCGCCTCGGCAGCGAACGTGAGTTGGCAGCCTGTGAGGGCTGCCGGCATCTAAAAATGCCTTTTCTATTAAAGAGGGTGCTTTCCCTCCTTACATTATTATAACGTATTAACCGATACCGGTATGTTACAATAATCTCTTACTGGTAGCCGACTAGGACAAAATCCTAGTGGCTGTATGTCTGCTTGGTGTAGGCGCAGTAGCCTAGGCTTTTTAGGTCGCCCTCCTTTAGTGTGTAGATCTATTGATCAGACGAAGCCGACACTGTTGTATCCTACACCGCCAATGTAGACGATGGTACAACTATGTTCAACTTGTATTGCATCTGCTTCAACAAAATCCCCAACCTTGCCGTCCCAATCTGTGAGACGGTAGTCTGGTTTATTGCCATTGCATTGCAATCTAAACGGGCCTTCAATGTAGCCCATTCCATTTTCTGCAATCAATTCTCTTACGCTTGTTATTGATAATTTATTATTCATCTAATAACCAAAGGTGCGCCCGAAGACGTCTTTTTATTTCATGCTGGGGCGGTATCTACTTGGTACTCTAGAACACATTCTTCTGTGTATTCTCTAGCCCATAGTTTTCCGTCATGCTTTGCATATACAATTAATTTTGATTTCCCATCACTGTTCATTGTTTTCACCTTTTGGTTGTGTAAGAAGGGGAACCCTCCTTACATTATTATAACGTATCAACCGATACCGGTATCTTACTTTTTATTAACTAAAGGCAGATTCGTCTCTACATCGACCCATCTTTCATAGCCACGGAAATCAGCAGCGGCTTCGACATCTCCTAAAGACCACCAAGATTCAATTTGGTTAGAGTTAATTCTTCTTGCTTTCTTATGGCGCTTGAATTGCGGACGTCTTTGTAATAGGCTGGAAACACGCTTTCTAGCCATTCCACCTTTGGTGTTATCTTTGAGCCAGTTAGAAATATCAGACAGACTAACTACCTCGATGTTCTTGTGACGATAGTCTATCAAACACTTTTCTATGTGGCTGACAATACGCTGGTATCTTTGACCCAGTTTAGGTTGAGGGTCTAAATTGTAAGATGGATGAAGGATTTTCATATGAAGGCTCCACCCTTCTTGACTAGTTAATGTCTTTATATCGCAACAAGGGCAAGGAAGATTTGCGTTTTTCATTTATTTTTCCTCTGTGCCATTTTTTTGACTGTGAAAGAATCTTTCATTCTTTTCACAGTTTCCCACAGTGCTTCTCTTGGCAAGGCTAACTTCTCTAAGTCGGCTTTATCTTTCTTACGAATACGAATGGTAGTAAAATCATCCTCTCGACTCGTCTCCTTTGCCACGACTCGTGGGTTATCTATAGGTTATTTAAAGTATTCTCTATGGATTACTAAAGACTTCATTACTATAACCATCTTTTTTAAGTATCTTATCATGCCACACTGGGTTTGATGAACATATACGAAGTGACCATGACTTTATCGATCGAAGCAATGCATGAAGAAAGTGCCGATAACAAATTAGACGCCTTTCTCTCTGCACTAGACCAGAAAAAAAACAGTAAGATAGACCTTGTAGACATTGGCGAATTAGTTACTGTTGGTGACGAGACTGCAGAACCAGAAAATACGCCTGGTAAGAAAAAGACGCCAGACTTGGTTATGCCAGAAGAAGACGATTGGGATGACGATTGGGAAGAACTTGACTGGGATACATTAGATTACGAAGAAGACTCTGATAAAGCAGACCTATTGGATAGTGTTGAAGAGGATGAAGAAGAACCAGAAGATCCTTCACCTATTGTAGAAGAAACAGATGATGAGATAGAAGATGAAGAAAGCACAGAAGTACCCACACCCCCTGCGGAAGATAAGGAAGAAGCTGATGACGTCGATCCAATTACCGATATTGACATGGGAGCATCTTCCGAAGATGACGATGCAGAGCCTACCGATAATCAGACCGAAGATACTACCAATGCCGATGAAGAAGACGATTGGGATGACGAAGATTACGAAGATTACGAAGATGGAGAAGTCGAAGATAGCGACGACTGGGATGACATACCTTGGGAGGATTGATTAGATGAGCTTTGAGTGGAAACATGCACCAAAGCACATTAAATTAACTCCGGCACAAACTAAAAAAGAACTTAAGCAAATAAATGTATCTTTAGAAGAGATACCATTGATTAAATACTCAGATGCGGCTATTACTAAATTAGTAAAAGAGGGCGAAGACATTCGATTAAACGATGTTATCAAAATACTAAGGAACTCTAAAGTGGGTGGAAATGAACTACACTATTATAGAAGAGTAATATACTAATAATATTACACTTCAATATGTTCTTCATACCATTGATAACAAGGTATTAACCAAAATATAGAGCAGAATGCGAGTGGTAATGCAACACCCTGATAATAATACATTGGTTCATCTGTAAAAATATATAGAAAACTCAAGACCAATGGTTGATTTACTACCCAACCAAATAATGGTCGCAGGGCGACCTTAGATGTCAGGAGCATAACGGCCCGCCCCAGTTGCGATGCTTAAGAAACTTTCACATCGACGACTTACATATAGGGTTAGACTTATTGCTTAACGCACGTTGGGTCTTAACATGGTAGACTTTGCTGATAGAGCAAGACGAAGGCTCCAAGGTATAGAAGATAATGCGACATTAAACTCAAGCAGAGTTAATTTCCGGCAAAATTTTATTCGCCAGAATAATATACATCATTTCTTGTTAGGAGACAGAGGAGTGTCTTTTGGTTCCCCTTTCGACGGTGTTGGTTTACCATCACACAATATAACAATGATGACAATAAACGATTCAGGCGAAGTACCAATGGCAGTATTAAACATCGGATACAAGCAAAACAACACGTTTCCTAAGATGCTAGATGTATCTTTACTAAACAACATACAAATCAGCGGTGATGAGATAGTAATTACTATGCCTAAAGACGAAGAAGGCATAGCAAATGCCACAGGAATGTACTATGGCCTAGACTCTGCTTTTTCACAGCACGCTAAGATATTCTCCTCAGTTCCATTGAGATTACTTGTGGGCTATCATATCAGTAGCAATACTACATCGAATGCATTCAATGTTAAGTCAAAGTTCGGTAGAACTAGATTACTAAAAGAAAGTATGACAAATGAGTCAGAATTTGTTAAAGAATTCAATATTGGAGCCAATGGAGTTGTTAATCTTGGCGAACTGACTCAAGTATTAGTTAAAATTCCAGATGTCGCTGAGTTAGATCCACAAACAGGACAAGCCAAGCAACCTCAGTATCTGATTACCGATAGAGTTACTATCAAGTTAATTAGAAAGTGAGTATATGGATGAGACAGAAGAGCCAGAAGCGGTTGGAATACGATCTTTTTACTGGTTCGTTAAACCAGAGGATATCTACTCGGAAGAAGTGGAGCTACCTTCTACTAGAGAAGAAAGCGCAACTTTTATTGCCACAAGAGACTTTATAGATTTTGATTTAAACAATGGCAGGCTTAAACACAAATGGGTACCACGGTATAAAAAAGATGCGATAAGGTATCTTTTGACCCATGAAGATGCTACTGGATTAAGAGCAGCATCAGATGTTTACTATGTTGTAAAAATAGAAACGGCAGAAGATTTGGTCGACAAGTCTGAACAGTATCCAAAAATGATACCAGAAGGTTTCGAAAACACAAGTGACATCGAAAGAGGATTGGTGTTAAAAGTACCAATTAAAGAAAAAATAATGAAAGCAAGTCCTTCACCTGATTTGCCGATTACATTTAGCGTCAGATACAAAAATGACCGCATTAATTTGCGTCCATCAGGCGACGTTGGTGGAGTTAACATGGGAATCATGTCGACAGAGGAAATAGAAAAGATGGCTGTCGTTGAAGTTATTACAGGAGAAGCAATCAAAGAAGATAAAGTAAGTATGGAACCGGTAGTGGGCGGAACAATGGACCCAAGAATGGGATCTACGTCTAAAGAAGACACGTGTCCAACTTGTGATATGGCATTCAATCTCGATGATAGTGACTCAAGTCAGTCTTGTTCTGGTCACTTTGGTTACATCAATCTTCCAATACCGATACCAAACATATTGTTTTTAGGGGAAACTAAAGGCAAGGGGAAGGATTCCAATCCTCTGTTATATGCACTAAATAACATATGTCATCATTGTAGCAGAATTATGCTAGAAGACGACTTACTGGGAAGCCAGCTGGCATTAGTAATGCAAGAGTTCGATATTGGCGGCAAAAACATTGCATCCTTTAGGCGGGTAAAAAATATTCTAAAGCCGTATCTCGACGTAAAGAACAATAACGGCAGAGTATGCCCATACTGCTCTGAAGTATCACCAAAAATTACTTTCTATTTCTCATCTGCTGAATTTTCATACAACACAGCTAGACCTGATGGAGTGACCGGAATGGATTTCACTACAGTGAAGAATGTTCTAAGCAATATACCTAATAGTGATTGTTATTTTTTGGGAATAAATCCAGTTACTTCTCGACCAGAGAATATGTTTTTCGAGTCATTGCCTGTTAGCCCAAACGCAACTAGACCACTTAAGCAAAGAAGTGACGGAAGAACAACAGAAGATGATTTAACAACACTTTACAGTGCTGTAGTTAACAATGCAAATAGGCTTCGCACGGAAATGAATAGAGGTCGTAGTTTTCGTAGCGCCGATAGAACAAGAAAAATGTTATTATTTTCGGTAGCGAGAGTGATTGATAACTACAACCAGACCATAGGATCTGGTGGATCTACTGAAGTCTTCACTTATGGTGGTGGTGTTCAGACTGAATCAATGAAAGGACTGCTGAATAGACTAGGAACTAAGTCTGGTAGGTTTAGGAATAACTTACAATCAAAGTATGTCAATAACGTTGGCTACTCAGCAATTAGTCCAGATCCGAATCTTGCAATAGACGAAGTTGGTGTGCCAAAAATAATGACAGAAGAGATTACTTATCCTGAGGTAGTAACTAGCGAAAACATAGTTCGACTTAGAGGCTATATACAGAATGTCATTAATGACGTCTCTCCAAAAATAGTCAAAATTAATCAAAGCGGCGATAATGCGCTGTGGGAAAATGTGAAATCTAGTCAATCAGTAGAACACTTGGAAAAAATGATGAAGCAATTAACAGTTGGAATGATTATTAAAAGAGAGATAATGGATGGAGACATATGCCTGTTCAATAGGGCACCTTCGCTACATAGGCAGTCAGTCTTGGCATTCAGGACGCGTGTTATAGAAGAAAAAGCACTAACAATGAATCCCACAGTCTGTATACCTTTCAACGCAGATTACGATGGTGACGCAATGAAAGCACACTTTGTTCAGTCAGAGGCTGCTAAACAAGAAGCCATCAAATTAATGTCTTTAACAAAAAACATTATTCACTCTAGGTATGGAATGTTGACGGTAGCCACAGATCAAGATCAGACTTCTGGGCTATACTTATTGACTTACACAGACAAAGCCAAAGCCAATACTTGGAACAGTTCTTCTGGTATTGGATTTAACGAAGATGGGATTGTATATATGTCAAAATCAACTGCAGCAGATTGTTACTCGACTGTATTTAGTGAAATAAGAGACGGTAAAGAAAGTAAAACTTACCGCACGATGGATTCGCTACCGGAATCTGATGCCGTGACGCCTGATGGACCCGGCTATACTGGTCGATCATTGTTTAATCATCTCTTTACAGTACTGGACGCAGAGTATGTTTCTGCTACTTTTTCTGGTATTACACCGTTAACTAACCTGCTTGAAGATGGATCAGTCGAAGTCATAAGGGATGAATTAGGCAATCCTGAAAAAGAACAGGTATTGATTAGAAACGGTAAATTAATCACAGGAACTCTAGAAAAAACTGCCTTTGGTGAAGGTGGTGCCTCAATTGCTCCGTCCTTTATTTACCACGAAGGTTACGAAGCAGGTCAAGAAAAACTAGTAGAGTTTATCGAAATGGCTACTAGGCTTGGATTCGCTGCACATAGAATCATTGGTTACACAATGGGGACAGCAGATGTCTCTGCGGTACCTGTACAGCAAGATATTAATCGGTTTTACAATAACTGTGCGGAAAAGATACTAAAAATAGACAAAGCATTTGCTAACGGACAACTAAAACAGTACGTTGAAAACCACACACCAGAAAAAGCAATAGAAGCACAAGCAGATCCGCTTTCTTATATTGAAGACAGAGTACTTGGATTTACAGACGAGTTCGAGAAACGCATGTTGAACAAAATAGAAGACTATCAAGGTAGCGGAAACGCTATGCAAATTGCAGTCAGATCAAGAGCACGAGGTAAGCCGATGAATATTCAACAAATGGCAGGCGCATTCGGTCAAGTTAGGTTAGCTGCATTAAGAGTCACAACTGGAATAGGCTCAAGAAGAGTGTTATCGCACTACCCAAAAGGTAGCTTAGACCCAAGACACAGGGGCTTTGTCAGAGGAAACTACTCTAAGGGAATGGAACCCGATGAGTATTTTATGACCTCTATTGCTGGAAGACGTTCTACAGTAGAGTCTGCTCAAGGAAACATTGCTAAATCTGGCTACCTAGAACGCAAGATGGTGAAGGCACTAGAGTCCTGTGTTGTGAACCAGCGCAGACAGGTTGTAAATTTACGCACAAAAAGAGTCATATCTCCAGTAGTTGGTGATGATGGACTATCACCATATCACATCAGAGGTAGCGATCAGCGTACAAACAAGCGAGGTTACACAATCACATTACAACCGTTCTTCTACGACCACGCTTGCAAGCACGGTCTGACATTAGAAGATGACTGTTTATACTGTGCCAAAGGCTCTGATGTTGCTACATTCGCTAAAAATATAGACAAAATGGTTTCAAATATGACACAAAGTGTAGTTCTGAACAAACTTAGAGTCAGAGAAATGAGTAAAACTGATGTGAAAAAATTGGCAAAGCGATTGAACGAATACTATGAAGACAGCCTTTGTCGAATAGGTGAAGCAATTGGAGCCACTGCTGGACAAGATATTGGTGAACCTGCTACACAGACTGCGCTAAGAACCTTCCATTTTGCTGGAAAGGCATCCGTACAAGGAGATATTGCCCGATTGAGCCAGATACTAGAATACTCGCCTAAAAACAACAAGTCACCAATGACTAAGTTATACTTAAACGAAGGAGCTTCGGAAGATGAAGCCAAACGATTGCAGGTATTATTGGCAGAAGTTAAAGGTAATCAGATTATAGACTTGATATCCTACGACCTAGAAAAAAAATTATTGTTAATTAAGTTTGATTTTGAAATAATGGAAACGTTCCAGATATCACCAAATATTGCAATGAGGCAGGTCGAGACGGCATTGGCTAAAGGAAGTAACAATGATTTATTCAAATTCAGTATCCTGGGTCGTAGCATAACACCAGAAACACCACTAGTAGTACAAATAATGCCAGTAGGCTACAAAATAGAAGAGGGATTGCCTAATTACATTAGTGACGCGGCTCTATTGTATGCTAAGGAGCTAATAATTGGAGCTGTTTTCAATGGTATTTCAGGAGTTACTAACATACAATTAGAAGAAGATGATAACAATAGACGATTTCTGTCAATCAAAGGTGCTGAAGACTCATTGCTCAATACCATCGTCAAGAACTTCTCTGGTATGGCAGATCTTAGTATGTTAGAAACCAACAACCACCATTGGGTAGAAAAGAATTTTGGGGTCGAAGCAGCCGTGCAGAATCTATACAATGAATTAGATTTCCAAATGAATTTAACAGAACAAGGTATAGGAGACTATGATAATAGATATATACGTACTATAGTAGATTATATGGGAGAGTATGGATATATTAAATCTCTATCACCAACTGGTTTAGGAGGCACCGATAATCCTAGCATACTAGGTGGAATGTCTGTTGAAAGAATAAAAGAACAATTAATCGGTGGTGTTACAATGGGCAATCAGGATCCAATTAGAGGAGTCACTGAGTCTATTGCTGTTGGAGCGACCCCTGATATCGGTGACTTTACTCCTTTTTAGTTTGCCAATACGTATGCATTGCACGATAGAAAACATCTTCTGCCTGAATAGGACCTAATTCCCGGTACATATACCACATGGTAGATTTTAATGCAAGTAGAAACTGTTTTTCATCTTCTATCTCAAAGTTCTTCAAAAGAGTCTTATAGCGACTTAGTTTAGTATCGCGATAAGCGCAAACAAGACAGCCTCTCGTAGAAGACCATCTGTAGATACTTTGTCGATCTAAGTCTTTAACGACCTTATAGTGATAACCACAGATAGCACAAGGATGCCATCGTATGTTAGTATCAAGCAAAGTAATCAGCCACGGTAAATTTCTGTTCGTCGATACGGAGGTCGTCCAATGACATACCCATGCCGTACATGATGTGGTCTAATTTGCCAACAACAAACTTCTCGATAATCAATTCAACATCGATTTCGTAATTATCTATCTGCTCAAGGTCATGGAATGAGACATAGCCACCTTGTGGAATCCAAGTTGGACCGTCTTTGACAAACGTAGTATAAAATGAATCACCTTTGTCAAGTGTGTCGTATTCTTCATTAGCCAAAACTATGTTATGCCAAGCAGCACCACGAGCATCTCCAGACAGATTGGAATAACAAGCATCGTCACCATCAGAGTCAATATTTACATTGTCATTAGTAGCACCATCAGCATAGTGCCATGATGTGTTTTTTAGAAACAAGTCTCGCTTTTCTTGGGTTTCTTTAGCATTTGCTACTTGTCGCAATGCATTTCGATTTGGTAACCATTTACCCAATCTAGCCCTAGATATCAAGTCCGTAGGCTTGACATTACCGTCTCGTATGTTTGAAATATATTCTAACAAAGATTCCTTAACTTCCTCAGGTGTATGGTCATCCCATAGCATATGTAGTGCCTTTAGTTGAATACCACGTCCTACAGGCGACGTATTTGCGTGCTTGGCCTCCAACCCCTGTATCTTCATCCTGTCCTCTACAGCCTCGTTAGAGATACTAAAACCAACCTCTGGCATCCAAACTACCCTTCCACCGTAGCGGTTACGCCTCGGTAAGTAGAATCTATCCATTAGCATCTCACAATCGACAACCATAGCCTTTGATTTTAACTTGGTTTGCATTAGCTGAGTCAAATGTGTACCAAGTTCCTGTGCCTTTTGCACACACTCTTCGGTTGATAGGTCATCGCCCATCTTTACGAAGATAGAATCGGTATGTCCGTAAATGACAGGATAACCTAGTTTGTTAGACTCGACCATAATAGACCGTAAAGAATCTCTACCAAATTTAGTTATCGTTCGTGCAATATCTATATCGCCCCAAGAGTAGCCTTTGAAGGCCATCAATCCATAGAAAGTCGCTCTGAGCCTTTTCACCGTCTTTTGTGCATCATCCCACTTCCTAAACTCATTAGATGTCTTACCGTCTGTTAAAGCAGCCACATCTCTCTTAGCCTTGTATTCGTCTCTTAACTCATCTAACTCCAACACAGAAGCGGGCAGAATACCAATTGGGCTACGTCTAAACCTACAACCGTCACCAATGATATCATCATCCTGTTCATCTCCTTTCGCTACTTTTGTTTCAAAACTACAGTTTGCGGCAACCATGCAACTCGGATACAGACCTGCGAAATCTAGGATTGCTACGTTCTTATGCAAACCAACAGAATCTAAATCTTCTGGATCTAAAACAATAGCACCTTGCAATGCCATGTCGTCCGTGCCCTTATCAGTCTTTGATGCATAGTAACCACTTCTTTGTTTGAAATTAGCCTTTCGCATGAAATAAACTCTAGCGTAAGACGAACCATAGAAGGTACTACTGATTTGACATTTAGCCAATTGCTGTAATGCCATCTGTCCATTAACTAGGTTATACTTATCTTCTATATCTACCATTAGTAATACATCTCTAAAGTTATAGTATAGATAGTCCTCTAGGAATAGGTGGTAATCTCCATCGTAGAAGTCTGGTCTGAAATCAGTTTTACCTCTACCGAATAATTTCTGTCCAACTATGTCTAACTTGTTAGATGGAAGGTTCGTTGACTTAGAATCACGATAGACACGCTCGAATAGTCTGTCTAGTGAAATCACTGTGCGACCCTTGATAGGTTGCTTCGTCCATCCATATCTATCCTTAGTCCACTTCGATGGTTCATCAACGTGCCTATTCTTGCCTAGTGCAGACGGCGATAGTTTAGCAGCGCCGATACCAAGCGATTCTAATCTTGCATACAGTGTAGGTAAATCATAAAAGCCCATACCCCAAGCTAATAGTATATCAGGGTCTATGTCGTCCAACCATGTTACGAAGTCTTGCATCATCATGTACTCATTAGCGAAATGTCGTATCTCTACGTCTATACCGTCAAACTTCATCGTTTTTATTGGTATTATTTGTGAGAAACTATGTAAGTTTTCATGTGCTAAAGGGTGCTGTGTCCATATCGTGTATTTGTTGGTATAGTTATCATAACAACCTATTACGTTAATAGTTTGCCAGTCTGCCCATATTTTACCCTTTTGTCGACACTCTTTAGGACCGCTACTTTTACGACCATACTGTAAGGCTTCCAAATCTATAAACACTTTTCTAGGCTTGTATTCTGGTAACTCATTCATGTTGTCTATGAGATACCTATCTTCGTAAGGCACATCTCCTTCATAGGTACCACTTATCTTGCGTGTAAAACTCTTAACCATAACTGGAGAGTCAAAAGTAATCTTCCACAAAGCCTCACCGTCAGCAGCAACTGCATCAGTAGTCTTATCTATTGTGATGTTGCGATATCTACTGCTTAATTCACTTTCTATAACAGACTTATCAAGTTTCTTTGCTTTGAGCCCTTTACTTGCATCTGCTCTGATCTTAACATGGTTTGGGTTAATAAAAAGATATGGATGAAAGTCAGAAACTAGTTTCTCTTTACGCATCCACTGTCCTACTTCGTTCTGTTCTCTCCAGCGTAGGTTTAGTTCATTTGTTGGCCAACCATCTTCTGTTCCTGTACTAATAATCATTTTAACGCACCTACTATATCAAATCTAGAACATTGTGAAAAACAGTATATCACTGATTGTTCTGGGTTGAATCTAAAATGGTTGGAGTCAGAGTCTTTGCCTCTTTTAGCACATGAAGGACACCTACCAGTATAGTAGCCACCGCCGTCGGGTCCACGAATGTTCTCTATTCTCTCCAAAACTAACCCGACTGTCAAACCGTCAGTCTCTTTGTCCCAATCGTAATCTATCTTCTTTTGCCGATAAACCTCAGTTGCCGGCTGTGTTCCTAGTTCAGAGGCTCTTAGAAGGTTCTTGAAAGCTAGAATGGCTCCAGACGTCCTAAAATAGACAAAACCGTCACGAACATCTTGGTTTACTAGTGCGTGTTCCTTCGATGCTGTGACTTTGGTGTCTCGTAGCAATTTAAGGTAGTCTGCAACTACCATTTTAGGTACTTTCATCGTCATGGATTACTTACCAAAGCCAGTCGGTTTATAATGATAACCTAGTTTGAGTTAAACTCGCCCAGCTCAAAACCTGCGACAACTGAGTTATTTCTTTGCATTAGTCTGACGAGATCGAACATTTCTTCTAGTTTACCATCACGTATTGTAGTAATAGTTAGATAAAAATGTACTGCCTCAGTTAAACAAGCTCCACATATAGCGTGTTTACCGTAAACCATCGATGCATCTTCTGGGGTTGCACCACAACCCTCACAAACTCTAGTACTCACTCTTCCTCCTCCGGCCAGAAGTACCTATTAACGTCTCCCATTCTAATTGCCGAAAAACCAGATCTTTTTAGCCAATAAGCAAATGTTCGCGGAGATTTACGCCATTGTTCGTTACGTCTGTCTTTATGTGTTCTCCCTAGCAAGTAGTGATAACCAGATTCTGCAGTTAAACCATCATGTAGGTATGGATGTTGTAGTAATATACTGAGAATATGACGGTCCCGCTCAGTTAGAGCCTGTACCATCATCCTCACCAAGCAAAGCATCACCGACTGCATCTACTGTAGCATCTGCTGCATCTACTGTAGCATCTGCAACATCTTCGACAGTATCTACCGTTTTTCCAACTACTGACTTACCTGCGCTTGCCACAGCGGCCCCTGCTGATACTGTGGTACTTACACTCTTGTCAACAACTGTGGCTGCTACTCTAGCAGGAGCCTTCATCATGTCTTTTAGTAAAGTTCCTTTGCCGATTTTTTCATCTGAACCAGCATCTTGTAGTGATTCTGGTACTCCTTTGTTAAGTATTTCAAGCAAAATAATCCATGCTTGTGCTCTAGATACTTCTGGAAATCCCCCATCTTTTAGTATCTGTGCTGGTATTGCAAGAAGTTTATCGTGGCTTCTTTTACCAAAATGATTCTGTACTTCAGAGACCCATCCTTCCTCTACAAGTACCACATCATCAATCGCTTTTCGGACGAATCCGACTTGTTTTCCGTTGTATGTGAAATATTTACCCATGATACTTCGACGTATCCATTGATATTTAAGTGAATCTTATTTTTTGTTATTTGATATATTACCTAATCGACTTTTTTTACCCAAGGAATTACTCGGTTGTGGTCGGTAAATATAGCCTAACATCCTGATTGCATCGTGCTCAGTGAAGTTTTCATCAATATCCATTGCAAATCCCGATGCATCTACATGACCGAACAGTTCTTCGAGTATGTGTGCAGTTATGGGACGTTCTTTTTTGAACAGTAGCCATACGTCATCTTTGATGTCATCCGAACCGAAATAGTGTACTTCTGTAGTACTGGATTCATTGAGAAATCGTATCCATTCAGACCGCACATGGAAGTCTTTGTTGTTAGACACAGTCCCAATCTCCTTGGTATGACTTGTCTTCTAACACAAATCATCTGAGACTTCATTTGGTTTATTAGACATTCTAAGCAAATGTGGCAAAGGTAACGTAATCTCTAAATCTTCTACCAGCCTCGATCGCAGATACAGGCCAGTTTCTGCATTACCTTCTTCTACTAATACTACAAAATAGGTATTACCATTATATTCTATATCAGATATAGAATAACTATCACCATCGTCTACACTAACTTCGGTGAAACCGAAGCTCTTGACAGTTTTTCTTGCTATAAGATGTTTTACAATGTTATACATGGCGTCCAACTCGGACTCAATTAGCTCTCTCGGTTGAGGTTCCACATGATGTCGGGGGATATCAGCGGTAATTAGTCTTTGCTTTAATAGTGTGTGACAAAATATACGTCCTTTTTGCCATCTGAAAGATACTTTTGCACGAGTTCAAGAACATCTTCTTGTGCCAAGCCATCCTCTTCGTAGTGTCCTATTGCTGGAAAATAGATCTCATGGACATCATGTAGTCGATAATTGGCTAGTGTTTTAAGCCCGCTTTCGATCCAGTCTAATCTGTACTTGGTATTGTATAGTTTATGCATGGGAAACCATAAAACTGGTTCAGTTGTATTAGAGTCAGAGTAGATTAATTGTCCTTGTTTGACTCCCGAGTCCTCTACAAATCCCATCATATGACCATAGGCAATAACATCAGTTTTCCTAAATTCACTTATTGGATAGTTGTTCATGTATTTTAGTTGCGTACATATAGGGCAGACTAATACACCGTTTTCGCATAGGTTTATTGTAGTGTTGGTGTATAACAATACTGCCATAGTTTATCCTCTCACACATAGTTAGAGTTAATCTCACTCTTCTTCTGCAGGTGCATCTATGTCGGCATATAAGGTGAATATATGATTGAGCCAGAATTTGTATTTACCCAAACTAACGGAACCATTTTTATTGACTGTAAACGGTACTTCTGTCGGTATAAAAGGCTTATCTGGCTTAGAACCAGCTAATTTAACCCATAGTGCTCTATGAAAAATATGTCCAGCTGGTAGGGTGATTTGTTGTTGCCGAGCCCATTTAACATAGTTATCTATAGTACGTTCTTCACTTTCTTTAACCATCATACCTGCGGTGTTACCTTCGGGGTTTTTCACTTCGTAAAAGCATAGTATGTCACCGCTCCTTAGTTGTTCACTCATTGTTGTCCACGTCCTGTATATATGCCATGTGTCCAGCGTTGTTGTTGTCACATGCTATTATGCTGTTTGTCGTTTGTTGACCTTGTATATGTGTGCTGTTCATAAAATACCTCCCCACGAAAATTGTTTTTCTTCGCCATCCAATTCGTATACGCCCTTGTATAGACTCTCATTCTTTAGGATGCCGCTTATTGTTGCTGGCGACCAACTAAGTTTGCCTTTTTTAGTCTTGATACCGCTTTCGATTAGGTGTTCACATATTTCAGATAGGCTTAGAGCCTTTTCTCTACACTGGAAAATAATTTTCACTATCTCTGATTCTGTCGTATTGACAACCAGCAGTCCTTTGTCTGAGTCTTTTCCTGTGATCTTGAATTTAGAATCATACCCATATGGTGGCGGACCTAACTTTCGACCTTGATGCTTGACTGCATCTAAGCCCATCTTTGTTCTTTCACGTGTCATCTCTACCTCTAATTGAGCTAATGAACTCATCAAAGTAAAAATAAACCTACCCATAGGAGTAACCGTGTCTATATCTATGTCTATGGCTGCAAAGTTTTTGTTCCTAGCATTAAGATCCGCTGCCCACGTAGCAGCGTTTGCAGCACTACGGTGAAATCTGTCTAGTTTGTAAGCAACTGTTATATCCCATCCATCTATATCTTCCATCATTTTCTCGTAACCTTTACGCTCTGTCTTCATACCAGAACCAACATCAGAGTATACTTCTACTACCTCGTAATCTTTGAATGCACAATACTCACGACACTTGCGTATCTGTTGTTCTACAGAACCTTCTGATTGATGGTCAGTAGACACTCTAGAATAGATAACTGCTTTCATCTCATCACCACTACTATTATTCTTCCTCATCTAGCTCTGCTAACTCGTAATCTAGGTACTTTATGTTGTGCTTCGCTTTAATCGCTTCTATCCCATCTATTGCTAATTGGATATCTGCATGAAAGACTTCGCTTTTACCACGCAAAAACAAGACTTCTTCATGCTTTTTGTTGTGTTCTTTGTTTAAATTAACAATAGATACGTTAAGAGTATCTATGTGTATATGGTGCGCCTGTGCTTCATCTACTGCAAGCATCATTTTATTATGGTAGTCTATTTGTTGCTTGTTGTACTTGTCTTTTTTAGTCTTATTTGTTGTTTCATGTAGTTTTGTAACCGCTTTATTACGCATCTCTTTGAATTTGTTTGCTTTACTATTACAGGCATCTCGCTTCTCTTTTAGCTCCTGTACCTTGACTACCATTTCTCTAGAGAGTTTATTTAGTTGTATACGTTCAGTCTTCGCTGCTCTCAACAACTTGTGTTGATAGTTACGTTTTCTACGACTTATTTTGATAGAGTGATATAGGTCATTTGCTTGAGTTAAGTCTTTTTTAAGAATAAAGTCCATCCTATCTACTCCTTCGTGCTTGTAGAGCATCTCTTTTACTTAGATGATTATGTCGCTTGCCTCTACCCTGTCTGATAGAAGCAACTGGTTTCTTGTTACCGACTCGTGTTCGCTCATATTTTATCATTAGTTTTCTAAACTTCTTTCCGTTATGCTTCATTTTATTATCTCCTTGATATCCTCAAACAATACAGCATCTGTTTCATCATCTTCTGTATCGTGGAATTTAAATCCGCCATCACCGATAGCCTGTACTAATACTGCGCTAGTTATTAGTTCACTCATTATAATATTTATGTCAGATATAAGCTCTAGTGCCTTACCAATAACTGCTGCGTTAATATACAGCGCAATCAAGGTAATCAAATTAAGGACTATCAATATCTCAAATTCATACATAACTATCTCTCCTAACATTAACTTTGTTTACTTATTTACTTAATTCTTTACCATCTTAACCAAGCAGTTTGGTTGATATTTCTAGCGTATTCATCTGGGTCTTGTATGATAGGCAAGAGTTTTGAATACCATTCTGGAGGATTAGATTTACCTCTATTCCATATACCCATATAGGACTTATCATATAGATAGTATAACCTATACTTAGTTACTGTAGATAGATTATCAAAGTTATAGAAAGACCTGCACTTCTGGTTAGCACTTATAGCGGTTACAAATGGTGTCATTTCTCCGTTTACGGGTAGGTTAGGGCGATTATCTCTGATCCATTCGATAACGTCTTGGCACTTATGCCTACGTCCGTAGCGGTTGGTATATTCCATACATAGTGCAAGACCATGTTGTATTAGCCAGTCATGATTCTCTTTACAGGTTCTAGCCCATACTGTAGATGGATGATTGTAATGTGTTTTCTTGTACGGTGCTTCACCGTCAGGATATGCAGCGCATAGCATTTGTGCGCTTTCCAGCGGCATTTTCACGATATGCCGATCTAGTTGCATTACTGCTGCTTCCACAGGATCGGTTGAAAGAACAAAGATATTCATACTTCCACCTCATGTATTGCTATTCTTATATCTTTTAGGATTCCTTCCATTTTGGAGACAGCGTCTAGTAACTCCTGTTTGAACTCTGGCTTCTTCTTGCATCTTTCCAAATATACTTCCATCAATTTACTTTCTATCATTTGCATCTTCTCCTTAACTATGTTTGTAGCAATCCTAGTTACATTGAATTATACCTTGGGTGCGGCTACACCTATACCCACTTACAGGCGGTATATAAGCTAATGGGGCGTTTTACTTACAGCAAATGGGTAGGCACCTGGTTCTCATATGTATAACGTCCGTTTAACATACACATATACCCTTTTACATATAGGATGATAAACCGATATAACAGGGGTAAGAGCCCCATATAGTACGTTTATACTAGGGGTATAAGAGTAGGTTGCGGGAATTGGGCATGGAAAACAAATTATTGGTTGCAGCACAATAGGAGTAAGTCACAAAAGGAGGTTGTCCAACCCCGCAATATATCCGAGCAGGCCAGTGATTATAACCCCATCTCAGTTAAACATAGTTTATATGAATACTAGGTTAGAATGACAATGTTTAATTACCTTCGGTTATGAGCAAGGTTCATGTCTGATAAATATCAAGAGAGAATCGCAGTTGCTCTTGAAAGTATCGCAGACTCCCTTGAGGAAATGGTCAAAAGACCATTACCATTAAGGACAGTTGAGAAGAGATTGGAACAGGCCATTGACGCCAATGACCAGCTCTCTGAGATAGCCATAGCATCTGTAACAGAACAAAGCAAGCCAGAAACTGTAGAGATAGTGCAAAAGGAGTCAATCCTAGGCACCACTCTACCTAAAGCAAGGGACTCGGTATTCGATACTGACCTAGAAGTAGGAGTCAGAGTACTAATCTCTGGCTCTGAAGGGCCAAACGATGGCTGTGTCGGTACAATAGTCGATAGAGCTAAGAATTGGATTACGGTCTCTGTAGAAACCGGAAACGATGTCAAGAAGCCAGGAGAGACTATCTCAGTAAGAAAGTCTTGGTGTCAAGTCCTTGAAGGAGAAGAAAACGTAGAGACTGCTACAGAAGTACGAGTAGAAGAAACTCTAGTTGTAGAAAAGACTACAGAGTTACTTATAGACGAAAATGATTCTAACCATCCTGGTAACTTTACTTTTGATAAGGGTGCTAGAAAAGGCGAATCAGTACACGAAGCATATATGTCTGGCGACGAAGGAAAAACATTTGTACACTATGTAGCATTCTTGGCAGGCAATCGTCCAGAATGGACTGAACACTGCAAGAGATATTGTGCATTAGTGGGAGTAACTTCCCATCCGGACAGGTCGTGATATCGTGGGTAAAGATTGGGGAGACTGGAGAAGGCACGATATATCACCATCCAGGTTGAAAACATTTTCAGATTGTCCTAGAAAGTACTTTTACCAGTACGTTCAGAAGATAAAGACACCTAATAGACTCTTTTTCCTTAGTGGTAACGTTTTCGATGAAATCGCTATGGAAGAATTTAGAGCAGATCCTAGTCAAGATGTAGAGCCAATCGTTGAGTTGGCTGGAGATATCTTACTTATTAGAATCAAAGAAGCACAGAAAGACGAAGACAAGCCGTTGTTAAATCTAGATGGTAGTCCTGTCACTGATGCACAGGGCTTACAAGAAGTCATGGACTTTAGAACATGGACTAGAGGCTTCCTTTTAGCATGGCAAAATGGTGAAGATTACTTAGGTAACAAGTTCCAAATGCCGCCTATTGCAGATACACAGGTACAATGTATATGGCCTATACAGATTGATGGACAAACTATTAGGTTGAATGGATTTGCTGATATAACACATACAGATGGTTCTGTTACTGATTTGAAGATGGCTTCTTATTGGAAGTCTTCTCGCTGGACGTCTGGTAGAATTATGTCAGAATTACAGTGGGTTCCTTATTCACAGGCTCTAAATAGCAATAAATTCAGATATATCGTGACAGATAAGCACAAGTCTGGTTGGAAAGATAAGCGTAAAGCAGACCCACCAACAGTTAGAACATTTGACGTAGACGTGTACCCACAAGATGTAGACAATTTTAAGGATTTGGTAACATCTTTTGTACGTACTACAGACTTCCTAAACGACCATTTGGACGGTGTATTCCCTCCAAAGCCACAATACAAAGGAGATGAAACAGCATTTGGTGCTGAACCATCTAAAAAGAAGTTTAACGAATACAGTCTACCACAGGTTAATTTCTGTAGGAAACTATGCGACTTCAAAGACGTCTGTTTCAAAGAATGCTTTGGTGGTACATTTAGGTCAGAAAGTACTCCAGATAACATGGAAGGTGCATAATATGGGATTCAAGAAGAGTGCTTTACAGAAACAACTCGCAGCAGCGCAGAGTGAATTAGAATTGTACAGAGGACTACTTATGGATAACCAAGAAGTTAGTTTCAAGCAAGCACACGTTATAGATATTGTTCTATCTAATCACTTTAGTGAAGAACCTGTAATACCTGTACCGGATCTTGTTGTCGACGATGATTGGCTACATGGTATGAAAGAAGCAAATAGGGGTGCTTTGCAGCAGATGACAAACATTGCTCAGTTTAACGAACAACAAATCGCAAGTAGTGCAACGGTGGTTACGTCAGAAGAGGAGTAGGAATGGCCAGTGACGAAGAGATTAGAACTCATATAGAAGCCTTATGTGCTGATAAAGATTGGGTAAAATCTTTCAATTCTAAGTTAAAAAGGGTCAAATCTGGAGAACACAAAGGCTGTTTGGAGTGGCAGGGTGGACTGGATAAAGGCGGCTACGGACGTTTCCATGTCAAGAAACACCACGAAACCGGAACAGGTAGAAACTTCTTTGCACATAGGATGTCTTACATGATTAATAGAGGATACATTACACCAGCTGAATTGATACTACATCAGTGTCATAACCGTCTTTGTTGTAATCCATCACATCACAAATTAGGCGATCATATTGATAATATGGACGATTTACATGATTCCAAAAGAATCGCTGGAGAGAACAATCCTAGAAGCAAACTAACAGAAGACGAGGTGTGGGATATCCTATCTCTATACTATGAAGGTATAGAACCTATATATGAGCCTCTATCTATAGGAGATATA
>Ga0209194_1000096_pt1 | contig 80797 bp, 65 predicted proteins | sample COGITO_mtgs_1004_FD_184787 | JGI IMG/M metagenome (GOLD analysis project Ga0209194, IMG submission 184787) | Pelagic marine microbial communities from North Sea - COGITO_mtgs_100413 (SPAdes) (version 2) | ecosystem: Environmental > Aquatic > Marine > Epipelagic ... | reverse complement strand
TAGCTGTCGTTCTGAATCGCGCTGGCGGCAGTGAGCGCGTCGCTGAGGAGCGTTTTGGCTATCTCTGGGTCGCCCAGCTCACCAGTCGCAGCGGCAATCTCACGCAACGCAGACGATTTAGAGTAGTCGTCCTGAATCGCGCTGGCGGCAGTGAGCGCGTCGCTGAGGAGCGTTTTGGCTATCTCTGGGTCGCCCAGCTCAACATATGCAGCGGCAATCTCACGCAACGCAGACGATTTAGAGGAGTCGTCCTGAATATTTTCGCTCAGCTTCCTTAGTTCCGAGAGAATGCTTGATTGGCTTTTAGTAAAGGTCGCCGCTCCTGAGACGCTGGCAGATCTACGAATAAACGTGGCCAGATCTGCATCTTTGGATGATGTCTTATCAAGTGTCTCTTTTCTCTGTAGCTCCTGTGTGGCAATTGCAAACGCCCTTTCCCACTGATCGTTTTTGGCAAAGGCCACGGCTGCCTCGGCAATGATCTCACCGCTGCTGGTTTCTCTCACCAGTCTAGAAAGCTGCCACTGCATTTTCTGAACTTGCCCACTGGTAGAAAAGTTCAGCCAGCCAAACAAGCTGCTGACAACAATCACAAGTGCCAGCAACGCCGAAAACCCACCATAAACCCGCCGCCTGCTCAGCCTCAGCAGCTTTTCCTTTTGCTCTCGCTTTGCCCCCCACACCAGATAGGGCTGCTGCTGCCTCAGTAGCCACAGCTCCCTCACGCCAAAGTAATAGCGCCTATCGCAGCGATTGCCCAGCCACTCATTCACTCGCCGGTCCATGAGCTGATTCGCCTTGTCCACCGCCGACAGCTCCTTTCCAGCCTGCCGCATCAGCGCCGGAATCAGCCGCTCATGGGCCAGCTCATAGGCCACCACACCCTCTTTCTCCTGCGGCGTAATCAGCCGCACATCGCCGCGCACCAGCCAGCAAAGCGCTTCCTCTACCTCTTCTGCCTTTGCCGATCCCTGTAACTTTGCTGTCAGCTCTGCCGCAGTCAGCATACCTGCCCGCACCTGCCGCTCCAGATCCGTCAGCGCCAGCAGCACCTTCACCACCGACTGCCGCTGTCCGTCTGTCACCCTTGCCTCCAGCGTCCGCTCCAAAAAGCGCTGTAGCAGACCTTCTACCCCACCAAACTTCTCAAACGCACTGCGGTTAAACGCCCGCAGCTCATCCGCCGTCTGCCGCTCAATCATCCAGGCCAAAATCTGCAAATCAACCGGAGAAATCAGCCCGTCCTCTCGATTTGCCAGTTCTTCCTGGGCCAGCTCCGTCACAAAGTCGCGGTTAAAGGCCAGCCCTTCTGTCTGTGCGATCGCCTCCAGCACCTTACTCGCCGCCATCGGCGTAAACTTCTCTAGCCGAAACACATCTTGAGGAGCCAGCGAATAGCCCAATGCCTGATGCAGCTCGTCTAGCAGATACATCAGATCAGAGCGCACCGCAACTACTATCCGAATTGGCAGCGTGCGATCGCCCTGATACCAGTCCGTCAAGTTCTGAATAAACGGCTGCCGCTGTTCCTTGCGCTTGTGATGCACAAAAAACTGCTCAAACTGATCCAGCAGCAAAATCAATGGCTGATCAATACTTTCCGCCACCTTGCCAAGCACGCCGATCAGACTGTCTTTGTCTTGGCCTTGTCCCTGACTCTGGCCTTCCCCTACCGGCAGCAGCCAGTCCAGGGGAATCTCCAACTGCTCCGAAATCGCCTTTGCGATCGTCCGAATCGGTGCCTGATCGCTAAAGCGAACATAGACCCCCACCGCCTCCGCCTGCTCCTTTCGCAGCCTGGGCCAAACCCCCGCCTGCAAAAACGATGTCTTCCCACAGCCCGACTCCCCATGCAAAATCCCAAACCGAAAGCCCTGGCTCGTAACCGAGTCCAAACACTCCCTTAAATTCTGCTGCCGCTGAAGCTGTGCAAACACCTCAGCATCCTCCGCATCAAAAGGCCGCAATCCTTTAATGGCCTTGCGGTCTGCAGTATCCGCCCGACTTGCCGATACTGCTCGCGGCATGGTTTTAACTGCAATGCCCAAAGCCACCAGCAGCAGGCCAGCCTCCGCCAGCCCAAACCCTAGCCCGTAGCCCGCTGGCAACTTCTCTAGCTCAATTCCCAATAGCTTAAAAGCAAAGCCACTCCACGGATTGAATAGAAACAAGCCTGCGATCGCCACCAAAATCAGCAAAGAAAACCAATTGCGAGTGACAATCAGACTCGCAATCCACCGCAGAAAATTTCCAACCGCTTCCGTACTTTGCTGAATCAGTTCTCCAGAAAACGGCGAGGTATCACTCATAGAAACGACGCAACGCGCAGTCACAACGCGCAGTAGCAGGGGGCAAATAGCACTTGCTATCCAGAATAGTCCTTTCTCGATCGTCTAACTGTGTAGACATATGCAATCTCTGATTCAATCCCTGGGGGAGCCTTTAGCCGATCTTGGAGTTTATCAACCTTCTTCAATTTCAAGCAGGTGAGCGATCGCAACAAAAGGCAAGCAAACGCTTTCTATGCTTAATCGCAAGTCTTGGGGCATCAACAGAAAACGAGAATTCGGCTAGAACGAACTCTAGAACGCCATTGCCATGATTACAGTAAAGCTTTCTGAAACGCCCTGACAGCATCAACATGATTAGGCATATTAATGCATCTAAGGAACAAAGCAACGTCTAGAGACGGCAGCAGCTCGCTCGATTGGATTTGTTCATAGCCAAGCGAGTCGGCACCAACTCTAAGATGGTGGATGGACATCACGCCATCCTGCCAAAACCAAACCTCAGGTACTTTCAATCGCTTGTAGGCGTTTAGCTTATCTATGCCGCCACTAGTAACAACAACCTCAATCACTAAATCTGGATAGGTTCTGTCTGGCCCTAGCTTATAAGATTTGTCAGCTTCGCGTTTCACCAACCCCTCTTCGCTTTCCAGGGTCATTGAGCCAGTGGGGGTATAGTCTATGCCCATCTGAAGTAGGTAAAGATCCAACAGCGTGCCAATTCTTTCCTTTACCGTCTCATGCTTTTCCCCAGGCATATGTCGAATCTCCAAGACCCCATCCAAAAATGACAACCGAACACCAGGGCGATCAATTAGCTGCTCGGTGGCTTTGAATTCTCGCCAGGTCAAGCCATTAATTGTGATGGGAATATCGGGCTTCGTTAAGGTAGTCGCCATGCTGTGACCTGCTGCTTACGTCTATTTTAGTGAAAGCGCTTAGGTTCAGTTTAGTGGTCTTGCATAGCATTGCGATCGCACTTTCCCAAACAGCTCATCCCCAAACAGCTCATCCCCAAACAGCTCATCGCCTTCAGCTCAAAAACCACCCGTCTAAACGCCAGTTGTTAAGCCTGGGCATTCTGTCATAAGATGCGACATGCTCTTGTTTTTACTGCCATTTAAGGCCCTAGGCACACTATGGATACCCTATATGATTTCGTTGTGATTGGCGGAGGGATTGTTGGTTTATCCACAGCGCTAGCGCTCAACAAACGATGGCCAGATAAAAGCGTTGCCGTACTCGAAAAAGAGTCTCAGTGGGCCTTTCATCAAACGGGTAATAATAGCGGCGTAATTCACTCAGGCATTTACTACGAGCCAGGCAGCCTAAAAGCGCGGCTATGCAAGGCCGGATGTGAGTCAATCGTTCAATTTTGCGAAGAGCATAGCCTACCGTACGAGCGCTGCGGCAAGCTGATTGTAGCCACAAGCGAAGAAGAGATTCCGGCCCTGAACGCCATCTATGAAAAGGGTCTAAAAAACGGTACGGACGTGGTTAAGCTGACGCAGGCCCAGGCCCAAGACATTGAGCCGCACGTGCAGTGTGTACAGGCGCTACAGGTAAAGTCAACCGGGATTGTTGGCTACAAGGCTATTTGCAATAAGTTTGTTGAGCTGCTGCAAGAAAACGGCGCTGATCTTTTCTTGAATACGAGGGTAAAGCGTATTGTTGAAAAGCAAGGTGAACACATTTTAGAGACTTCGCAATGCACTGTGAGGGGGAAGTTCATTATTAACTGTGCAGGGTTGTTTTGCGATCGCATTGCAAAACAGCTTGGCCTCAAGCCACCTGCCAAGATTGTTCCTTTTCGCGGCGAGTACTACGAGCTAAAACCCGAGAAGCGATATCTAGTCAATACGCTAATCTATCCAGTCCCTAATCCTGACTTTCCGTTTTTGGGTGTGCACTTTACCAAAATGATTGACGGCAGCGTTCACGCCGGGCCTAACGCAGTGCTTAGCTTTAAGCGAGAGGGCTACAAAAAAACAGATATCGACCTGATAGATTTAGGCGAAACCTTGGCCTATCCAGGTTTTTGGAAACTGGCCTTTAAGTATGGCGATGAAGGGCTCAAAGAAATGTGGCGATCGCTAAGCAAAGCGCGATTTGCTCGCAGCCTGCAAAAACTAATCCCCACAGTCACCGCAGACGACCTAGTGCCCACCCACGCAGGCGTTCGGGCCCAGGCACTGCGACCCGACGGCAGCCTAGTGCAAGACTTCATTATTTTAGAAGAAGCGACATCTTTGCACGTCATCAACGCGCCCTCCCCCGCCGCCACCTCCTCAATAGAAATTGGCAAAGAAATTGTCAGCCGAATACAGGTCGCTTAAGACCTCAAAAGTGCAAAGCATATAGCCACGAAAGACTCCTCAATTGAAACGACCTTTTCAACACATCGCCAAAAAACCTTTCGGGGGGTTTGGGGGAGGCTCGGCCCCCAAGCAGCATCTAAGCATCCCCGCAGAGGAGGGGTCTAGGGGAGGAAATCCCCTAATCTTGTCGCCTTGCCTCTTAACGCCTTGCCTCTCAACGCCTTGCCTCTCAACACCTTGCCTCTCAACACCTTTGCCCTACCACCTCAAAACCCCCAATCATCAGGCAGTTCTCTTTTCCCTATTTCCCTTAACCTGTTCCCCTTAACCTGTTTCCCTCAGTCAACCCAGCTCGGCAAAACAGTCAATAACCTTGCTAGCCGGTACAACCATTTTTTGAAAAACAGTTTCAATCATCGCAGCGTCAACCGTCTCAAACGCATGGCGATTAACCGTTGCAATAACCCCACACATTCCCAGCGCCGCCAAGCCATCCCCCGGAAACTCAGGCACAATTGCCTGGTCACCATCCCTAGCGATGACTATCATCCGATCTGAAAGCATTGCCAAATTGAACGGAATATCTAGCTGCTGTAGCTTTTCAATGTAGTCAGTTAACTGAGCGGTTTGCGCCATGTCAAACACGACTGCCTGTGCCGGATAATCATCTAATAGCCGATAGCCTTGGTAGTCGCTCGTAGGTGCACCCTCAATAGGTAGCAACTGCCGATGATAAACAGCCTGAAAGTGAATGTGATTAACAGAAGCTCCAGCATGTAACGCATTAAAAAAGAGAATAGTGTCAGACAGCTGACCAAAAAGCTGAACAGCATCTTCTATCAGCGGTGGCGTTAGCCGTTGTAATAGATGAGGGATATCACCCGCAGCAGTGGTTGGAATCCATAGAAAATGTCCCTCTGCTTCGAGCGGAGCCACATTGTAATAAGCATTCCAAGTGAAGTGAGCGAGTGGAACACGCAGCAGCGGCTCACGTCGCAAAAGGCTGATAGGATGCTCGCTGTTTTGGCAGTGAAACCGACAAAGATCGGCCTCAGCAGCAATATCTGGTTGCCGCCCCAGTGGGCGATTGCCCGCCCCAGGACGCAGCGCCCGGTAGCCGTTGAGCCGACAGAGGTAGCCAGCGTCACTGACAACCTTTTGCGCGATCGCACCTTGAACATCACAGCTTTGGTTGAGGTTACGAGCGTAGTAGGCAAACTGATTGTCAATGTATTTGACGCCATAGATAATGCGATCGCCCTTCGCCCAGCGCCCGCTCGAATCGTCTTGCACCGCCTCAAATTGATTGATCACTTTATCAGCCAAAACGGCCTGTTTCCAAGCCCGGTAAAGGCGAGCGGTTAGGTTGGTCATCACAAAAAAGCTATGTCCTCAAGGTGAGTAGAGCATAGCTTAGAATACTGACTGCTTTTGACGTTGAGGTTAGCGATCGCAAGTGAAAATTTTCTTTCTTCTCGCTGCATTCTTCTCGCTGCAATTGTGCAACGCTGACGGCAACACTTTGCGCTATGCGCTTCGAGAAGCGTGGGGTATCTATCTAAAAATTTCTTTACACTCGCTGAGCGCGTAAAAACCCTTCAACCTCGGTAGCCGTGGGCATAGCCGCCTGCGCGCCACGACGGGTAACCGCGATCGCAGCCACCGCCGTCGCATAGTTAATCGCTTCCTTGAGCATATCCGGCGTTATCGGCTCTTGTTTACGCAAGTTGAGCTGGCACAGCGCGGCAGCGAGCCCACCATTAAAAGCATCGCCTGCGGCCACCGTGTCTACCGCAGCGACCGAAAACACAGGAACGGCAAAGCTGCCCAGCGCAGTCGCACAGACACAGCCCATCGCCCCCATTTTGACAATGACCGCTTTTGTCCCCTGCTGCTGAAGCCTTTCGGCAGCCGCGATCGCACCTTGCACATCATCCACCGCCCGACCTGTCAGTACAGCCGCCTCCGTTTGGTTCGGCGTCAAAATAGAAATATATTCGTAGACATCTTTGGGTAAAGGGCCCTGCGCCGGAGCCGGATCGACAATTACAGTCAGCCCTGCCGTATGCGCAAGCGCGGCTGCTTTTTCCACCGTTACTAGCGGCACCTCAAACTGCAGCAACAGCACGCGAGCAGTCTTAAAGTAGGGCATCAGGGCTTCTAGCGCCTCGTCATCGACTTCGCTATTAGCCCCCGCGTTGACGATGATTTGATTATTTTGGGGCGAAACAGCAATCAGCGCCGTCCCAGAAGATAGCCGAGGGCTCGTCGATACGCTGGTTACATCAATCTTTTCTGCCTGTAGGTGCGATCGCAGCGTTTGCCCCATCGCATCGTTACCCACGCGCCCAATCATTGCCGTTCGCATACCCAATCTAGCCGCCGCTACCGCTTGATTCGCACCCTTGCCACCGGGCACCATCGCAAAGCTTTTTCCAAACAGCGTTTCACCCGGCTGAGGCAAGCGAGGCACCTCGGCCACTAAGTCCATGTTCAGGCTTCCCAGTACGACAACGTCCACAGTGGCTTTTTTCCTTTGCTTCTTTTTTCCTTTGTTTATTGGGGGTTGGCATCCGAGTCTTGATCTAAATCTAGCGGCGGTCGATCAGAGCTCCATCCCCACCAGACTTCCCCACATTCACACTGATAAAACTCTTGATACTTTCGCTTACGATTGTCTGTAAAGACCGGGGCACGGCGATTGAGCCATACTTGCTGAGCTTCCCGGCTACCTGCCGCGCAGCTAGGACAGCCAAACGGCTGCGCGTGCACAGCCTCTTTCGTCCATTCGGGCGGAAACGGGGCGAATGCGTCCATTGGGGCAAAGGTCTCCACGAGCCAAGATACGTCTCTACATTATGACGCGGATGGTGTGGCTCATCGCGTTAATACGTAGTTTTCGCCTGTGATACAGACCGTTACATTTGTGGCGAGCACCGCCGAGAAACTATAGTGATCCTTAAAGACAACACTACAGAACGGTATCTCTTGTGAAGGCCATAACCCTACTCGGCTCAACTGGTTCTATTGGCACACAAACGCTCGATATTTTAGAGCAGCATCCAGATAAGTTTCGTCTAGTTGGCATTGCGGCGGGTCGCAATGTGAGGCTGCTAGCGGCGCAGGTAATGCAGTTTAAGCCCCAGATTGTAGCGATCTGCGATGAAAGTAAGCTAGATGAGCTAAAAAGCGCGATCGCATCTCTCGATCCGCAGCCCATTATCGTGGCGGGCGAGGCGGGTGTTGTAGAAGTTGCCCGCTACGGTGATGCTGAAGCCGTCGTGACAGGCATCGTCGGCTGCGCGGGGCTGCTGCCAACCCTCGCGGCGATTGAAGCCGGTAAAGATATTGCCCTGGCGAATAAGGAGACTTTGATTGCGGGAGGGCCGGTTGTCTTGCCGCTAGCGGCGAAGCACGGGGTGAAGCTGCTGCCTGCGGATTCAGAGCACTCAGCGATTTTTCAGTGCCTGCAAGGCGTGCCTGAAGGCGGCTTGCGCAGCCTTGAGCTGACCGCTTCTGGCGGAGCTTTTCGCGACTGGCCGGTAGAAGATTTGCCCAAGGTGAGAATGGCTGATGCCATCAAGCACCCTAACTGGTCGATGGGAAAAAAAATTACCGTCGATTCGGCCACTTTGATGAATAAGGGGCTAGAGGTGATTGAGGCGCACTACCTTTTTGGCGTGGATTACGACCATATTGATATCGTCATTCATCCGCAGAGCATTATTCACTCTATGATCCACACGCAAGATACCTCGGTGCTCGCTCAGCTTGGCTGGCCCGATATGCGCTTGCCGCTGCTGTATGCCCTCTCTTGGCCAGAGAGAATTCGCACAGACTGGAAGCCGCTGAGTTTGGCTGAGCTGGGCGAGCTGACGTTTCGCGCCCCTGACCATGACAAGTATCCGTGTATGGATTTGGCCTATGCGGCGGGCCGGGCCGGTGGAACAATGACGGCGGTGCTCAATGCGGCTAATGAGCAGGCGGTTGCGCTGTTTTTAGAAGAAAAGATTCACTATTTGGAAATCGCTAAGGTGATTGAGCAGGTGTGCGATCGCCACCGTAATGATCTCAACACCAATCCCACGCTCGAAAATATTCTAGAAGTCGATCAGTGGGCTCGAACAGCGGTTACTGAACTGACGACGGCTGTCGCCTAGCAGCTATTTCTGGACTTATTTCTGGGATTGGGCTAGTCGGCGTTGATGTACAGATTTACACTGGCAAAGGACAACAAGGCATCGGGCCGCAGCAAACGGGCCGCAGCAAACGGGCCGCAGCAAACAGGGAGTACAGCACATGGTGGAACTAGCGTTAACGATTGGAACTGTTGCGATCGCTGCCGTCATCTTCTTTTGGCTCGTAGACTTTCTCAAAGACACGGTCAAAGCCGCTTTTATTGTGGGGCTTTTTCTCGTGGGGCTTTGGCTCGCCTTTGGCATTGGCCCAACTCAAGTATGGGAAAACATTCGCGCCTGGCTGCCCGATTTTCTGTTCGTGGAAGGTCGTTAGTGGAAGGCAGCTAAGCTTGCTTTTCAACTTGCTCTTAGCTTGCTTTTCAACTGCCCGTCTGGATTCCTTCCTGGCAGAGGTAGTGGGTATGTCTATAAGAACCCTTGTTTCCTGCTTCGATGACAGTGCAGCCGCTGGTGGTCAGGTCATAGGCACCTGCTAGCATCCACAGGTCGAATGGCTTTGGCGTTTGTGCTACTAAATCCGCTAGCGCCGCAGCAGGATTGCTTTGAGCGCCAATCTGATTTTTTAGAATCAAAAACTGAGGCTCGCTAACCCAAGCATCATTTTTCTCTTCCTCTTCAGAAGCTCGCGCCTGCTGCCGCTGAATTTCCCACGCAACCGAGACAATCTCGTTGCCGATCACACTCGGCTGATCGCCCACCAAAACTTCCGTGCCCAAGACTACAGGATAGGCCGAGGTTTCCTGCATCAGATCAACTAGTCGATCTGGCATGTAGAACTTAAGGTTCGTGCGGTTAAAAACAATCGCTTGCGTACCTAAAAATGCAATCAACAAAACAGTTGCAACAAAAGCCCGACCGCTGATAAAGCGTCTGATAATTGGCAGCCTGACTCGGGAGAACATTGAGTGGTGACGATTAGCAGCCCTCTCTATTTCACCCTCTATGTCACTTTCTCTGTCACTTTCTAAGGCAGCTGTTGCTTGAGAACGCTCGGTTGTTTCTTGAGAGAGAGAAGTTGGAAAAAAATCTGAAAGAAAAGGAGATAGCCCCGCCCCGACTAAAATAACAACGCTGGGATAGTAGGCAAAGGTATAGCGATGGCCTCGGGTAATGTCGAAGCCGACGACATAGCAAATGGCAAAGTAGACAATATTAGCGGCAATGAAAAAGCCGCCAATTGCTAGTAGCCCCAGGCGAGTTTGCGGGCCGTTGGGGACCTGAGAGTCGGCGGCTGACTGCTGCCACTGAAACTTGAGCGATCGCACCAAGTGAAAGATGAGCCAAGGCGCATAAACCAGCAGCAGCAATACAGACGTCACCACGATGACCGTCACCGCCTGCCAGCTAAACCCTCTAGTCACTGGCGACATCACCGCATACAGCCAGCCCACCACCGATTGAACAATCGGCCCTAGCCAAAAGCTGAGGCCCCGAGTTCCCGCCGCTGCAATATATGTCGTCTGCGGACTGCCGTAAAAATGCAGCAGAATTGGCAGCCAAACCAAAACGCCAACCGCCGTGCCAACTGCCGCGACGTATATCCTCATCCAGTGAGCCCGTCGCCAGGCCGTTCTATCTTTTCGGCACTGCTGCACCAGCCGCCACAGCAGCACCAGCCCTTGCGAAAGATAGGCGATCGCACAAAAGTAATGCACCGCCACCCCCAGCGCATTTAGGCCAATCCAAAACCACACGGTCAGCCAGCGCATCGGTCGATATTGCGCCGCCGCCTGCAAGGCCAAAACAAAGCAGCACAGCGACCCCATCACCATCAAGATCGCCAGCGTGTAGTGCCTAGCCTCTTGCGACAGAAATACAGAGAATGGCGAAAGCGCCATCAGCGCCGCGCAGAGCACGCCTGTTCGCTGGTTGCGAAAGCTCAGCCAGGCCAGCCAGTAGGTTACCGGCACTGCCAGCGCCCCAAAAAAAGCAGGTAGCGCCCTTGCTGCCCACAGAGACGCATAGGTTCCAGCCGCCGCCCTGCCCGTTAGCCAATGAAAAAACATCATCCATTCGTGCGCCACCATAAAATAGGCTGGTGGATGATTGTTCTCTGCCAGCAGATAGGTGGCCGCATCGATTGCGGTTGTTTGCGGCGTGATCTGAAGTGCCCGCGTTATTTCCGATAGGCTAATTACCTGATCGGTGGGAATCAGTCTAGAGTAGTTGCCCAAACTAAACATCACCGTAGAGACCTCATCCATCCAGGCAGGCTTTGCGGCCAGATTGGTCAGACGAATACACAGGGCCAGCACAAAAAGCCCCAGAATCCAGCGGCCCACATGCGCCATCTCAACCGCCATTTCAGCCCGATTAGGCTGAATCGGAGCGGACACTCGAACCATTGAAGGAGATCCTCATATCAATCAATCATCAGAGCTAACGTATCAGAGCTAACGTGTTAGTCAGCAGGCTGGTAGCTTTCGACTACTCTGCCAAAACAACGTATCAGGTTGTGATAGTACTGGCTAACGGGATGACTCAGATCTGTGAGAGAATCCACCCCGACGCCGTTACGGCCATGGTCTTTGCCAGAACTGTGGATGTATTGGCCTTCGCCAACGTACAGTGCGACATGCGTCGTGCGATCGCGAGTACCAAAAAAAACCAAGTCTCCAGGCTGCAGCTCCGCTTCTGAGATCCGTTTGGTAAAGTCCTCTTGCTGATAAGAATCGCGCGGGAGCTGAATGCCTGCGGCCATAAACGCCGACTGAACGAGACCCGAGCAATCATAGTGGGGCGCGGTCGCTCCGCCCCAGAGGTATTCGTGGGGCACAGCCATCGCCGCCTGGGCAAACGCGATCGCCCGAGGCAGCTTGGTCTTGATTTCATGAGCGCTTAGCATTGGCGCTTCGTACGGTATTAGGGCGGGCTTTAGGTCTTTGAGATGGGCCGCGGCAATCCAGCCAGGATAGTCATCTTTACAGCTGTGAACGCGTAGCACCTCCTGATTTTTAGAGACTTCTAAGAGCCGCAAATAGTGACCAGCGCCTGCCTGGGTCACCAATCCATGACAGCTAGGAAACTGATAAAGGTTAATTGCCAGCTTGCAGACATACTGCTGCTGAGCCCCTCGATAAATATCGTCTTGTACATCCTCAAGCGTCACCATCGAAAGCCTTTCTCCGTTGCCCGATAAGCTGATACCTTAACCTACGAACTGCGCCACGACATAGCTATCTTTGCGCGCTGTCTTTAAGCGCTCCCGCAGATACGGTAATCTAGGTTACAGAATTTGTATGCAGATCGTAGATCGCCTGAAATTATCTAAAGGTTACCTGCTTTCTGAATTCTGTCTTTGCCTTCACAACAGGCTCAAACATCGCTGCCTTGACAACGCCTACTTCTACAACGCCTACAACGCCTACCTCTACAACGCCTATTTCTATGACCACTACTACCGCTCCCCTTAAGTCTCCTACGATTGATAATACTCATCTCCTGTCTTTAGGCAAGCTAGACATTCCGGCGCGCCTGCTGCTTGGCCCCGGTCCTTCTAACGCTGACCCTGCGGTCTTAGCCGCCATGGACCGGCAGCCCATTGGTCACCTAGATAAAGCCTATCTTCAGCTGATGGACGAAGTGCAGTCGCTGATGCGCTACGCGTGGCAAACCGACAACCGAATGACGCTGCCAGTGAGCGGCACAGGCTCTGCGGCAATGGAAGCGACCTTGGCTAATACTATCGAGCCGGGTGACAAGGTGCTGGTGTGTGTCAATGGCTATTTCGGCCATCGCCTGATAGATATGGCAGGTCGCTATGGCGCGCAGGTTAGTCAGATTAATCGCCCTTGGGGAGAGGTCTTTACCCCTCAAGAAATTCGTGCGGCGCTAGAAACGCACCGGCCTAAGATTATGGCCATTGTTCATGCAGAAACCTCTACGGGCGTGTGTCAGCCGATGGCAGGCATTGGCGATTTGTGCCGTGAGTATGACTGTCTGCTGCTGCTTGATACGGTGACGAGCCTGGGTGGTGTCCCTCTGTTTTTAGATGAGTGGGGCGTGGATTTGGCCTATAGCTGTAGCCAAAAGGGGCTGAGCTGCCCGCCAGGAAGCTCGCCGTTTACGATGAGCGATCGCGCCCTCGAAGTCCTCAACAGTCGCAAAAGCAAAGTTGCCAACTGGTATCTTGACATGTCGCTGCTGAGCAACTATTGGGGCAAAGGGCGCACCTATCACCACACTGCCCCGGTAAACATGACCTTTGCCATTCGCGAAGCGCTGCGCTTGCTCTCCGAAGAAGGTTTAGAAGCCCGCTGGCAGCGCCATCAGGATGCGGCTGAGCACTTGTATGCTGGGCTAGAAGAAATGGGCCTTCAGTGTCATGTGCCGCGCGAATACCGTTTGCATACGCTAACGACCATCCGAATTCCTGATGGGGTAGATGGTAAGGCGGTTACGGCCAGGCTGGTTGATGAGCACAATATGGAGCTAGGTGGCGGTCTCGGTGACTTGGCTGGTCAGGTATGGCGCGTGGGTCTGATGGGCTACAACGCCAATCGTGAGAATGTTGATAAGTTTTTGGCCGCGCTGAAGCAGGTGCTGGCGTAGCGAGAGCTGGACTTAATCTAACGCTTAATAAAATCTACCCTCTGTAAAGCGTCCCCAAATGGGTATGACGGCTTTACAGAGGGTTTTTACTGAGATAAAGCTTCAGATCTTTTTGATTTTTCGCCTATGTTCTTTGAATCTTAGAATACAAACTAAATGTATTACGCACGACATTTAGTTTCAAGAATGCTATCAAAACCTAAAACTCCGCTCTTAAAAGTATTGGCGCTTAATCTGATCGTCATTGTCGGGACTGTTGTTATTAGCGCTCCTTTTCAGAGCGTAGGCCATCAATTCAAAGAAGGTGGCATAATCACCTACTTCTCTGTGGTTCAGCTGTTTATCCTGTCTTATCTGGCTTACCTCGTATTCAAAGCGCGTGCGGATGGCTTTAAGCATCCTTGGCACTCTTCTATAGCCATTTGGGGAATTGCCAGCCTTGGATTCTCTTTCTTGGCTCTGGATGATTGGCTGTCGATTCACGAAAAGCTAGATATGCTGATTCATCGGGTGGGTCAGTTTCAAGAAACAGGGGTGAGCGATCGCATTGACGATTTGATCGTTGGCTTATATGGGGTTATGGCCGTTGGTTTGCTTGTCATCTATCGGCGCGAGCTGATGCGATACAAAAGCGTACTTGGCTACGTGGTAATTGGCTTTGTTTTGATGTTTTTGATGGTGGGCATAGATGTCGTCACCAACCGAGACGATCTGTTGATTCTGCTATTTTCTAGAGAAACGACTACCTTCATCATGGGTTGGATTTTCGTTCCAGAAGAAAGCTTTAAGCTGTTTTCAGAAGCCTTCCTAATTGTTGCAGTTCACAGATGCTACGAAATTGCCAAGCACCTCAACTCTGGGGCTGTAAGCACGCTGTATCAGCCAGCGCCTGCGGCAGTTCGTATGCCTCAGCAGGTTGAGCCGTCGCGCGACGCTTGAGCTGTGCCAAGAACTGTCTGGATAGGGTGCAGCGGCTCCGTATATATACATACCGGCGGCTTATGTACCGGTCTATATGAACGTTAAGGTGTCGTTGCGATGTTGACTCAAGGACTGTTTTTGTTAGCGTTTGCTTTGGCAACGGGCGCGATCGCTCTTGTTAACAACTTCATCAAGGCAGGCTCTTTTACCCGCCGCACCAGCCGTAGAGAGTCAGCGCTGCTCGATTTTTCCGATCAGGTCAGATATTTTACAGAAGACAGCAGAGACAACTGTAGAAATTCTTTAATCTTTAAAAAGATGACGGGTCGCCATGCGCCCATCCGCATCATTAACTTAATTCTTAGCTGCTACGATCCGCACTTAGCGACCTACATCTATGCCAAAGCACCGCGCTATGTGCATTTTCAGAGAAGCGAGCTAGAGAACTGGCAGCTGCAAGAGCCTGCGGTTGTTCGCAACCGATTTTTGCAGGTGATGCTGTGGCTGATGCTGCTAAATGGCCTAGTTTTGCTAGGGCTAAGCGGATATCTGTTGGCGCTACTGGTGATTGGATTTCGGGCGATCGCACCCCAGCCTTCTCTCATCCGATTCGCGCTGAGCGCGGTGGCCTTTTTGCTGTGTATCGGTATGATTGCGATCGCCTACTGCCAATATGCTTACCGAGAAATGGTTTTTTTAGATCTAGTCAAAACATTCTATGAAGACAAACCTGCCAACAATCGAGCGCTGATTCGCACCGTCTTTAATGGGCCAGTCTTTAATGGGCCAGCTCTCAACGAGCCGACGATTACACAGATAAACGGATCAAAACTCAATGGGCCAAGACTCAATGGGGCAAAACTAAACGGGTCGAAGCTAACTCGTGAATCCGGTAGCATCAGTTAATATACTGAGGTGAATATCGCTCCACACATTACAAGAGAAGAGACTTATGAAGCGTCGAGCATTTATGAACTGGGTTGGCGTTAGCTTTATGGCAACGTCGCTACCCATTGCGATCGCAGCTTGTTCTCCCACTGAAGACACCGCTGAAGACACCACCGCCGCTGATCCCTGTGCGGCTGAGCCTTGCGCGGCTACATCTGCTGATGCCAGTCCCGATGCTAGCTCTGGTGAAGGTGATTTTGTTTCTGTTGGCACCGTTGCCGACCTTGACAGCGCTGGTTATCTCACTAGCGAGGATTTCCCAGGCGGTGCGGTTATTGCCATTCGCGATCCCGCTAATGCAGACAGCGTTCTCGCCCTCAGCTCCGTATGTACTCACAATGGCTGCAACGTTGACTGGCAATCGAGCGAATTTGTTTGCCCCTGTCACGGTTCTAAGTTCAGTGCCGATGGCGAAGTCACTAACGGCCCCGCCAGCGAAGCACTGAGTTCTTACGAAGCCATGATTGAAGGCGATCAGGTTTTGGTCAAAGCGGCTTAACCCAGCAGCCATAATTGATTTAGAAGTGTTAAGGTCGCTACGGCAAAGTAGTGACCTTTTTGGTCTAATTTCTTTGGTCCAAATACAAGATGTGTTTTCGATAAGCCGATTTGTATATCGAAACATCCTCACGTTCAGTCGGGTCTGATCGAGATAGCGATCGCTACCAGTGTGCCCGTTTTTCGCCCCATTTTACTGAATGCAATGATCAATCACCTATCCAAAAGTGCAATGGTTCAGCGGGTTTATAATCCCGATCTCTTCTCAGAATCACGCACAACGCCCTTTGAAATGATCAGCCAGCCCATTTTCTTGGTTGGCTCTGAGCGATCTGGCACAACCCTGCTCCGCCTGATGCTCGATCACCATCCTCAAATTACCTTCTGGGGCGAGTTTGACTACAGCGTTAGCTGCATAACCGATCAAGGTAGCTATCCAGAGCTAGCTCAGTATTATCAGTGGCTGCGCACTAACAAGCGGTTCTTAATGGACGGCCCTAGCATCGACCGCCGCCTGAACTACCCAGCGCTGATCAATAGCTTTCTCCGGCAGTTTCAAGCCTATACCGACAAACCGATTGTGGGCGCAACCGTTCATCACCATTTTGATCGGCTGCTAAAGATCTGGCCAAACGCTTCGTTTATTCACGTTGTTCGAGATGGGCGTGATGTGACCCGTTCTTGCATGAAGATGGGCTGGGCTGGCGATCCTTGGCACGGTGCCAACCGCTGGCTAGAGGCCGAAACGCTTTGGGATAAGCTGAAGATTCAGCTACCAGCGCACCGTCAGCTAGAGGTTCGCTTTGAAGATTTGATTCACAACAATGTGGAGACGTTAGAGCGCGTTTGTCAGTTTATGGGCGATCGCTACCACCCAGATATGATGAACTATGTGCAATCAACCGCTTATGGCCTACCGGACGCTAGCTTAATCAACCAGTGGCACGATCGGCTCTCTAAGCGTGAAATTCAGCTAATCGAATCAAGGATTGCCCCGCTACTGGTAGATCGCGGCTATCCGCTGAGCGGTTTGCCCCACCTGAGAGTGTCGCGTCTTGGGCGGTTAGGGCTAAAGGTGCAGCACAAGGTTCGTATGCTGAGCCACAGAGCTAGGCGATATGGATTGCCGCTAACGTCAGCAGATGTGATTGCCCGGCGAATGCGGTGGCAGCGGCTGAGCGATCGCATTCGCAGAAAGATCAATGCGATTGATATTAAGACGATGAAGCGGTCTTGGTAGTGCGATCTAGCGTCACGACAGCGAAGAAAACAGCTCTAGTAGCTGCGCTTCGGTCAGCTGAGGCACCTTACACTTCACGGCTTTCTTTAGCTTGCTGCCAGGGTTTTCGCCAACCACAATATAGTCGGTTTTAGAACTTGGCATTTTGTTGATTCGCCCACCTGCCTTAGTGACGGTTTCTGTGATTTGCTCATAGCTAATCTCGCTTAGCGAGCCTGTTAGTACAAATATTTTGCCAGCTAGCACGCCGTCCGAAGGCTGTTCAGTTTTGTCTGACGCAGCGGTGGCAGATAGTTCTGCCGTGCTCTGGGTTACAACACTCTGAGTCTCGCTCTGAGCTGTGCGCTGGGTGTCTGCCAACGCTTTTGGCTGAGCAGGCTTGGCCGAGTCTTTATCTGTTTTAGCTTTATCCGTCTTAGTTGATTTTTTATTTTTATTAGCTAGAGCCTTTTGAGCTGATGCCTTTTCGGTCTGTGCCTTTTCGGTCTGTGCCTTTTCGGTCTGTGCCTTTTCGGCTTGTTGCTTCGCTACTTTCTGTTGCTCTGCTGCTTTCTGTTGTTCTATTGCTTTTTGCTGATTGGTGACTTCCTGTTGCAAAGAAACAATCACCTGCTGGCTTAGCTGCATGGCCTCTTCTAGAGAAGCCTTATTCACTTTAAGCGTTTCAATCTGCGTTTTAAAGCTAGCAGTCATTTCCTGTGTATCAGCTAGCTGTCGGCTTAGCTGTACTTGAGCATCAGAGAGCGCTTCAATCTCTTGATATAGCGGCGCGGTGTCTTCGGCATTATCAACTGTACTAGAAAGTGTTTTGTTCGTATCAGAGAGCGTTTCGTTTTGCCGCTCAAGATCGTCAATTCTCGTTTGCAGCGTTTGTATAGACTGCTCAGCAGCAGTTTTGTGGGTGCGGCTAGCATCGCGTTCTTGGCTCAAGGCTTGCTGCTGTTGCTGTAGCTGTTGTTCTAGCTCTAAGCGTTTGGTTTCGGCAGTCTGGGCCGCTCGCTGGGCGGCGTCACGGGCTTCTCTTAGCGGCTGAATCTGCTCATTAATCAGGGCTTCTGATTTCGTATCGCTGGCTTTTGCGAGTTCGTCTAGCTGCCGCTCCAAATCAGTAATTTGGCTGCGCAGTTCGGTCTGCTCAGAGGCTTGGGTTTTCTCTATCGTTTGCAGCGTTTCTTTTTGCTGGGTCAGCTCATCAACCTGCTGTTGCAAGCTCGCCAGTAGTGCCTGAGTTGTGGTTTCCTGCGCCTGCTGACGTTCAGCGTGTTCTTTTATCTGGGCGTTGAACTGGGCGTTTAGCTGCGTTTCAACTTGTTCTTTAGCGGCGATAACTTGGTCGATTTCTGATCTTAGCGCGGCGATCTGCGCCGCCAGCTCAGATTCGATTGTCTGTTGCCTCTGGTCGATAGTCTGTTTTTCTTCTATGGCAGCGCTTAACTGCTGCTGTAGGGCTTCTATTTGCTGGGCGTCTACCGTTTTGGTTTGTTGTGCCGCTTCGTTCTGAAGGCCCAGCTCGCTTAGCTGCTGTTGCAAGGTCGATAGTGATGCTTGGAGCGTTTGCTGCTCGCTCACCTGCTGCGCTTTTTCTTTTTCGGCCTTGGCCAGGTTGGTCTGAAGGGTTGATAGCTGGCTACGGCTTTCTTGTATGGTTTTCTCTAAGCTTTCAATCTGACGGGCAAGCGCAGTCTGGGCTTTGGCTTGAGCTGCCTTTTGGGTTTCTTGAGCAGATAACAGATCGCTGTTAGCAGATTTGGCGATCGCAAGCTCGTCCTGTAGCGCTTGGGACATTTGAGCATACTCATCTGCTTTCTGCTCAGCCTGCGCTTGCAGTCCCTTTAGCTGAGATTGCGACTCTAAAAGCTCAGCTCGCATCGTGCCGATTGTTTTCTCTAGGCTTTGCGCTAGCTGCTGTTTATCTTTTACGGTCTGGTTCGCTTGGTTTAGCTGCCGCTCAAAATCATCAACGGCGCTTTTGGCCAGTGCGAGCGCCTCAGTGAAAGTTTGATTTTCTTGCGTGAGGGATGCTATTTGCGTCGTTAGCTGGCTTTTTTCAGACTCCGCTTTTTTCCGCGTTAAGCCTTTTTGCCGATTCGCTCCGATCAAACCGATCACAACTGCGATCGCACCCAAAGTCCCTCCAATAATTTCGTAGGTGAGTTCGGTATCCATTCGCATATATCCCTAAGCAACGGCACTGCTCCAAACCTTTCACAAAAGTCTGAAGCATAGTCAGCCTCATCATTTTGCCGCATGTTTGGCGATTTGCACTTGCAGATGTTTAGATACTGACTTTTCTAGGTGCCTATTCTTCTAGAGCTGCTGGGCGAGGCTTGGGCGTCGGAAAGAGCGATCGCACCATTGCCTCTCTAGCCGCCACCGACTCATCGCCAGCTTGCCAAATCGACTCGTAATAGAAAAAAGCCACCCCAGCAAACCCCTGCTGCCGACTTTCTAGCACTTTGTCTCTAACTAGCGTGCTGCTGACAGCATCCTCCCGCAGCCCGCTCAAAACACCGATTGCTGTAGGTGTGCGATCGCGTGCGGTCTGTAGCTCCGTCTTCATCAACTCATGAACAAAGCTAGGCAAATCACGACGATAAATCTGTACCAGCAGCTCTTCCACATAGCCTATGCGCTCCCAGTTGGGCCAGTCTTGCAAGTAACGGCTGTAGGCGAATCCTGCCGGGCTGGGCGAAACCGAAAAAACGGCCTTGGGCCGATGCTGTTTCATCGCTCGAAATAAGCGCCCTACTAGCTGTGTAATCTGGTCGGCGCGCCACCGCATCCAGAGCGTATCTTGAGCGTTGGCAGGCGGCTGGCGTCCGGTCGCCTCTTGGTACAGCGCCGCCGTTGTCAGGTCGTAGCCAAAGGCAACTGGCAACCCGAAGTGATCGTCTATCTGAAAACCGTCAATGTCATAATTGGCGCTCAGCTCACTGACCAAATCGACTAAAAACTGCTGCACTTCAGGGTGAAAGGGATTGAGCCACACCCGCGCATATTTGCCATTGTCCTGATAGTCAATGCGCGTGCCGTCAGCGCGATGCGTTATCCAGCTAGGGTTTTGCTGCGCCAAGGGTGAATCTGCGGGTGCCATCAGGCCAAACTCAAACCACGGAATCACACTGAGATTTTTAGCCCGCGCAATCTCAATTGTCTCTAGCAGCAAGTCGCGATCGCCCTGTAATGATTCGGCAACATCGTCTCGACCCTGATTTTCTGTGGCTGGATACAGCCCTTGCTTGTAGCCAAAGGTCTGAGTAGCGATCGCACTCGGATACAGCGTATAGCCCCAGTTCCAAACCGTAGGATACACCGTATTAAAATTATGATCGGCCAGGCGATTTAGCGCTGCGGTGAGTGCTGGGCGAGAAAACAAAATCTCGCTGTCAATATTAGTCAGCCATGCGCCGCGAATTTCGGTGTCGGGCAGCGCCGCAATGTATTCCAGTGCAATCGGGCTGGGCTGATTGGCCTGACGCGCCAGCGCCTGACAGAGAAACGCCGCCACCTCTCCCCGAGTGGCCGGTTTATTGGGGCGAAACTGTTTGATATCTGGATAGTTAACCACAAGCCGCTGTTCTGCCGCCGCCGCGATTCTGTCTTTGGCATAGGCTGGAATAGCGCCACCATCAATAAAGAGCTGATTCAGCGTGGCCTGTGTTGACCGCTCAGCTAGGTAGCCCAAACCAGCCACCAGTGCCACCACAGCCTGCACCCGAGGGATAGGCAAGTTAGGCTGAAAGCGATTGCCAGGATAGCCCGCTAGCCAGCCAGTAACGTAGGCTTTTTGAATGGACGAAGCGGCCCAGTACGTAGCAAGAACATCCGTAAAGGTAATAGCGGGTCGGCTTGGACCGCGAGAAAACGCCTTGATAATCAGCGTCGCAAACTCGGCCCGTGTCACCAGCTGCTCTGGCCGAAAAGTGCCATCAGGGTAGCCCGCCACAATGCCCTGCTGCGCCAAAATCTCAATGCAGTCTTGGCCCCAATGCCCCTGAATATCATTCATATCACTTTGCCATTACCTTGTTACCTCAGACAATTTATCTCAGACAATCTCACTGGGTAAAGAGAAAGTTCCGGCTGAGTCAGGTTCAAAGGAATATGCGGCAACAACTGCCTCTAGGTTTAAGGGGCCGTAGAGATGTGGAAAAGTGCCATGATCTAGAACTGCTTCGTAGCGAAGGTTGGCGGTGAGGCGATCGCACTCAATCTGCAACAGCACTAAATCCGACTGCTCTCGATAAAAGCGATTGGCCGTGGCAATCACCTGGCTCTTTTGGGAGAGATGAATAAACCCTTCAGTTTCTAGAGAGGGTGCGCGGTATATACGGTTTGCCTGCGCTGCTTGCCAGGCCGCTTGCTTTGTAATGTGAAAAATCATGTAGCCGATGCTATAGAAGCTTCTGTTTCTTCAAATTTGCGTTCAACTCTCTGCCTGAGAATATCCAATTTGAATACTGCCGTCCTGCTGTTCTGATACCCTTCCACCTAGTTCCTGAATGCGGGCGATCGCACGTTCTCTCACCTCATCACTAGTCGCATTCGTTAAAATACTTGCCCAGGCCGAAATTTGCGCAAACTCACTATCCGGGTCGCGAGCGAGAAACTGTGCAGTTTGGCGAGAAACGCTCTCTATCACATCGCTATCAGGTGCATCCGACTGGCTCGCCCACTCTGCTGCGGTTTCAAAGGATTTCTGAGCTGACTGGCTATCGCCTAAAAACAAAAGTTCATCAACTCCCTTGTATCGCCAAATATAGAAACTATCTGATGGCCTATGTGCAGTAATTGCTTCTAAGCCTCTGCTCATGAGGCTGACAGATTCTTGAGGCTGCCCTGCATATAGCGTTGTGCTGTTGGATAAAAATAAATAATAGTCCTTGTAGAAAGGATCCAATTTCAAAATAACGCTAAAAAAATCTGGACTTAAATTCTCTCCTTGAACCTTACCTTCTGATACATCACTGAAATATTGGAGAAAGCTTAAGAATACGCTGTTCGCCACCAAGTTTCTAAAGCCTAGCGAAGGAGTTCTTTCAAGGAGTTTTAAACTCTGTTTCTGTTGAGAATAAAAGTTGTCAGTGTTCTCTTCCACTAAATCTATCTCTTTGAGCTGCTGATTTTCTTGCATTTGAAAACAGGCTAAGCCTACTAGGCAAAAAGGAAGCAACAGAGCGGTTATCCAATCGCTAGTGATCCGATTGCTAGTGATATGTACTCTTGCTGATTTACTCATGACAAAGACTTATTAATTGCAGATAAAAGCTTAAAAATACCCGACGAAATGATTGTGTCATTTCGTCGGGTATCTAAACAAACACTAAAGTTCTACTAGAGGCGACACGGCCCTATTTGATAGTATCCATGCCTCCACCGCATGCAATTTCAGTCTCTGAAGTAATCGTTGGTGGAATCAGGTTACCCGTACCGGCAGCGCTCGCTTCGCACAACACAGCTATGGTTGTCTTATCGGTATCGGCGTCAGAAACGTTTACCACGCCAACGCCACCAGCATATGCTTTGAGCGATTCCGACCGAGTTTCTCCGCTACTGTATGCAACCGAGCCTGTTGCTCCTGTCGAAGCAGTGCTATAAACATAATTATCAGTAGTGGGACGAATACCCAGTCCCAAATCACCAAGGCCGTCTGTGAATTCACCCTTTTCTAAGTAGTAAGCCTGCTGTGCTCGGTTCATCGAACCTACATAGGTCTTAGCTTCAGACTGTTTTGCTTTGTTGGCCTGGTTCAAGAAGGAAGGTAGAGCAATCGCCGATAGAATACCAATGATGATGATAACAACGAGAAGCTCGATTAGTGTAAAACCGCTGTTGCCTTTTTTCTTAGCTGTTCTCTTGGCTGCGAAGTGCTGAAGTAGCTTTGCTTTTAGTTGAGTGGTCATGTGAAAGGTGTCTCCGTAATGTTTTGAGGTAAGTTGCTGTTGTCTCTTAAGGACAGTCTCGACAATCAAGTTTCCCGCTCGCACCCTGAATATCTCAAAATACTTGAAACTCCCTGAGTGATGGCATTGCGCGCGATATGACAGTTACTTGCTTTTCGCTCCGAACTTAAGTTGCCCCTCAACATTTCTTGAACAGTCAGCCTTTTTACATAAGCCAAACCCAATCAATTACCCATTAATCCGTACTTTTCCGGTATCCTCGCACCCTTTTTAGCCTCAACTTCGCCAAAACAGCTCACACTCTACCGAGAATAGAATGCCCATGCCCAAATCAAAATAACTTGCTCAAAAAGACCGGTTTCTTTTTCTCTTAACTAAAATCTCTCTAGCTCTTTGAATTTTTCAACTGTCTCCTTTCCTGCGTACGCGGCTTCCCCACAGGTCTTTGGCGTCGGAAAAATCTTAGTCGGGTTTGCCAACCCTTGCTTATTCACTGCCCCTCGTATCCACTGCATTGTCTCCAAGTCTGTTGCACTAAACATCTCAGGCATATAGCAACGCTTGTCTGCGCCAATTCCATGCTCACCCGAAATACTGCCGCCTACTTCCACACACAGCTTCAAAATGTCTCCACCTAGCGCCTCAACCGCTTCTAGCTCACCTGGCACCGCATTGTTATACAAAATCAGAGGATGTAAATTTCCATCTCCTGCATGAAACACGTTTGCGACCCGATATCCATGCTGATTGCCTAGCCGCTCAATCTCTCGTAGCACCTCCGGCAGGCGCGTTCTAGGAATCACGCCATCTTGCACATAGTAGTCAGGGCTAATTTGTCCCATCGCTGCAAACGCTGCCTTCCGGCCCTTCCACAGCCGCCCCCGTTCTACCGCGTCGGTTGCGTGCGTTAGCTGCCGAGCCCCGTTTTTATAGCACAGCGCCTCTATTTGCTGGGCACAGGCCGCCACCTCTGCCGGAGCCCCGTCTATTTCCATCAGCAAAATGGCAACCGCATCGCGCGGATAGCAATTAGTGCCCACCGTATCTTCTACCGCATTCAGGCTAAAGTTATCCATCATTTCCATGCCTGCTGGAATGATGCCCGCCCTGATAATGTCTGAAACGGTTTCACCTGCCGCTTCAACGTTTGTAAAATCAGCCAAAATCACCTGAACTGCTTCAGGCGACTTCAAAATGCGCAGCGTCACCTCTGTAACAATGCCCAGCGTTCCTTCTGACCCCACAAAAATGCCAGTCAGGTCATATCCTGGTATTTCAGCAACTGGCCCACCCACATCAACAATCTCACCCTCAGGGAGAACAACCTTCAATCCCAGTACGTGGTTTGTCGTCACACCATATTTTAGGCAGTGCACGCCACCCGAATTCTCTGCCACGTTGCCCCCAATAGAACAGGCAAGTTGGCTCGACGGATCTGGCGCGTAGTAAAAACCTGCGCCGCTAACTGCCTGCGTAATCCAGTTGTTGATTACACCCGGCTCAACAACTACGCGCTGGTTGTCGTAGTCTATGTCCAAAATCTTTTGCATACAGGTTGTGACAATCAGCACGCACTCTTCAATCGGCAGGGCTCCGCCTGATAGCCCAGTGCCTGCGCCGCGTGTAACAAACGGAATCGCCTGCTGATGGCAAAGTTTTACGATGGCGGCGACTTCTTCGGTAGTTCGTGGCAAGGTTACGACGGCCGGTCGCTGACGATAGCTGGTGAGCCCATCACATTCGTATACTAGCAGCTCTTCTTTTCGCCGCATGACGCGATCGCATCCCAGCATCGATTCAAGCGATCGCACCACAGGCCGCCAGTCACGCGCACCCGACCGAGAAGCCACAGCTACCATAGGACATTCAATATTAGGACAGCAGACATTAGGACATCAGAGAAAATCACCCCTCGATCCTAACGTAAAAGCTGCTATCCTCCTCTGCCCTTCTCCAACGTTTCTCCATTCAGCATTCGCTGCGCCGCGTCTAGCAACGCTTCTTCTAAATAGGGCTTCGTAAAGTACCCACTTGCACCTAAATCCACCGCCATCTGACGATGACGATCTGCCCCGCGAGAGGTCAGCATCGCAATGGGAATTTGCTTCAGGTGACTATCTTTCTGCATCCGCGACAGCAGCTCCAAACCGTCCATCCTCGGCATTTCAATGTCACAGAACACTAGGTCACAAGGCAGCCCAGAGCGCAGCTTATCCCACGCTTCCTGCCCATCGCGCGCCTGCTCTACCCGGTAGCCCACCTTGTTAAAGCTCATAGATAGCAGCTCGCGTACGGTAATTGAGTCATCAACAATCAGCACCGTTGGGTCGGTCTTCACGGGCGCTTCTTCTACAACCTCTGCCGCTTCTGCCCACAGCAAAGAAGAGGGCTCGCGGCGCACCCGGCCTATCGCAATATCAATCAGCTCCAAAACATCGGCGATTGGCATTACTCGGCCATCACCCAAAATGGTTGCGCCTGCAATTCCTAATGGTTTAGGGACAGGGCCTTCTAACTGTTTGATTACAATTTCTTCTTCGCCAATCACCTGATCTACTTGAATGGCGACAAAGGTGCTGGCACTTCTGAGCACGATAATAGACAGTATGTCATCGTCTTGACTGCCGCCGTATACGCGGCCTCGGCCCAGCGTCCGGTTGAATTTTAGCAGGTCAGTGACTGCCTGGAATGGCAGCGTGCGATCGCGCCACTTCACGCAGTCTTGCCCTTCCTCATTTTGAATAATGCGATCGCGCGGCACATCTAGCATGTCTTCCACACCATCCATCGGGAAGGCAATTCGCGCCTGATTGCTCACACAGCTCAGCGCCTTAGAAATACTCAGCGTCAGCGGCAGCCTGATAGTAAAGCTCGTACCCTTCCCCTGCTCCGAATCAACCGTAATTACCCCGCGAATCTCAGCTAGCGAGGTCCGTACGACATCCATCCCTACCCCGCGCCCAGCAAAATCATCCGCTTGGTCTCTCGTACTAAAACCTGGATGAAACAGCAGTTCATACGTCTCAATGTCCGAAAGCTGATCGGCCTCAGCCTGACTCACTAGCTTTTTCTCGACCGCCTTTTGCTGCACAAATGCTGGATTAATGCCGCCGCCATCATCCGCCACATAAATAACCGTTTGATTCCCTTGATAAAAGGCCTGCACTGTAATCACGCCTTCTGTGGGTTTGCCCGCAGCTTGCCGTGCCTCTGGCATTTCAATCCCGTGCGTAATGGCGTTGTTGACCAAATGCGTTAGCGGATCGTACAAATGCTCCAAGATCATTTTGTCAATCAGCGTGTCTTTGCCTTCGACCGCTAAGCGGGCTTCTTTGCCGCATTTCAGGGCAATATCGCGTACTGCCCTCGGCAAGCGGTCAGCCGCCTGAGAAAACGCAACCATGCGAGCCGTATTGAGACCCTCCTGTAGCTGCGTCGTAATTTGCCGAAACTGTCGGGTTACCTGATCAGAAGATTCAACCGTATAGCCAATATCAGAAGAAGATTCTCTGACCCGTACAATTAGCTCAATCATCTCTTGAGAGAGCGTATGAAACCCGGTAAATCTATCCATCTCAAGGGCATCAAACGTTGCGCCTGTCGCATGTCCTTCGGCAGCGGCTGTTGAGTGGCTATTGCCTGCTGCATAGGCACGTCGGTTAGAAACTAGCGAGCTTTCCAAGAGCGATCGCTCGTACAGATCGCGCATTCTTTGACCCACATCGTTCAGCTGCTGCACCTGAAACAGCAAATTATCCAAAAACTGACGCAGCCGCTCTTGGTCCCGCTCTAACGTATTGCGGCTAACTACCAGCTCTCCAACTAAGTTACTCAGGTTGTCTAAGTGCTTCACTGGCACGCGCATATTTTGCTCACGTATCGCGCCGCCTCGCCTCATGGCCCGAGAAGCTGACCTTCGAGAAGATGCGGCGACCTCTAAGCTGTCACCGTCATCTCCTTCCTCTAGCAAGCGCTCTAGATCGTCAAAGTCTTCTTCCTCTGCCGTTTCTTCTACTATGTTCTCTGCTGCTTTTTCTGGCGTTACTGCTGACGTGCCTTCTGCTCCCGCTTCTACCCTTACCTCTGTGCTTATGAGGACTTCGTCAGTGGTTGCTTCCTCACTACCCTGCACCTCACTACCCTGTAAAGGGACTGTCTCTGCAGTATCTTCAGACAGCAGCGATTCGAGGTCGTCGAAACTACCAATTTCGCTTTCTGCCTCTAGAGCTTTCTCTGTAGCTTTCTCTGAGGCTTGAAGATCTAGACCTTGCAGCTCTGTTGTCTCTGCTTCAAGCAAGTCTGCTTCTAATCCGCCTGCATCTGGCTGCGTCGCGTCAAATTCCAGAAAGTCGCTTGTTGCCAGCGTATCTCCGTTTCCCTTACGCTCTAATGTACTAATTGTTCTATCAGTTTCATCATCTAGCGATCCATCTAGTGTTGGGAAATCATAGCTAGAAAATGTATCACCTTCATCAACTGATAGATCATCTGATGGATCTCTGGCTGATAGGTCTTCTACTAACTCACTACTAGAGGCTGCTGTCTCAAATAGATCTTCAATTTCCGCTGTATCTGAAATTTCTGGCAAATCATCCCACAGATCGTCTGGCTCAGACTCTAAGGCTTCAGGAATTACTGCCACGTCAGGAGAATCTGTAGCTAGACCTAGCAAGCCCTCCAACTCTTCACTAGCTAATTCCTCATCCGCTTCCCCCTCGTCTAAACCGGTTTCGGCTGCTAAAGACCCACCTAAGAACTCATCCTCCTCAAATAGATTTTCCTCAAACAGATTTATGGATGAGTCTGTATCTTCACCCTCGTCAAGATTGTTAGATCGGCCTTCCTCTATTTCTCTGCTTACTTCTTCCCCTTCTCTGTTCGCCTCCAAGTCTGCTTCCAAATCTATGGTGGATTCGCTTGTCGCTAGTAGATCAAGCCCAGCAGCATCCTCCCCAGCAGACTCAGGCTCTGATTCGGGGGCTTCTTCTATCGTTAGCGCTTCCCAAGAGTCGTCCTGTCCTTTCGGCGTTTGTTTGGCTTCGGTATTGTCAGTGTCTAAGAAAAAACTATCAATGTCCTGCTCAGCTTCTTTGAGCTTATTTCCTGTCAGGGTAGGAAACGCTATTTCTTGTTCGCTTGGACTAACAGGTTCTTCATAAAATAGACTGACGGTTGGCATTCCTCCGTTTCGACGCAGCGATTTAGCGTTTTCTGAGCTGGCGGTGACCTGTTCGTTGCTGTCTGAAAAAAGCTTCTCTTCCTGCTTTTCTTCAGTCTCTTCTGGTTCTTCTAGAAATGTTATATCCTGCTCTACCGCCGCCGATTCTGCTGCCAATTCTGTGCTGGCTAAATTATCTTCCTCAGCGTTATCTGCTTGCAGTGGTGATGCTTCCCACAGGTCGCTATCTAAATCTTCAGTATCTAGATCTCTAGCCCCTAAACCTTCAGTATCGAGGTCTTCAGTATCTAAACCTTCAGCACCTTCAGCGTTTAGGTCTTCGGTATCTAAGCTTTCAAGGTCTAGACCTTCAATATCTAAATCTTCAGTATCGAATACGTCTTCATTATCGAATACATCTTCAGCACCTAAATCTTTAGCCTGTGCAATCCCTTCTTCTGCCAAAAGATCAGGTTCGCCTACTGTTTTCTGATCTCCGCTGTCTTCAATTCCACTTTCTTCAAATGGGCTGTCGCTGATATCAGTATCAAACAGCTCGCTGCCAAAAAGATTGTTTTCCGCTGTGTCTTCTACCGTTTCATTCCACAGATCTTCATCAAAATCTGCAATGTCATTAGTAAGTGAATCTAATAAAAGATCTGCTTGATTTTTTTCTGTTAGCTCCGAGCTTGTTAAAGAAACTTTGTCGTTGTTAGCTTTGTCGTTGTCAGAACTTGTGGCCTCGTGACTTGTCGTTCCCCAGCCCAAGCTAATATCGTCCGTAGTGCTATCTATAAATCCCTCTCCTGTCAGCGTTCCGCCAAACAGATCGGTCTCCATCTCGTCACCAGTTTCTGCTAGCCCACTCTTGTTCTGCGGCTCTATCAAGTCAGCAAAATTATCATCTGATAGAAGATTAGTAAAGTGGTCTTCTCCTAGATCTATCTTTTCAGGATTTGCTCGCATTTCAGCGGAGACGAATGGATGCCCGCCTAGCGTATTATCAAGTTCCTCTAGGTCACCGTCAAACAGATCCGCTAAATTGGTGAGTTCCTCAGACCCTACGTCAGGGCCTGTGACGTTCACGGTAGCGAGCAAGGCATCTAAAGACTCGTCAACCTGTTCATTTCTATCGATGCTGCGATTTAAAGTAGAGAGTTCAGAAGGGATCTCGTTAAAGTCTATATCTACGCTCAGCCGATTTGTTGTTTCCTCTACAGCTGTTTTCTCTACAATGGCTTCTGAAGGATTTTCTTCTTTGGGGTTGGCCGCGTTTTCTGTGCGATCGCCTAGCTGACTGTCTAAATCAAGGTCTGATAGACTCGATAGATCTGCTATTTCTTCATTGAAACCAAAGAGTTCGTTGAGATCATCGTCTTCATTGCCATCGGTTGCTGAGTGGAATAATTCTGTGCCATCGCCTTCTACGCTGCTGACAGTCGACAGAATGTCATCTGGCAATAGATCCTGCATTGCTTCAGAGACCGCAACTTCAGAAGCTCTGCCAGAAAGAACCAGATCTTGAGACTTTTTTATTTCTTTGATAAGCACAGGCGCAAGTATGCGGTACTCATTATTGGGGTTGGCTGATGCTATCCGCGCTGTTTCGGTTAAGTCACACCATTCTGAGAGTTCAAACTGCTCGCCGACGGCAACAAGCTGCTCGCAGATGGCTTGAAGACTTTTTCTTGAGTCAGCATCGTCGGCTTGTTTGAAGGTTGATAGGAGCTGTCGGAGTAGGGCAGACACATTGCGCTTAAAGCTCGTTTGTAGCGCTTCATCTGTGATGTGGTTGGGTGCGATCGCATCTTCAATATCTTCAGTTTCAGCAACCAGCGAATTTAAATGCCGCTCTAGCTGTCCAAATACCGGGTCAACCCCGGCCATAATTTCTTGAGCCTTTTCCTGAGTCAGCCCAAACGGTCCTTCTAGCTGCTCTAGTAAGTCTTTCAACCCATCAGAAATCTTCAGAAACAAGGTTTCTAAAGTGCTGTCTACCTGAACTGGCGACTCTTTGAGAATTTTGAAATAATCCTCCATCCGGTGAGCAATTGTCTGAATGCTCTCTAGCCCCAGCATGGCAGCGCCACCTTTGACCGAATGCGCCGCTCTAAAAAGTTCGTTCGCCTTTTCAGAATCTTTGATCGTCGCCTCAAGGCTGAGCAATCCCTGTTCAATAGTATTGAGGTGGTCTTTAGCCTCCTCAATGAAATATCCCATGATGCGCTGTTGTTGCTCAGGCAGCATAGCTGCGTTCTCCCTTAATGCGATCCAAAGTTGAGTGTACTGTCCGGGTTCTATCGTCTATCGTCTATTGTCTATGTTCTCTCAAACGCTTCAGCAATCTGGTATTTGCAATCTGGTGTTCGTAATCTACGGCACCTGACGTACCACCCTAGAACAGGTGCTAAGGACACTATCACTTATTTATCCTCTTCGGTATTCACCTTGAACTTATCAACCGAAGTTAGCAAGTCTTTAGCAACTCCTACTAGATTTTGCAGTGAGCCAGACACCCGCTGAGACTCTTGGGATGTCTCTTGCGCTGTTAGCTCTACAGACTGCATAACCTGCGCGACCGCTCTAGAGGTTTCAGTTTGCTCTACCGTGTCTGCGGTAATAGAACGCACCAGTACGTCAATTCGGTTAGAAACTTTGATGATGTCATCTAGAGACTGCTTAGCCTGCTCGGCTAGGCGGGTGCCCTCAATTACCTGCTGTGTGCCTTCTTCCATCGCGGTCATGACGCCACCCGTTTCACTTTGAATTTGCAAGACAATTTGTTCAATTTCTTTAGATGCCTTAGCCGCTCTGTCGGCTAGCTGCCTGACTTCATCTGCGACGATTGCGAAGCCTCTACCGGCTTCACCTGCTCTCGCTGCTTCAATGCTGGCGTTGAGTGCTAATAGGTTAGTTCGCGATGCAATCTGAGAAATCAACGCTACGATTTTGGAAATCTCTTGAGAAGATTCTGCAAGGCGTTTTACCTTGCGCGTCGTGTCTGCTACCGTTTCACGAATATCGAGAATACCTGCTACCGTGCGCTCTACTGCTTCACCTCCTTTAAGGGCGGTTTCAGAAGCTGAGCGGGCGACCTCTTCGGCCTCGCGGGCGCTCTCTGCTACTCGCTGAATTGAGTCAGTCATGATCTGTACAGAGTTAAGCGTCACAGCCAACTCTTCTGCTTGGCGTAGGGCATCAGCCGATAGCGATCGCGCAAATGCCTCGTTTTCGGTAGAGCCCTGACTGACCTGTCTGGCGGCTACGCTCACCTGTTTGACAATCTCTCGCAGGTTTTCAATGGTGAGGTTAAACGAGTCTGCCACCGCGCCTAGTACGTCTGCGGTAACTTCTGCCTTGACGGTCAAATCACCTCTAGCGGCTCCTTCTACATCGTCTAACAGGCGAATAACCTGTCTCTGCAAGTCTTCTTTTGCCTGCTCTTGCTCTTGTGCTTTACGCTGAGCTTCACTGGTGGTTGTAAAAATAGAGCTGGCCATCTGGTTGAAGTTTTCCGACAGCTGGCCAAATTCATCGCGGGTAAAAATGGTGGCGCGTGCGTTCAAGTTGCCCTGCGCAATCTGGTTGAAGCGAACCTGAAGCTCGTTGACAGTTTCACGGGTACGCCGATCTAGCAAGAAGCCGAAGCCCAGCACACTGCCGAAACTGACGAGGGCCGCTGCGCCGCTAGCTGCTAACGGATATAAAGTCCCTTTGGATGACTCACCTTGAGGGCTAGGGCTCATGACTAGGCTGACGCTGCCTACTGCGATCGCAGATAAAACGCCCGCTGCGCCCGCTAGCATCAGTCGCTTTGCCGACATTGAAGCGTTTTCGATAGGTGCGATCGCGCCTTGCTTACGTGGCTTAGGATTACTTACGGCCTTCTTATTGAAAATCGGCATAGCCGCAGCGTCAGCCCCAGCAAAGCCACCATTCATCATCTCTCGAGCACTGAGTCTCGAAGCCGCCGTCTCCCCCTCAGAATCTAATTCAGAGCCCATTTCTGCCCCTATGCCAGCGCCCATATCCGCGCCAAACTGGCCCGGCATAACCCCGATAGAAGGGCTGGTAAATCCCGCCGAACTATCAGATAGATCAAAATCAGGCACGCTCTCAAAATCATCAAAGTCGTCGAAACTATCGATATAGGGACTGTCTATACTATCTTCTGCATCAACCCTGTAATTAGAGCCCGTCTCTACACCTGCCGCCGCATATTCATCCTCTGCCGCCGCATATCCAGATGCTTCCTCAATATCTTCAGTGTCTGCCGCGTCTGCCGCGTCTGCTGTGGCACGCATCGCGCCAGTATCGCCCTCTACAGGGTCATCCATCATAAAGAAAGTCTTGTCCTCTGTATCCGTTTCTTCCGACGGATCAAAAGATAGATCATTCAACTCATCCGCGTTTTTCGCCATCTCTGACTCACTATCTTCTAATGGCGGAAAGTCCTCAAAACTGCCTAAATCACTGCTATCTAGCTCGCCGCTTATGGCCTTTTCTGATGATGGGGCAGCTGATGATGGAGCAGCTGATGATGGGGCCACTGACGACTGCACAGCCGCCCCGTTGCCGTCCATATCTTCTGACGAATGATGACTGCTGCCAAAAGCTTCATCAAATTCAGCCATGTCAAAATCAGTACTGGCATCGCCAAAGATCGTCATATCGTCTGGCGTTTCATCTTCATCCATCGCAATCATATCGAAAGGAGAGTCTAGCGACGCGCTTAGCAAGTCCTCATCCTCATCCTCGGTAGAGAGTCCTCTGTTGAAGGGGTTGTCTGTATCACTGCCTTTCATAGACGACGATGGCGATGGCGTCGATGAAAAGTCAAAAGGATTATCAGCCGATCCCTCCTCATCGATCTCTTCTAGTTGAGATCCGTTGGCGGCGTTCGACGCAAAATTGCTGAAAATACCCAAATCACCGTCAGCATGGTCTTCTGTTGCCGTTTGCCCAGACCACGCCGATATCTCTGCTTCTTCAACACCTTCAAATTCATCTACCGCATCTGAAAGCTCATCATCGAACTCCTCTGGCATTTGTGAAATGGCCTCTGAGAGTCCGCTATCAGCTAATTCCTCTGTTTGGCTTGCATAGGCCAACCCGTTGTTTGCATAATCTACAAATTCTGGATCAGAAGACAAATGCAGCACCGACTTATACTGTTGCTGCGCTATTTCATATTGGTGCAGCCCGTAGCAGTAAATATGTCCCTTCAACAGAAGTACACTAGGATCGGTCGGATACTCATCAGCGAGCTGGTCAATTGTCTGCGCAGCCGCTTCGTAGCTGCCTTGCATATAGGCTTTTTCTGCGGCCTGATAAGATTCTGCGTAGTCAGTGCCCGATGCCATTGTTCTTTCCTCTTGCCGATCTATCCTAGTGGTTGCTTTGGGGGTCGTTGCTTTGGGACGGTTGCTTTGAGAGTGGATTGATAGCCTGCTATTGCTAATTGCTGCCTATCCTAAATGAAATATACGCTAAGCGACCCACCTAGCCGAACGTAGAATCGCAACATGGTCTAGTAGCCGCAGCGACTTACCGTCTTTTAATGGCCATTCTCCTTTTAGAAAAGAATCCATACCGTCTGCAGCAGATGTAGTTGCCTTTAGCGCTTCGCTATCCATCCAGTCGGTCCCAATGACCTGATTCACAGCTAGTCCTAGCATGGTGCCTTGATCTTCTACCGCAATGACCGGAATTTCGGCGCGATCCGTGTTCATCGGTTTGCCGTATCCCAAAAATTGCCCAAGGTCAGCTACCCAAATGACTCTTCCCTGTTGATTGAGCGTGCCTAGAAGCAAGGGCGATACGTTGGGCACCGGCGTGATGTGATCTGGTGCATGTTCGATAATGCGACGAATGCCTGTGGCAGGGAGTGCAAATTCATCGTCTCCAGAAATAAAGAACCGAAGATGAAGTTCACCTTCTGGCGTCTCAATTTCTTGAAGCTCAGGGGCCTGGTCTTGTCCGGATATTGTTTGAAAGTCAGGGTTTCCTACCATGGTGCTCTAAAGAAAAATCAATATCCTTGTAGTAGTTGCTTGACAGTGCCAACTAGCTCAGTCGGCTGAAAAGGTTTTGCAATATAGGCATCAGCCCCTTGTTTCATGCCCCAGTAGCGATCAAATTCTTCCCCCTTTGCCGAACACATCACCACGGGTACATTCTGCGTTGCCAGATTAGCTTTAATCCGACGGCAAACCTCATATCCATTCATATTTGGCATCACAATGTCTAGCAACACCAAATCGGGTGGGTGACCCTGAAGAGTCTTTAGAGCCTCAATCCCGTCGCTGGCAACCATGACTTCTAGTCCACTATCTTCTAGCAAATCTTTCATCATTGCTTGCTGGGCGACGCTGTCTTCGACGACCAAAATTGTGCTCATAATCTTTTTTAAACCTTGGGGGCCTTTTGACCTACTGGCATTAAAACTCTACCCAAACCCAGCGGCATGGTCTGTCAGATGGCTCAAGCATTCCCTGAGAAATGAAGAATAGCGCATCTTTGTAGATGATGGGGCTGTCGGTAATCTAAAGGCAATTTGGCATGAAGACATCTACGACAACAACTGTGTCATCAAAGTACCCTCCTACGTTTTGTTTGTTAAACATTAATTGATAAATACGCAAAAAAAATCAATTATTTTCATTCTTGGCCACAAGTTTGAGATGTACTTGCTCGCAGGCTTAAAATTTGGAGTTATTTCGCTACTGCTACGTCTCTAGCTCTACTAGGCGCTTTAGTAGCTTCAGGTGTGATCGAATTTAGTTGTTTTGGGCACAAGTTGTTTTGGGCACAATGAGAGCCCATCGGGCCTGCATATATAGAGGGATTGCCAGCGTGCTTTATCTAGCCGAAACACAGAGAAAGAGTGGATTCATGGGTAGCGGCAAAGCAGAATTTAAGCTGCTTGCGGCTCAACGCTCTGAGCATGACTGGAGCAGCGTTCCGGGTGAGGAGATAGTCGCAGCGCCTGATGATGCGCCTTATGCAGCGGGTGTGCTGGTGCTGGTTGATTTGGCTAACAACCGGCAGATTAAGCGCCATGAAGAGGCGAGTAAAACGCTCGTTAGCGTGCTTCAAAACTTTTCGGGTTTGAGTAAGAAGTTTAGGTCTCAAGGTGAGGAGATAGAGCAGTGGAAGGAGTCGCTTACTTATCAGAGTCAAGCACTTAACCGCCGAGAGATGGAGCTTGAGGCCCGACAGGAGCAAATAGATCAAGCCGAAGTAGACCTAGAGAAAATAGAGGCGCAAAGGCAGGAGGTAGAGGCTCAAAAAAGCGAGGCTGAGCAGCTACAAGAATCGCTGGATCGAAAAAGCGCTGAATTAGAGGGGGCTTGGGCTCATCTTAATGGTGAGATTCAGCGTTTTGAAGATCAGCAGGAGTCGGTTGCCAATCAAGCTAGTGTGGGCCTCAGCGATGAGCAGCTTAGTCAGATTCAATCTGCTTTGGATCAGCTGACCTATGAAACAGGAGATACGGCTGCGGTTGGTGAGACGGTCGCAAATACGCTAGATTTGGTGGCGAGTTATCAAGCTGATGTGGCCACAGATCAGCAGCAGCGACAGCAAAAGATTGACGAAGTGGCGCAATTGCGTGATGCGATCGCCACCGCGCTGGAGAATTTGAGGTCTACTAGGCAATTACTAGCCGAATCAGAGTCAGGTCTGCATTCAACTCAGGTTCACTTGCAGCAGCAGCAGTCTTTGCTAGGCGCAAAGCAAATGCATAATCAGATATTAACTGAGCAGCTCAAAAACCAGACAGATTTGCATCAGCGAATATACGCGCTGCTCAATGCCACCGACAAAGTTCGCCTGAGCAAGAAAGTAGATGTTGCTGCCCTAGAAGCACTGCCAGAACATGAGCTGCAAAATCTAGTGGCCAAGCTAGAGCAAGATTTAGACAAGATGGTGCACTTTGTTAATGACCAAGAGGAAGAGCTAAAGCTGCAGCAGGATGATATCGATGTTCTTCAGGCTAAGTTAGCGGACGTGAGTGAGTATGACCGGCTGCAAATAGAAACTGAAATTGCTGAGGAAAAAGACCGCCACGTGATGTTGAATCGAACTTTGGTAGGTCAGCGTCGTAATCTATTAGAGCGAGAAGAAGTCTTAAGTCAGCATCGGGCTGTTTTACTGCGCAGGCAAGGACTGGCTACAGAAGGTACTGGCGAGGCGGCAGATTTAGAGCCTGTGCTAGACGAGATTGATGCGCTGCGAGCTGTACTCGGTGAGCAGATTCAGCAGGTTGAATCGGAGATTGCTCAGATTCAGACGGAAATTGACACGCTGAAGCAAACTCGGCAGCAGCAGCAGGCGCAGCTAGCGGCGCAAAAACAGCAAGTGGATGAATCTGAAGAAATGTACATGACACAGCAGCAGACGATGAGCGAAGTGCAGGGCCAAGTTACGCTGTACGATCAAATACTGCCTGTCGTCGAATCACGGCTAGCCTCTTTGCATCAAGCTTTGGGCGCGCTTTCGGGAGTGGTTGCTGATGTTCAATCGGCTGAAGCACAGCAGCATGCGGCGATCGCCAATGTTCAACAGGCACTAGCGTCGATATCGGTAACGCCGGAGCCTGCTTTAGTTTAGCGGCTGTGTAGGTTGACCTCTGCAGGTTTAGCTATCTCAAAGCACGTTAGGATGGCGTAAATTAAGGTTCCTCTTTACCTATGCCAGCAGATTTTATCAAGCTCGATCAGTTTTTAAAGGTGACAGATGTGGCTCAGTCGGGCGGCGAAGCAAAGCTGATCATTCGCAGCGGTGACGTGAGTGTTAATGGTGAGATGGAGCTAAGACGGGGTCGCAAGCTTTACGACAATGACGTGGTGACTGTGGATGAAGTTTCTTTTACCGTGCACTTGTCGGATGCTGATGCTGAGTAGATGACTCAATGATTATATGGAAGTAGACTGTAAAAGCTCTTACGCTATGCCTCTGCGCTGTATACACTGTATAGAAGCTAGGAACGTGATCACTACAAAATTTAAGAGCAAAGAAAAATGCAGCCTAATATTGAAATCTACACTTGGAGCCGCTGTCCGTTTTGCATTCGTGCTAAAGCGCTTTTAGATCGTAAGGGTGCTGAGTATACGGAGTACTGTATTGACGGAGACGAGGACGCTCGCAGCAAAATGGCTGAACGAACGGCTGGCAAGCGCTCACTCCCACAAATTTTTATTAACGATCAGTATATCGGCGGCTGTGACGATATTCATGCGCTAGATCGAAAGGGAAATCTGGATAGTCTGCTGGCAGCCGCCTGATTTTTTCGGCTCGGGCTTTTGTGAGGTTTTGTATTTAAGCGATCGCACCCTAAAGCAGCCGCAAGGTTAATGCTGCGACTGCTTTGGATAGAGCACTTGTGTCTAACTTGTGTCTAAATAGAGCCGTCTAAATAGAACAATCATCAGAGCAATTAGCAAGTGTTGAAGCCAGCTAAGAGGCGGCTTTTTTCATCGGCGTTACATTTGCCATGGTCATATCCAGGTGGTTATTTTGACTGGCTTTGTCTTGGTGCTGACGTGGCTGCAAGAGTCCGTACCCTTTGTGATTGCGTTCGTAGATAACGTTGATTTCGTCTGTTTCAACGTTGCGGAACATGTAAAAGTCGTGCCCAACCAGCTCTAGATTTTCAAGCGCGGCTTGAACGGTCATAGGGGGCATGGCGAAGTATTTGCTGCGAACAACTTCGTCAGGGAGCTTGGGCTGATTATTGAGGACTTCACTGATATCTGGGCTGCTTTCGGGGGTGATATCTGGGGTATTGATAGCAGCCTCTAGATTGACGGGGCGCACTGAGTCATGGCTCTGATCGCGGCGCTTTTCTTTATACTTGCGCAGTTGACGGGTGATTTTGTCGGTCACCATGTCAATCGTTGCATACATGTTTTCGCTACTTTCTTCAGCGCGTACGACCGTATTATTAAGATAGATGGTAACTTCTGTCGATTGCTTGGGCGCTATCCTGGGGTTAGTTTCGACGGATAGATTGACGTCTACTTTGTTGATCAGTGTTTGAAAGTGGGCGGTGGCCTTTTCAATTTTCTGGTTGACGTGACTACGAATCGCGTCTGTGATCTCGATGTTTTTACCCTGGATTACTAGCTTCATAAAGCAGCCTCCCCGTGGCGAGTGGGATTTGTACCCCTCAAGGGTAACACTCGCAATTTTCCCCGCTTACAAACTGTCAAGAATTGAAGCATCCGTTGATAATTCTTGACCTGATTCAATGTGCTAGTCGTTGTAATAAGAACGAATGAATTCTTTAAATCGTGCGACCCCCTCAGTTCCTCAGTCAAAGCTTCTCTCTAGAAAACGAGAGAGTCCTAGGAAAAGAGAGGACTCTAGAAAAAGTAGAAAAAGAGAGGGCGATGTTTACCTATTAGGTGAAGTCTCTTATTGCATAGCTTGGCAGTGGCAACGGCATCTCGTTGAAGCCTATAAGGCAACTGTTGAAACTGCTGCGTCTGAGCCGTCTGATTCTCCTGAAATGAAAGCTGAGACGAAAGCCGAGACAAAACTAATTGAGATGAAAGACACCCTATTGCTTTTAGAGCACCCGCCAGTCTATACCCTAGGTCAAGGCGCTGATGCTAAGTTTCTGCGTTTTGATCCGAGCTGCACAGACTATGAGATTCACCGGATAGAGCGAGGTGGCGAGGTTACCTATCATTGCCCTGGCCAGCTAGTGTGCTACCCCATTTTAAATCTCAGAAACTACCAATTAGATTTGCACTGGTACCTAAGGCAGCTAGAAGAGGTTTTGATTAAAACGTTAGCCTGCTATGGCCTATCTGCTCGGCGGATTAGTGGTTTGACGGGGGTTTGGGTGGAAGGCCGCAAGGTCGCGGCAATCGGCATTAAGGTGAGTCGATGGATTACGATGCACGGCTTTGCGCTAAACGTATGCCCAGATTTGAGTGGGTTTGAAAAAATTGTTCCATGTGGGATTGAAGGGAAACCGGTGGGTTCAATGGCGCAGTTTTTGCCTGCTGTGGATTTTGATTCGATCTATCAGACGGTGATTAAGCAGTTTGAACAGGTGTTTGATATTTCGTTGACTGTAGCTTCGTCGTCGTCTCTAGCCGATCGCTATATTTGAAAATCTATTTCTAGTAGGGAAAGATCGTCTTCAAATTGACTGCCACCGTAGATCCTGATTTCATTGATTAAGTTGTCTAGGCTGAGCTTTTTCTGAGCCTCTAACGTCGCCAGTAGGCTGGTAAATCCATCCAGTCCAAGCAGTGTCTGATGTGTGATCGATGCTTGGTTGGCGGGGCAGATTTCGTAGATGCCATCGCTGAAGATGTATAGACGACTGTTGCGAGGGACGCTGCATCGCTGCCACTGATAGACGCTGTCAGGCATCATGCCAATGGGCATACCGGGCGTTCGTAGCTGTTCTAAAACGATGTCTTTTGGTTCGACGACGACTCTGGGATTTCGGGGGGTGATGAGCAGCGCAGGGGGATGCCCGGCGCTGGCGTATGACAGCTGATGATTGCTGCGGTTGTAGACGCCGTACCAGATGGTGAAGTATTTATCGTTTTGATCGTTCATTTGAAAGGCTTCGTTGAGCCCTTTTAAAACGCTTTCGGGGCGATAGAAATTGACGCCCGGTAGAGATTGCGATCGCAACACATTTAGCACCGAAGTTGAAAGCAACGCTGCCCCTAGACCGTGCCCAGAAACATCTAGCAGATACATCACCAGATAGTCAGGATCTAGCCAGTAATGATCAAAGCAATCGCCCCCTAGCTCCTGAGAAGAGATAAACCGAGAGCTAATAGAGACACAGTTGCTCGCATCTTCTGGGGTGTCTTTGGGCAATAGAGAGCTAACGTAGGTTGCAGCTTCTGCCAGCTCATTTTCGAGCCGGTTGGTTTGTGCCATGAGTGCCTGTGTCAGATGATGCAGCCGCAGCCCTGAGTTGACCCGTGCGGTAAGCTCGTCAGTATCTACTGGCTTAAACAGCAGGTCGTCTGCGCCCGCTTCTAAAGCCTCTACCCGATTAGCAATATCGGTATGGCCTGTCATGATTAAAAAGGCAATAGTTGATAGCTTTTCATTTTGCTTAATGTGCCGACACATCTCTAGGCCGCTAGGGCCGTCAGGCAGCAGTAAATCGCAAATAATAACTGCAGGGGTCAACTGAATGGCTTTTTCGATCCCCGTGTTGGCATCGTAGGCCGTTGCAACCTGATAGCCACGCTTCTTTAAAAGCCTCTGCAGGCTCTCCACAACGAGCGGATCATCATCAATTAAAAGAATATCTGTAGGGCCTTCAGCAGCGCTAGTGATGACTGATGAGCCGCCTCCAAACGGATTGCCGCTAAATGGAGCGTCGCCAAATGGATTTATGGGCGCATTAGAAGTCATAAGTAGCTTTGACCGGAACTTCCTCTTCTGGCATTGTCGGGGCATCTAAGATTAGACGGCTAGAGATGGAATGGTTCCAAAGGTCAATAAAATCGACTAAATAGTAGGGATATTCGCTTGCGCGATCAGCCTTCGTACGGTTAGAAGACGTGCGACCTGCTAGCCTGCCTTCGTCAACCATCTCGTTGGGCAAAGAGAAATCTTCTAAGTCAAAAAGATGAAGTCGATTCATCGTTTGGATTTCGGCAGGTTCTAAGATATTGGCTCGATAGACACCTGATTCGTCAATAGCGCTAAAGCAGCATACTTGATAATAGTTCTCTCCAGAGAGCTCGCGGTACTGCACTAGGGTATAGACGTCGGCAGGTTGTAGTGGGAAGGGCAGCGCAAGAACGATTTTTTGCTGGGTGGGTAGTAGCGAGAGCCGAACGGCGTTGCGCACGCCATAATAGCCGACTTTGTCAGGCTGAAGCGGGTATTTGCGGTGGCGGGACTGCACATAGGTGCGCATAAAGGTCGCGATTCCTAGCGCTTCTTCTGTGTAAGCGCCAATTAGACTGACGTGGACATCATAAGCGGGGACGTTGCTGATGTTGAAAACTTCTAAGGCAAGGTTACTTTGCCCAAGTCTGCTGGGCCCAGGTCTGCTGGCCGCGACCTGAGTTGCTAGCTGTTGCTCCGGCCGCAGCTCGGCGGGTTGCTTCGTTGTTTGCAAGTCCCAGTACAGATGGGGCAAGGCGGTAAGTCGCAGTTGTTTTTCAACCACGCTACGGTAGTAGGTACTTTCTTGCTGTAGCTGTTTGATGTTTTTATTGGCTAGCCATGCGTAAGTCCCTGTGAGGCCCACTAATATCAAGTTGCTAATAATCAAGATGGGTTCCATTCGCTGACCCTTTTGTTCCCTTTTATCTAATTATTCAAAACCATACCCCAAACCATGCTTTCTGTTCAGGCGCGGCAAACCTATTCTATGCGGACGAGCGACGGGGTTCGGCTAGATGCGGATGTTTATTTTCCCGAAGGGGAGGGGCCTTTTCCGGTACTGCTGATGCGTCAGCCTTATGGACGGGCGATCGCCTCTACAATTGTCTACGCCCATCCTCAATGGTATGCCGCTCATGGCTATATCGTTGTCATTCAAGACGTTCGGGGGCGCGGCAGTTCGGAAGGGGTGTTCGATTTATTTGCCTATGAGGTCAGTGATGGGGGCGAAACGGTAGCCTGGGCGGCTGAGCTGCCGGGTAGTGATGGACAGGTGGGCATGTATGGTTTTTCCTATCAGGGAATGACTCAGCTGTATGCCGCTGAAGCTCGTCTAGCGGCTCTCAAAACGATTGCCCCGGCGATGACAGGCTATCATCTCTACGAAGACTGGGCGACAGAGAACGGGGCGCTGTATTTTCAACTGGGTTTGATGTGGGCACTACAGCTCGCGGCTGAGACTGCCCGTATTCGGGGCGATGTTGTAAGCTTTGACCAGCTTCTTCAGGCGGCCCATCAGCTGCCGGTGCGAGACCCGATTCCGGTATGTCCAAAGGTCTTGAGTGGAGTCTCTTCTTTTTTTCACGACTGGGTCAAGCGCCCCCCTACTGATGGCTACTGGCAGCGCCTGATCCCGCAGCTGAGCGAGGTAGATCTACCGATGCTGCATATCGGCGGCTGGTTTGATCCCTACTTGCGCGGTGACTTGCGTCTGTACCGAGAGATGGCAGCTCGCAGCCAATATTGCCATCACTTTTGGGTAGGGCCGTGGGGTCACATTCCTTGGGCTAGAAAGGTGGGAGCGGTTGATTTTGGGCCAGCGGCCGCTAGCCCGGTTGATCGGCTACAAATTCGGTGGTTCGATGCCATTTTGAAGGGTAAAGACAAGCGCGGGCTGACGGCAGAGCGGCCAGTTTGCCTATTTGAAATGGGGCGGAATCAATGGCGGCAGTTCGCGGATTGGCCTGATGAGGTCTCTACAGGGCCGAGTCGTGAGCCGAAAAGCCGTGAGCTAAAAAGCCGTGAGCCAAAAAGCCGTGAGCCAAAAAGCCGTGAGCTGACATACTATCTGCACAGCGAAGGGCTAAGCCATATTCGAGCAGATAGCGGTGTGCTTGCTTTAGCTGCTAGCTCGCAACTGGCTTACGATACGCTGGTGCATGACCCTTGGAATCCAGCGCCAGCTTTGGGAGGGCATAGCGCTGTACCCGCAGGCTCTTTTGAGCGGACGGCGATAGACATGCGTGGAGATGTGCTGACCTATACAAGCTTGCCGCTGGAGTCTGAGCTACGGGTAGCAGGTGTGCCGAGGGTTAGGTGTGCGATCGCAACTGAAAGCGTTAGCTATGACCTTTGCGCTGTGCTGTCTCGAGTTACCCAGCAGGGGGAAGCCTACAATTTGACTCAGGGCTATAGACGAGTAGATGCTGCGATCGCCAATCCGCCGAAATATAATCAGTTGACGCCCAATTTAGTCCCTAAAGGAAGCGAGCCTGTTGATCTCCCGCTGCATCCAACCTGCTTCAGCCTGTTTCCTGGCGAATGTCTACGCCTTAGCCTGAGTGCAGCCTGTTTCCCCGCCTATGCAATTAATGCAGGAACAGGGCTTCCCCTAGCGCAGAGCCGCCTAATCGATGCTCAAATTATCACCTTGGTATTTGAAATTGGCGCAGAGTCAGGATCCGTTCTTCATCTCCCGATTGGTTCCGATCAAATGCCGTAAATGGGCGCTCTAAATCAAGCATTCTAAAATCAAGCGCTCTGGTTAAACACCTCAAATACCCGACGGCAGCAGTTCCGCAGCGATTCTCCAGAAGTGGGCTCGGGAGTGAGGTTGCCCTCAAATCGCCAGTCGTTAATAGTAGAGAGTCGCCACTGCTGACCGCGATAATCGAATCCAGTGACTTCTAACCCAATGGCACGCCGTTGTTCACTTTCAATATCTTTGTGCAGTCGAATTTGAATTAACAAACTGCGGCACTGAAACGGGCGGCTAACGCCCGGGAAGTGAAACCCAATATCGACTGAGTCTGGATCAATCAGGTCTTGTACAGAGGGATCGTTTGCCCAGGGATTGAGATCTGCTCTGAGGTCGGGGAGTTCTGCTTTGAATAACCCGACCGTCGCGGCAATCTTACTTGCAAACTCAATCGTCGATGCTTGTTCTGCTGCGTTCACATCACCTCGCTGAATCTGGCTGTTTTATTGTAGCGGCCAGATATTATCGAGGTCCAACGCTAGCGCCGGGTCCCATCAGCGCCTCTTGACAAAGTAGGCCAAAAATCTCTCTACTTTCACACTATTTGGCACACCGTCTAGAATACGCAGGGCAAGACTATATGGCCTGACAAATCGCTAAAAGTGCGCGATCGCTCTCTCGAACCGCTAGAGGGTAAAACCCTTCAATATTGAGGGGTGCCGCGTTCGGCGACGCGATCGCGATTCCCTGCTGACTCGCAACTTCTACTGAGCTATCGTCACTCAGGGGAATCGCATGCGAGAAGCGCTCTTGCGAATAGCTATCGGTTCCGCTTAGCGCAATTTGCTGCTGGGCAATGCGTCCTTCAACGCAGTCAAACGACGAAGACGGCATATACAGCGCACCTACGACAGCTGTCCCCTGCGATTCAAACACAAAATAGACCGTCCCCGGTTGGTCTGGGATAGGCTGCTGCCCATACAGATAGGTGTGACTAGCAGGCCCTGTGACCATTGGCTCTGCCATTAGCGTAGGCCGCGAACGTGTAAGCAGCCCTTCTCTTAGCCGCGCTAGCCGTAGCAGTCTCTCTCGCTCAGCGTACGCTCGTCGCTGCTGCTCAAAGCGACCTTGTTCAAAGCGACCTTGCTCAAAGCGATCAGTAGATTTATCAATGGGCTCTATTTTGACAATATTTGCAAGTTCTAACAGACTAGCTTTGGCTGGCATTGCCGCTGATAGAACTACACCTAAAATCCCAATAGCAACCCCTAGCGTCAGCGCCCTACGACAGCGAATCTTCGGGAAGCCTTTTTTTTCTATTAATATCATCTATACCGAACTCCTATCGTGCTGACCTAGCAAACTTATGAGATGCTCCCTAGATTGTTCCCTGACACTTTATTGATGTCATAGCCAGTTGCTACAACTTTTGTTAATCAATAGGTAAAGCGTCTTTTCTCAACCTTTTTGCAGCGTTTCGCTACAGTATTCCGCTATACAATCTTTAGCCGTATACCCTCTGATCTTTGTGACATCGAACCGCTGCAATGAATTGCCGTGGCAAATCACTATGACCGAATCACTATTGCTGAATCACTATGACCGAATCACTAGTTTTGTCGCGTGTGATTCAGATAACAGCATCGCGTTCTGGTCGCATGCTGCTTAGCAACAGTGCTATAGAATTTAGTGCTATGAGATCCAGCAGTATTAGGTCTCAACTGACACTAGACAAAAACGTGTGCAGACGTAGAAGCTCAGATCACAAATCATTCTATTATTTTCAAAATAATTTGCTCTAAAAATCTCGCTTTTGAAATAACTTGACATGAATTTAACAATTATCTGATAAAGAAGTTACAGAAAATCTATGTTTGAAGAGGACTTTTATTGCATTGGTTTTGCTTGTAGATTGTTTTTGTCAAAAGGCATAGAAGGTATAGTTAGATAACATTTGACTTAGCATTACGTAAAATAGGAGGCTAGATGGAGGCTCAGGCTCCACTTTTGCCCGAGGCCGATGGGCTGTTGAAGCTTTTACTTTTTATCGACAAGCGACCTAATTCAGCCGAGCAGGTCCGCCGGGTGAGAAAACAGCTCAAATCGCTCTCTCAGTCCGATCCGATTGAGTTAGAGATTATTGATGTAACCAATCAGCCGTATCTAGCTGAGCACTTTAAATTAGTAGCAACGCCTGCTTTGATTAAGGTGTCGGCCGATACTCACCAAAAGCTAGCTGGCAGCGATATCGCTTTGCAATTGGCTCATTGGTGGCCCCGCTGGCAGCGTGAGATAGAAGATAAGCATCTATATGCAGGCGCAGAAGAGCCCGATTTTACTGACTCTCAAAGCGTCACGGTAGATGCGGTGGCTCAGTCAGTTGAGATCTTGCGGCTGTCTGACGAAATTTTTCGGCTCAATCAGGACAACGAATCGCTCAGCGCTCAAATTGCTTTCAAAGATCGCATTATCTCTATGATGGCGCATGATTTGCGAAACCCGCTAACGGCGGCTTCGATTGCGATAGAAACGTTAGAACTGGCCTACGAGCCAGGTGAAAAAGCTAAAAAATTTACGCCTGAGCTAATTGTGCACTTGCTGAAGAACACCAAGATTCAGATCCGTACAATTAACCGGATGATCACGGAGATTTTGCAAGCGGCGAGAGGTTCTAGTGCCAACTTGCAGATATCCCCTCAAGAGCTAGACCTGCAGCGTTTGTGCGCGGATGTAATGGCTACTTTTGAACCCAAGCTGGCTGCTAGGCATCAGAGCTTGGAGCCTGATATTCCGCAAGATTTGCCTTATGTATATGCTGATTTGGATCAGGTACAGAGGGTGTTGAGTAATCTAATTGACAATGCGATCAAGTACACACCTATCAATGGGAAAATTGGTGTTTCGGCGCTGCACCGTACAACTGATAAAGTGCAGGTGAGTATTCGAGATAATGGACCGGGAATTCCCCACGGCGACCAAAAGAGCATTTTTGAGGAAAATTTTCGCTTGCAGCGCGATCGCGCAAAAGATGGATATGGTCTAGGCCTAGCGCTCTGTCAGCGAGTGATCAGAGCGCACTACGGACAGATATGGGTAGATTCTAAGCGTGGGGAAGGTAGCTGCTTTCACTTTACGCTGCCAGTCTACAGAGGCTAGCCAATAAGAGGCCAGCTAATCAGAGAATAGCTAGCCAAACAAATCGCTAGTGGGGGGATGATGGGTTGGTGCCTTCAATCATTTTTGCTTTGAGCTGGTCAAGCTGCTGGTCCAGGCTGCCTTGATTTTCTAGCTGAGAAAACTGACGCTCTACCGAGTCGGTCGAATCTGCTCCAAGCTCAGCAGTGGCCTCTGCTTGGGCCTCAAGGTCGAGTACACGAGCCTCCATTTTCTCAAATGCGCCTAGGCCGCCAGGGGCGTTGCTCATCATCATTTCGTTGAGCCGTACGCTAGATTGAGCCGCTCTAGCTCTAGCGATGTACATATCTTTTTGGGTGCGGGCGTCAGACAGCTTGCGCTCTAAATGACCCATATTAGCTTTGAGCTGCTGAACAATATCTGTTTGCTGCGTAATCTGGTCGCTGAGGCTTTGCGCTGTTTGAGCGTAGCTTTGGCGTCGGCCAAGGGCCTCTTTGGCCATGACTTCGTCGCCTTTTTGTAGGGCTAGCTGGGCTCGGTTGTACCACTCTTCGGCGGTGCGTGTGGCTTGTTCGCGTTGTCTTTCGGTGCGCTTTTGAGTTGCGATCGCCTGTGCAACTGCCTGTCGCATAGAGACTAAATCACCTTGCATATCCGCAACGGTCTGCTGCAAAATTTTCTCAGGATCTTCAGCGCCATTGACCAGCTGGCTGATATTAGACCGAACGAGGCGAGAAATGCGATCTAGAAGTCCCATTGCCAGACATACCCCATAAGCTTACTTACTTAGCAGGATAGCAAGCTTTTTATCGCCTTTGTAGCCGACCTGTCATAGTGATTGATCGGCAGAAGCGCGCAGATTTACCAAACTTGCCGATCGACTTGCCAATCGACTTGCCAATCAATGAGCCGATCAGCAGCCTGATAAAAGCTGACAGCGAAGACTGGTGTTTTATTCGGTAGTCGGCCCATAAATCTGCGCAGCGATGCCTTTAGTGCTCAACTCTGCAATAAAAGACTGAGCTGCTTGCGGATTGTCAAAAGCTGCGATTTGAATGCGGTTGCCATCTGAAAATCTACGTACGAAAGCTTCGCTGATTGTTTCTCTAATGGTTGTCAGTCCTTGCTCTGAAGCGAAGGGTGTAGTGACGTAGTAGGTCAGTCCGGTGGGGATGACGACCGCTTGCGTTCCGCTGGGGGGCGCTAGGGCTGGCGGTGCAGCGCTAGAAGGCAAGGGAGATACCGTAGGCTGAGTGGGCGGTAGATCTGTCGTTGTACCTGATGAGCCCTCTGTCTGCGCCAAGTTAGCCGGTACGTTAGCCGCTGGGGCCAGTTCAGCTTGAGGCATTGCCAAGGAGCTAAGGTTGTTTAGCTTTAAATTAATAAATTCATTAGCAGACAAGTCTGGCCCCAACGGATCAAAAGCTTTTATCTGCCTAGCTGTGAGTTCTGCTGGGTGAAGCCGAAACTGATCGGCTATGCGCTGCGCAACGAGCGGATTAGCCATTAGATAGCTGGCACCTAAGCCTGTAACTAGTCCTAAGAAGCCTAGGGCTGCGCCCGCGAGTAATGAAACAGTTTTGTGTCTTGGCTTAGCGATCGCGCTGATTGGCTCTGGCATGGATGAAACTTGTGCCAAACTCTCAATGAGCTTTTCAGAAGAGGCTAAGTAGCCGCTCGCAATAGTATCAATGTCGGTTTTGCCTGAGCTTGCGAGTGAGTGCGTCTCTTTATCGATACGCTCTGCGAGCGAGCTGTTCTCAAAACCATTGGGCTGTGCTTCAGCCAGCGCAAGTGATGAAGATGCTGGTTGGGGGGGCAGTTTGGCAGACGATAGGGCTAGCCCTGTATTTTGTGATGCGTCTTTTGACCCTCGAGATACTGAGCCCAATAGCAGCTTTTTGTTGGGTGGCAGACTAGGCGGTGTAGATCTAGCGATCGCACTGACCGTAGCAATAGAAGCTTCCACCGCACTTTCTACAGCCGCCAGATCGAAGGAGGCGTCATCTATCTCATCAAATAAATTGGCTTCTAGCTGATTGTATTGATGGCGATCGCGCCGGTAGCGATTGAGTTCGGAGTCGAGGTTAACGCTGAGGCTGCTGAGTACTGTACATAGCTGGGGACATAGCTGGGGCGAGAAATCGCGAGATGTGAGCTGAGCTATCATGACAGGCTCCTTAGACTCAGTGTGGTTGATCAGTGTGGTTGAATGGAGGGCGGCCCAATAGGCCAGCCAATAGGCCGATAAGCCAATCAAGTTATCTTAATGAGAACTGAAGAACAAGGTTGAAAATACGGAGGCAGCGGCTATTCGAAGCTTTGGCAGCTGTCGAAAATTTTATGGATAGCCAAACAAGTAAGTAGCAGATGTTGAGCGCGGGGCGCAAAATATGGCATTAGAAGGTCTAGAGGGCCTCATCAAAGGGCTAGAGAATCAATCAAACTGGCAGGCTCAAAAGCAGTTTCGGCTGGTTGTACAGCACTGGCCAAAAGCGGTGGGATTTGCGGTGGCAAGACAGACGCGCCCTGTCAGCATTCAAAAATCGACGCTCTATGTCGCTACCGCTACGCCGACCTGGGCACAAACGCTAGCCTATGAAAGATTGAATATCCTAAGAAAGCTCAATCGATATCAGCGTCAGCCTTTAAAAAACATCCGATTTTCTACAGCTCAATGGGCACAGCCCGCTAAACCGGCTAGTCCGACGCTGCTGCCAAAGCAACACCCTAGCTACACCGAGCCAAGAAACCCCTCTTTGCCTTCGACAACATCAGCCGCTACGCCTCAAACACCTCAAGAAGCCTTTAGTCGCTGGGCCGCTATCGTTCAGCAAATGCAGGATGAACAGGCAATTTGTTCTCAATGTCAGTGCCGCTGCCCTCAAGGTGAGATTGCTCGCTGGTCGGTCTGTTCGCTGTGCGCTGTGAAAGAGTGGTAATGGCTAGGTCATCAAACCGATCTTACGGTTCAATGTGGAGAGCGACTTGAACCGTGACTTCATCAGTTAGTTCAGATTAGCCAGCGCCCACTTGTTATCTAGAACCTTTCTCCAAACCGCTACTGAGCGATCTACTGACTAACAAAGTATCCGCAACCGTAATTACAAGGATATAAAAATAAAGCAGGTCGAAAAAACCTTCGTTGAATTAGTGAAAACCGGATGGTAAATTTTGAGCTCAAACCTATCATGAAGAAAAGTTACAGATTCACTCATAATTCAATCTTGCATGGCGTCATGACATAGCTTCTATTCGTGATCCCCGCACATATTGATTATTTTTGAAACGCTGTAATCCATGCTAGCAAGGATATTTCGCTTCTTTAACGAATTATAAAGAAAATCTAAAGGTAAACAGGGGATGTTTGCTCCCCATCTACTTTATTTACCGGCAGTTGTAGCTTCTTTTATCTCAAAAACAGGTTTTTCTAATTAAGTCATGATGAAGGCTAAGACTATTACTTAAGAAACTACATTATGGCTGCTGAAAAATGTGAAGTAACTCGCTGCGGACTCTGTTGTTTTTTTAGCCACGAAGGGCGACGAGGTGGTGCTTGCAACCAGCTAAGCGTAAATGTCGGTGCGCAATGGGCGGCCTGTAGCTTGGCTGTTTCTCCCTTTGCGTCCAAGCCCAAGCCGGTAATGGGGATCGCTGACTGGGCCCCTGTTGCATCGGTTCAAGAAGCCCCCTTGCATAGCCTGAGCCAATCTATCTCAAGTCGTTCCGAAGAAGCTGTTGTCTCAAGCGCTACACCGCAGCTGGTACCCACTAGTACCTAACAGTAATGCAGCTGATCCCGGTCATAGCTCGTTAAGTATCATTGCTGAATTGCTGCTCAAAGAAAACCTATAGATAAGCAAATAGTGCCTATCTATAAAGGAAGAAATGTGGACTATATAAAGGAATAATCTGGCCTAATAAGTGAGGGCTAGATTGCTGCTAACCATGCTCTATAGTTACAATCCAAACACAATTTATAAAACCTATAAAAGCTCTGAGTAGTATCTGCCAGCATCCCTTTCAAATTATTGGCTCAAATTATTCACTAAGATATTAGTCTGAGTGAGTCGTAAATGCGGTCGTTAAGCGCGCTTACAGTGTTCAGTACCAGTGCTCAATAAGTGGTCCACATGGAAAATAAGTGGTCCACATAGAAAGCTTCCAATACCTAACTGATTGGCTAAGGTAGCCACGGATAGGGTCCAAAGTCTGGCTCTCTTTTTTCTAGGAAAGCCTGTTTCCCTTCTGCACCCTCTTCACTCAGGTAGTAGAGCAGCGTGGCATTTCCTGCGAGTTCTTGCAGTCCGGCCTGGCCGTCGCAATCTGCATTAAAAGCTGATTTGAGGCACCGAATAGCAATAGGACTTTTCTGCAAAATTTCTCTGGCCCACTGAACGCCTTCTGCCTCTAGCTGCTCAATTGGAACGACAGTATTGACTAGGCCCATTGATAGGGCTTGCTGAGCATCATATTGACGACAAAGAAACCAAATCTCACGGGCTTTTTTCTGGCCAACAACGCGGGCTAAATAGCTAGCGCCAAACCCGCCATCAAAGCTGCCAACCTTGGGGCCTGTTTGCCCAAAAATGGCATTGTCGGCGGCAATGCTCAGATCGCAAATCAGGTGCAGAACATGGCCACCGCCAATGGCATATCCGGCAACGAGGGCAATGACTACTTTGGGTATTGAGCGAATGAGCCGTTGTAAATCTAAGACATTGAGTCGAGGAATGCCGTCGTCCCCAATATATCCGGCGCTACCACGGACGCTTTGATCACCGCCAGAGCAAAAGGCATATTTGCCGTCTGTATGTGGGCCCATGCCAGTTAGTAGAACAACGCCAATGCGGGTATCTTCTCGAGCATCGCAGAAGGCGTTGTATAGCTCAAATACGGTCTTGGGGCGAAAAGCGTTGCGCTTATGGGGGCGGTTAATGGTGATTTTGGCAATACCATTAGCTTTGTGGTAAAGGATATCTTCGTAGGTATTGACGGGTTGCCAGGTGACTTGCATGAACATTTATCCGTATCGTTGTTAAGAACCTATGCGCTAGGCGATCAAAATATTAGGCGCTGGCGGAAAATAAATAATCTCTCACAAATTTTCCACGCGGTAATTATTTCAATGGCTTACTACTGGTTTAAATCGTTTCACATCATTGGCGTGGTGGTTTGGTTTGCGGGCTTGTTTTACCTGGTGCGTCTGTTTATTTACCATGTAGAGGCGGAAGCGGAGCCGGAACCCGCGCGGAGTATCCTGAAAAACCAGTACGCCGTGATGGAAACGAGGCTGCTGAAAATTATTACAACGCCAGGAATGATTTTGACGTTGGCAATGGCAGGCGGGCTGCTGTGGCAGCGCCCGGCGGTGCTACATGAAGGTTGGATGCACGCCAAGCTAGGTTTCGTCGCTTTGCTAGTGGCATACCATTTTTACTGTGCAAAATTGCGTAAGCAACTTGCTGCTGGGGAATGCACCTGGGGCCCAAAGCAGCTACGGGCGCTAAATGAAGGGCCAACGCTTTTGCTAGTGACAATAGTAATGCTGGTTATCTTTCAAAACAGCTTTCCGACGAGTGCGACGACCTGGCTGATTGCTGGGCTAGTGCTATCTTTTGTGATTACGATTCAGCTATATGCACGCAAGCGGCGTCTGGATAAGGAGCGCGAAGCGGCTGAAAATGCTGTCGTGGCTCAGCCAAAAGGTGAGCAGGTCTTGCAAAACTCCTGAATTACTCGGTTCCTGAATTGGCCAACTGAACTGTCTAACCTCTGAATCGTTTCAATTAGAACGGCTAAGTCGAAACGGCTGAGCTGAAATGGCCAAGTTGAAACGGCTGAGCTGAAATAGCTAAGTGCAAAGCTGTCAGAAAGGATGGATTGAAATTATTTGTTTGGTTCTTCATAAATGTATTTATGTTTGTAAATATGTCAAAAGATACAGTTAGCTTTGGATGAATTGGTTAACATATATTTACACTTCTGATTAAGTGGGCCGAAATGCCTAGTTAGCCAGCTGTCGAAGAGATAACCGAGATATAACTGAGGAAACAAACATGGAAAATAATAACGTAGAGAACAAGTTGGGTTTTACCGAGTTTGCTGAGACTTGGAATGGTCGTTTGGCAATGATTGGATTTGTATCTGCGATCGCAGTCGAATTCATCACAGGTCAAGGCGTCTTGGCTCAGCTAGGCCTGATGTAAGACAAAAATCTGATGCATGACATGGAACGCGTCATGCATTAGCAAAGTGATTGCACTCTAAGAGTCCAGTCGCTAGCTATGCGAAAGAGGCTGGGTAATATTTACCTAGCCTTTTTTGCTGGGCTTTAGCTGCTGGGCTTTAGCTATAGGGCCATGACTGATTGGCTGCATCTCCTGAGTCTTCGTCCTCATCTAAATCACGCCAAGTTGCCATTGCCTTTAGTGCTGGTGGAATTTCGTCATCCGGATCAAATTCTAGCTGCGTTTCTCTTAGGCCCAGATAGCCAGATTCTGCAAACGAGGTCAGCAGCCGCGTTAATGCGATCCAAACGCGTTCTTCAAACTCCCACTCTTTACTAAAGGGAGCCCGGTCAGCAATGGACTTGAGCGCCCAAAAGTAGCTGTTGCGGACAATAGAGCCTTTTTTTTTGTAAGGCGGCACATCGTCAGGGTGAAGGAAAAGAACGGTGCTTTCGATTCTGGCGCGCATGGGGAGTAGGCGTTGAGTTTTGGCTCTGTCGCTGAAAATTGAGCGGTGAGAAATGAGTGTTGAGATTCGGGCGCTGAGATTTGGGTGTTGAGAAATGAGTGTAAAGCGTCTAAGGATTGCTATAGGCTAGATAGCGGGCCGATGTTCGGAGGAAGAGCTTATGGTTGCAGCGGTTTCTCTGCAAAACGTTCATAAAGTCTATAACAATGTTTGTGTGGTCAATGATTTGTCTTTGGCAATTGAGCCAGGAGAAATTTTTGGGTTGCTAGGCCCGAATGGGGCGGGCAAATCGACTACGATTCGGATGCTGACGACGCTGGCAAAGCAAACTCAGGGCGATATTGTGGTGGCTGGCTATGATGTGAGCCGTCAGCCTGCGCAGGTGCGTCGGCAAATCGGCGTGGTGCTTCAGCAGGTGAGTGTTGATGCGGATATGACTGTGTGGGAAAACATGGAGTTTCACGGGCGGATGCACCACATGCCTGCTGGAAGTCGGAAAGCTGAGATCGAGCGGTGGCTAGGCTATGTTGGCCTGGATGCGCGGGCAACAGATAAGGTGAAGACGCTCTCTGGCGGGATGAAGCGACGGCTGCAAATTGCCAGAGCACTGCTGCATAGACCGAGCATCTTATTTTTGGACGAGCCGACTGTAGGACTAGATCCACAGACCCGCAGGCGACTGTGGGAGATTATTCGTGAGCTGAACCGAGAGCATAATATAACGATGCTGCTGACGACGCACTACATGGAAGAAGTTGAATATTTGTGCGATCGCATTGGCATTATGGATCAAGGTCAGCTGATTGAAAGCGGCACCTTAAGCGATTTGCGACAGAAGCACGGTGAAGGCATTGTAATGAAGCAGCGCGGCGACCGATGGGAGTATGTCTTTTTCCCAACGCTGAGTGAGGCCAATCAATACTTAGATGCGCAGCCAGACAAAACGGGTATGATGACGCGACCCGCCAATTTAGAAGATATTTTTGTAGAGCTGACCGGGCGAAATCTAGACTAGAGAAACATAGGGAGCATGAGAATATGTCTCGGTTGGCAAGTCGAATTGAAGCGATTCTCTATCTCAAAGCGCAGCCATTGAACATTGCTCAGATTGCAGCGTTTGCTGAGTGCGATCGCGAAAGTGCCGAAGAAGGGTTGATTGCGCTAGTTGACGACTATGCCCACCGAGAAGGCGCGCTAGAAATTGCCGAAACGAAGGAAGGCTATGCGCTTCAGCTCAGAGAACTCTATCAGCCACTAGTGGATACAATTGTGCCCTTAGACATTGGGCTAGGGGCGCTGCGGACGCTAGCTGCGATCGCACTACGCGGACCCATTGCTCAAAGCGAGCTAGTAGAAGTCCGAGGCTCCGGGGTCTATCAGCATGTGCCTGATCTAGTCGATCAGGGCTTCATCCGGAAGCGCCGACAGTCTGACGGGCGCTCGTCTTGGCTCCAGGTGACAGAAAAATTTTATCAACATTTCGAAATAGACAAGCTGCCTGAGATTTCTAGCTTGCGACTACCGAAGCAAAAAGATCTACCGCTCGATATAAATCTAGACGAGCACGCGGACACCCCGCAAGCTACTACTAGCGATGTCGCTGAGGTGCAAGAAGGCCTTCCTGCCGAAGAAAATGTCGATTAGGTTCATTATTCGTTAAGCTATGGCTAGCCCCGATTAGGACATCGTGGATTGTTTTTAGCGTTTAATTGACATTTCTTTGTGGAGATTCACCAGTCCTAATTTATGATTTCGGCGGCTAAGCTAATACCCGTTATTTTGCATTTCTATGGCCTTTAATCCTGAAAGCGCAGACTTCACCAGCCTAGATTCAGAGGAGGCTAAGGCTAACGAGCTTCTCAACTATCTGCAACATCAGCCGCCTGAGGTACTCTCTCGCGTTGCTCAGTCCGTCAGCGGTGAGATCAAGCAAATTATCTCGCATAACGTTCAGGGTTTGGTCGGTGTTTTGCCCGCTGATGGCTTTAACGTTCAGGTCAGCACAGACAGAGAGAACCTCTCTGGGCTGCTCGCTTCGGCGATGATGACAGGCTACTTTTTGCGCCAGATGGAACAGCGAATGGAGCTAGAGACACATATCTCTGGTTCGTTAGATCTAGGTGCAGACAAGCTAGGCACAGACAATCTAGGTGCAGACAAACCAAGCTCAGAATTGTAGAAGCGCCGCACAAGTCTAGCTACCTGCTCAGCTGCATTTTTAGCTGCATCTTATGCGCTGAAACTGAAGCCATTAAAAGCTAAAGCCAGTGAGCCTGAACGGGTTGCGCTCAGCTACGGCAGCTCTGTGGGTAAGGTTGTTGGTCTGACTCCAATCGTCTGTGGCTTCTTGTTACGAATGATTTTGACCTGCAAGTCTTCTTCTAGTCCGCCGTTCTCAACCTGCGTCTGAACGTCTGTCACATCGAGAATCGCTTCGCCGTCAATCTCTTTAATGATGTCGCCCCGCTGCAGTCCTGCTGACTCTGCTGGTGTGCTTGGCATGACGCGCACAATAATAACGCCGCTCGTTTCTTCTATTTCAATATTTGCTTCTTTGTCTTGATTGATGCGATCGCGCATCTCCTCATCCAAATTCACCATCTGAATCCCTAAATAAGGATGGCGCACTTCTCCCGTTTCAAAAAGCTGATCGGAAATCCGCTTAGCCGTTTCAATCGGAATCGCAAAGCCCAAGCCCTGCGCATTAGCTCGAATAGCAGTATTCATCCCAATCACTTCACCATTAGCATTGAGCAGTGGCCCACCAGAATTACCCGGATTAATCGCCGCATCTGTTTGAATAAACTGAACCCGCTTATCGGCAATGCCAACTTGAGTGCTAGTGCGATCTAAGGCGCTGATGATGCCTGCTGTGACCGTATTGTCCAAACCCAGCGGATTGCCAATTGCGATCGCCCACTGCCCCGGCGAGAGATCTTCGGTATTGCCTAGCGGTGCTACCGGCAAATCAGTAGCTTCAATCTTGATCACCGCTACATCAGTAACCGGATCCGCGCCTATCACCTCACCAGTGAACGTACGTCCATCCTTCAGCGTGACGTTGACCGTATCTGCCCCCTCAATGACGTGCGCATTGGTCAATAGCTTGCCATCCGCGCTGAGAATAAAGCCCGATCCAGTCCCCTGCTCAATCCGCTCCGGTCCTGGTGAATTTTGAGGCAAGCGCTCTGGCCTGTCGCCGCCCCCCTCATCACCAAAAAAACGCTTAAATAATCGATGATCGAACGGATCAGATAGCTCTTCTACCGCCCGCGAAGCATCAATGCGGACAACGCTAGGACCCACACGATTGGCCGCGCTAGCAATAAAGTTAGAATCAACCGGCAAGGTCGTCACTACTGGCACTTGGGCCTGCACCTCTTGAGAGGTTTGTATCACTGCTGGCAAGGATGCCTGGTTAAGCCTCAGTGCCGCTGTATGCCGATTCTGAAAATGGGTGTGACCCATCCAACCCGCGCTCGTACCCAGCAATAAAAGGGTCCCGCCGAGCCCCAGGTGTTTTGGAGAAACCCCCATGTTTTTGTCCGTTCCTATTTTTCGTAAAACTTTGATGAATTCAGTAGTTCGCCAGTCAGTTAGCCTTTCTGCCGAAAAAAAGCTGTGACCAAAGGCAGTCCAAAGATATTAGATATTATCTGTGCCCACCCAATATCGGCACCAAGCAAGAAACCCCTTTCAACAAAAGTATAGAGGCGTTTTCCCTACTTTAGCGATTCTTTTACGCTTTCTGCCGACCTTCATCTTGACCTTAAGATTGAGGTCATTAAGGTCAAGATCACTAAGGGTGGCTTACGGTGGTAATTGACCTTCACTCGACCAATCTTTAGTTTTAACCAGTGTTTCAAACCCATCGTCCTAAGAGGTGTCCTGAAAAGGCTCAAACCAATCTGAAAAACTCTAAATACGTTCTGATATCCATAAGTTAGCATCAACTTCTAGTCGCCCCACCTCGTAGATCGCACGACTTCTAGACCGCACGACTTCTAGATTGCACGACTTCTAGACCGCACGACTTCTAGATTGCACGACTTCTAGATCGCACTATTCAGCCTCGATTTTTCTAGCACCCTACCTAATTGAGTAAGTCTATTTCTATGTATCGGCTACGCCACCCCAACAGCCAGCCTAAAAAAGGTCGGCGTCTCGCAAGCTATTCCCTTTCTGCCGTCATAGGGGGATTTGCGTTTGTTCTGCCTCAGGCTGCCACACTCTTATGGGGTTCGCCTGCGCTTGCCAGTGAAGCTTGCCCTGCGGCGATTTCTCAGTTTCGCCGTCATACTGTTGTGGCCAACGAAACGCTTGCTAGTATAGCTACCACCTACAGCCTTTTACCTGCAACGCTGGCTCGGTTCAACCCCTCGCTTTCCAGCTCATCTAACGCCTCGCTCACTAGCGGATTAGAGATAACCATTCCCCCCTTTAATGGTCAAGTGGTGAGTGTGAGCGCAGGTGAGAGCTGGCAGTCTTTGGCTGAGCGCTACGGTAGTCGGGCCGACCTTTTATTTGAAGTCAATGGCTGTGTTAGCGAACTGCCTAACCGTATTTTTGTGCCAGGAGCCAATTCGATCTCAGCTACGGCTAGCCGAACAACGACTCTCCAGCTACCCGGCTATCCGCTCTCGCAGACAGCTGCTATTGCCTCTAGCTATGGCTGGCAGCCCCACCCCAGCCGAAATGAGCTGGTCTTTAATGGTGGGCTCGCTTTTGCAGTACCCAGCCAAATGGCGGTTCAGGCTGTGGGGGCAGGAACGGTTGCTTTTGTCGGAGAACGGGAAGGCTATGGGCGCTTGCTGGTGATTAACCACGAGCAAGGATTGCAAACGCGATACGCCAACCTCACTGATATTGCGGTTTCGGTAGGGCAGTCTGTTTCAGCGTCTACGGTAGTCGGTACGGTTGGAAGTGAGGAAACTAGCGCCCCCAGCTATTTATATTTTGAGGTGCGTACGAACTCAGCGGATGGGTGGATTGCCCAAGACCCGGGTAAGTATTTGCCTGCGCTAGAGCTGCGCTAGCGTAGTTTCACGGATTTTATAAATAAAAACTAGCCAATCGTTCAATATGCCTCTACAATTCCGATAACTTTTGGAAAAGGGGCTCCCTGGAGGAACTCTTTGCACATGACAAGGCCGCCTGAGAGAGTGAACAATATGAAGTCTTCTGCAAGTAAATCTCCTGTCAGTTTTCAGGATATGAAGCTTCAAAGTGTCAGGCCTTTGAAACGCCTGTCTCAAAAGCTATTTCAAAGTAAGCTGCTGAAGCAGACGCGTACTCGAATGGGGCAAGTAGTAAGCCGAAAAGCGGATGCTCTCACAAAGGCAGCGGCCTTTTCCGCAGAGTCTAAAGCCTCTAAAGGCTCGAAGCTTGTGCTCAACCTTTTGCTAGTGAGACCCTGGGTATTGGTTATAGGGTTTTGGCTGCTATCTATGGGGATAGGCAGCTTGGCGCTAGATGGAATGTTGAGCCCTCGCAAGCTGACGATGGCGCTGCCTGAACCCGCTGCTGGGGAATCGACGTCGACCGGCTCTAATGCTGCGCTCAACGTTGAGCAGGGCTCAGATGGAATTGCGGCTGAAAGTCCGATTGTTCTAGATGCTCAGGAAACGGCTGTCACAACAACTGCTGATCAGGACGCTAGCCGCACGTCATCAGTAGTGCTGCCCTTAGTTTCTTTAGTCGGCGCTTGTGCGGTTGGCAGCTTAGCGATCTCGCGGCGACGAGCCATGATTCGAATGGCCTCGATGCGCGCTAACAAAGGGCGTGTGCGCAAAGGCCAGCCTAGAGTTGTAAATAGCACAGTAAAGGCATCGGCCAGACCAATGCAGGCTAGATCGATGCAGACAAAATCGATGCAGGTGGCAAAAGGGGCTCGTTCGATGAATGGAAGTGCTAAGAATAGCGCTACCAAGCATGCGCCGACCAAGCCGCTAGCTGCTTTGGGTAAAATGCGGTTAAAGAATCGACGCTCAGGCGGAAAAAGAGGTGCGACGCTTCCTTTGAGTGGTGCTGCGATCGCTGCTCAGCAGCAGAGCGCTCGTGGCCGCGTGCTGGCTTCTCGAATGAATGCCCAAGCGAATGGCCACGTTAATGGCCAGACCGCTCAGAAATCTTCCGCTCGCTCACAGTCTCACCGTCGTCCTAATGCAGCTTCAGTGCAGGCTCCTTCGGTGCACACTCCCAAGCGCAAGCTCAAAAGATCGCCCGCTAGAGCGGCCAACCGTCAGCAACCGATGGTCAGCGTTGTCCCAGCGAATGAGACACACGCCTTGGATTGGACGCGGAGCAGCCTGGCCCATCAATTTGATGTCCGTCCGCAGCGTTCGGCGATGTAGCTCTGGTTGCTTCAGACTTTTGACTGCTTTAGGGTTTCGATTGCTTTAGATTGTCGGCTGCTGCTGTGATAGCCAGCTGATGGCCTGGGCCTTCGTGCTGATTTCCCCGGTGGCTTGTGCTTTCTCTACCGATTTGATTAGCGCTCCAAGCTGAGGACCCGGTTTGATGTCGAGTTGCTGCATGATTTCGTGGCCGGTTATCAGCTTTTGGGGATGAGCAATAGGATTGGCCGGGTCTAAGAACTTAGCAATCATGGGTTCGACCCTAGAAAAGGCTATTCCTTGAGAAAGGGCAAGCAGCGAGATGGCCGGAAAGTTTTTTTCAGCTAGCTTAAAGAGAAAAAACTGCGCTGATCGACTTAACGCTTCGGCTTGCATACGGTTGAGTGCAGGCTGCGCCTTCAGTAGGGTAAGGACTACTTGCGCTTCGGTGCGGCTGTAGGAAAGGTTGCTGAGTTCGGTCTGGGCGATCGCACTTTCTGTAGCCAATAGTCGGCTTAGCTTGGTGGCCTTTACCCAGCTACGATGAAAGCCCGTCGCCACTGGTTCTAACCACGCTTCTAGGCTGCTGGCGTAGTCTGGCAATAGGCTTTTTAGCTGTGCGATCGCACCATCAATTGCCTCAATCTGTTGAATGCTCTGAGCCGTAAAATGAGGCAGACAAAACTGCAAAAGCCGCTGCTGCAAAATAGCTTCAAGCTGGGCTGTGCCCGCCGGAACGCTAAGCAAGCCATCTAGCTCGCTGCGGACCCGCTCAATTGCCACCTGTTGAAGTTGCGGTGCCAAATCGCCAATGGTCTGCTGCGTGCGCGCCTCTATTGTAAATCCGAGCTGAGCTGCTTGGCGGTACGCCCGCATCAAACGAAGCGGATCGGCAGCGAGATTGTCGGGGCTGACCATGCGCAGCGTTTTGATTGCGATATCGTCTTTTCCGCCTAGCGGATCGACTAGGGTTTGACTGAAGGGGTGATAGGCGATCGCATTGATTGTAAAATCGCGCCGCCGCAGGTCCGCCTCTAGGCTGTCGCCCTGCTGCTGGGCAAAATCTACCGTCGCCTGGTCAAACACAACCCTGGCAATTTGGCGTGCTTCATCGAGCACTACAAATCCGGCATCGCACTTTTGGGACAAGTCCCAGGCTGTTTCTACCGCTTTGTGAGAGAGCACAAAGTCTAAGTCAAGATAGCTCGGCTGCCGCTGAAGCAGCTGATCTCGCACGCTCCCGCCGACTAGATGCGCGCTCTGTGGCAGCAGCTCGATAGGGAACGGCCAGGTTTTAGGCAGAAAAAGAGAGTACACGTTGCAAAAAAAGGCGGCTAAAAACAGATGCAATAACGCTAGCGAACAAAAATCTTACGCTACAGTGAAACAAGGCCCATCGCAGAGGTTTGATCCTATGTGTATTTGTGTTAACTGTGACTATGTTGATAGATGTATTACCTATCATGCAGTAGAAACCAACCACCAGCAGCCTCACCTGACTGAAACCCCCAGCTTTGAGCCGGACAATCCGACGATAAATGCCAATATTTTGCTGCCCAAGGTAGAAATTCAGGGCGATCAGATTGTTCAAGAAAGCGAATTTGGCTTTGAATACGATGTGGTGGGCTGTAACAGTTTCACTGAATCACTGGGCAAGTGGGCAAGACTAAGGCCGGGCGAAGCCATCCCAGCTTAGATCTCTTTAGATCTTCCTATTTACGGGATGCTCAGCCTATGTCCTACTGTCCAAACTCTGTTTGCCCACAGCCGCAAAATCCGGCAGACGCTAACTTTTGTCAGGCCTGTGGCACGACGCTATGTCTAGAGGGTAGATATCGGCTGCGCACGCTGCTAGGTCACGGTGGGTTTGGTCGTACCTTTTTAGCTGAAGACTGGGCTGAAGGCGAGGATTCGGCCGATAGATCTTTCGCTCAGTGCGTTGTCAAGCAATTTCACCCAGCGGGGTTGACGACTGCCTCAAGCTTTCGCGCTGAAGCGAGTCGGCTGCGTAAGCTGGGCGAGCACCCTCAGATCCCTCGGCTGCTAGCGGCGATTGAGAATGAGCTGGGTCAGTTTTTGGTGCAGGAATTTGCGCCTAGTGACAATTTGCAACAGCAGGTTGAAGCGAAAGGGCCGTGGGAAGAAGCGGAAGTGCGATCGCTGTTAAAATCGCTCACTGCCGTTTTGCAATATGTTCACGGCTTTCAAATTATTCATCGCGATATTAAGCCCGCCAACATTGTGTTTGACCGCCGTGCGATCGCTCCGGGTCTGCTCGATCCGCATGCGGGTAGATCTGCGGATAAAGCGCTGCCAATGCTGGTCGATTTTGGCTCTGCAAAATGGGTGCGCCGAGCGCCTGCTAGTACGGTCATTGGCAGCGCGGGCTATGCTGCGCCAGAGCAGTCGATGGGACAGGCAACATTTGCTAGCGATATTTACAGCCTGGGGTTGACCTGCCTGTATTTGCTGACAGACATACATCCCTTTTCACTCTATTCAGCAGCAGAAGATCGCTGGGTCTGGCAAGACTATCTCAGTGCGCCGCTACAGCCCCGGCTGGTGCAGGTGCTCGATCAAATGGTCAATCGCTCTTTGCAGCAGCGCTACCAATCGGCAGATCAGGTTGCACTTGATCTACAGCTGTCGCAAAATTTGCTGTTAAGTATGCCGCAGCAGCTAGCGACCAAGGCAAAGCAGTCGGTGCCAGCGCTCAGGCATTTGTTAAAAGATGGTCTGACAATTGAGGGCCTGAAGATAGAAGATCTGCCAGGGCTGAGCAGACGAGTCTTGACAGGTGGTTTATCAGGCGGTTTATCAGGCGGCTCGACAGCAGACGCGATCGCTATTGAATTTGCTCAACCTTGGTCACGGCTGCACCGGCTAGTGCCTGATATTGGCCTGACGCAGGCACTCGCAATTAGCCCAGACGCAGCGCATTTTGCCAGTGGCGGCAGCGACGGTGCGGTGCGGCTGTGGCATCTGCCGAGTGCTCAGCTTGTGCATACTTTTCCTCGACGGCGGCTAGTTGGCCAAGGGCACCGAGGGATGATAACCGCGCTGGCCTTTCACCCGGACAGCCGAGCTTTGTACAGCGCTAGCGAGGACGGCACGATTAAAGAGTGGGATGTAGCTGAGCGTCGGTTGCTAAATACCCTACCCGTCAACGGTTGGACGCCAACTGACTTGGCGGTGACTGCCAATGGGGATCAGTTAATCAGTGCCAATCGGGATGGAAAAATCACGGTTTGGGAGATTTCTAGCCTACTGCCAGTGGCGCAGCTCGCTCAGCATCAGCGCGGCGTAAACGCGATTGTACTTGCCAGCGTTCACGCGTATCCCGGTAGGCACAAATGCAATCTGCTAGCGAGTGCCAGCGATGATGGCAGTGTAAAACTGTGGCGACAGGGTAACTTTCAGAGCAGGTCGCGGTCCGAATCACAGTCTGAATCACAGAGCAAAGCACAGAGCAGATCACAGAGTAAACCTATGCAGCTTGCCAAAACGATTAGCCTAAAGCGCGATTTGGCAAGCCTAACGGTGAGAAAAAAAGAGAGTGAGCTGCAAGATGTGCGAGCGATTGCGCTGGCGATCCGCCCGCTTTCTGACAAATCCTATCAGCTGATTGTTGCGGCTAGTACCGGGGCAGTGTTGCTCTATGACATAGATGAGCACTTCGATCTATCGATCCCCATGGAGCTATACCACTCACCTGCGCCAATCAAAGCCATGATTTTAAGCTCAGCGGCTTGTCTGGCCATTGGTACAGAAGATACGTTTAGCCTGTGGCAAATGACGACTGAAGCGTGTGTCGCTAAGCTAGACCATGACTGGGGCGTTGGTGCGATCGCTTTTAGCCCTAACGGTCAAACCCTAATCACCGCCAGCGATGACGAAGTTATCTCAATTTGGCAGCGTGATACATAGCGTGGCCTGGCATTGTCTGGCGTTACCCAGCGTCGTTCTGGCCTAGCGCCCTAGCTTTTGCCGAATGCGATTGACCAGCAGCCCCGCTTCAGGAATTTTAAACACAACGGTCAGCAGCGCAAACGTCGCAATACCCATGCTCCCCGCCACGCACATCTGAATCAGATTGCTGACAAAACCCTGTGTCCCCAGAATGCTGGCCAAGCCGCCTTGCGTTAGCCAGCAAGAGACACCCGCGATAAAGCTAGCTAGGGCAATAGTCGCCAGCGTTTGAGCCCATTCCCAGACTGGCAGACCGCCTATCTTACGAGACAGCAGCGCAGTCATCGCGACTAACGAAACGATGTTGACCCCAATGGTTGCCACAACCAGCCCAGGTGGTCCCATCAAATTGAAAAAGACATAGTCTAAAACCGCGTTGGTAATAATGTTGGCCAAACTGATGTTAAACGGCGTCTGACCGTCGCCTAGCGCGTAAAACACTCGGACCATGACATCTCTGGCCAGATACACAAACATACCCGCGCCATAGGCAACGAGTAGAGACGTCACAATCTCAACGGATTGTTGGTCAAAGGCCCCTCGTTCGTACACGACTGTGACCATTGGCTGAGCCAAGGTGACAAAGAGGGCACTCATCGGTAGCATCGTCAGGCCCACCAGCATTAGGCTTTGGCGGATGCGCTGCTTCAACTCAGGCCACTGTTCGGGTGCTGTCAGACGAGAAAATATGGGAAAGAACGGCACCAGAATGATGTTGGAAATGACGCCTAAGGGGGCCTGTACCAGCAAATTTGCAAAGTCTAGCGCGGCTAAGGTGGCCGGAATTGCCGCCGCGAAATAGAGATCGGTATAGACGTTGATCTGCATGGTGCCTGACGAAAACGTTGCGGGCCCCAGCACCTTCAGCACGTCTCGAACACCTGGATCTTTGATATCAAACCGCAGCCGCAGCCGCCCTAACCCCGACTTCCATAGGGCTGGCACTTGCAGCAGCCACTGAAAAGTGGCCCCTACTAACGTGCCAATCGCTAAGACAATTCCCCCCAGCATGTAGTAGTTAGGGTCGGTAATGTCCGCCCCAATTACTAGCCATAAAATACCAACGCCTACAATCACCGCCGAGCTAGACAGCAGCGGGCTCACCGAGGGCAGCCAGTACTGATCAGCAGCGTTGAGTGCGCCAAAGCCAATCCCAATCAGCGCGGCTAATATGGTTACCGGGGCCATGATGCGCAACTGTGCGATCGCAATCGGTCGGGTAATCAGCAGACCCACCTCTGTTTCTTGCAGCCTTGATCCTAGTAAATCAATAATCGGCGCAGCAAAAATCACAATGCCGATGGTGACCACAATGAGTGCAATGCCAACGATGGTGGTCACGGTCTCTACCAGCGGGGCAACGTCTTCCTGCTTACGCTTAGAGACGACGCTGACAATCGCACTGTGAAAAGGGCCATTAATGCCGCCTAGCAGCACCAGAAAGAAGCCTGGGACCACGTAAGAGAAGACATAGGCATCGGTCACTGGCCCCGTGCCAAAAGCGGCCCCAATTACAGTCGCTCGAAACAGGCCAAATACTTTACTCAAAATGGTGGCCGCTGCCACAATTCCAGCAATTCCCGCTAGCGATCGCTTACTTTTTTGCCCATTTGCTTGCTTGCTCACAATTTCTCCTTACTCCGAGGATTTGCCAAGAAGCCTCTCCTCTAAAATTATCGACCTCAAGAATCAACATCCTGGTTGCCCTAGTAGCTGATAAGGTCAATCGCGATCGCAGTCGCTATGAGATTTTGTGACAGTTGCCGTACAGTCAGTCGCTAGTAAAGATGAAGAAACCGGCTCGACTAACTGGCTTACTCGACTGCTCTATGCCTGTGTCATACGCAAATTTACTCAAAATTGCGAAAGCGTCTCAGAATATCAAGTTTTGAACGGTATATCAATAAAGCCTTTGACAGCGTTTGAGCAGGAGATCGTAGATATTTTTGCTGACGTAATTCTACGGATGCTAACGTTCGCTAGACCGCTCAGGCTCTACGGCTACTTAGGCTGTGATAGCGCACATACCCCTTCACTTAGCACTTCTACAACGCTCTGCCCAATGTCAAACCAATGTCAAAAATTCCTGATGCCAAAAATCTGATGTCAAACATTCGTCAAAAATCTAATGTCAAAAATATACCGAGTGCCAATGATCTCTATAGAGTTTCTGAAACTGCGCCTATAAGTCAAGAACAGCAGGCCATACGCAGAATTGCCGCCCTCGTTGCTAGCAACGCCTGCAACGATTTCGCCGCTATTCAGTAAGAATCTCAATAAGTTTTCCCCAGGCAAAGCTGAGTGCACCCCATACAACCATTCGTCGCTCAATGCCACCGAACAAGCTAAAAAAACTCTGAATTCTCAATTCAAAATAGAGCCCAATTTTGCGTTTTGCAAAAAGCCAAGAAAACATCTTCAGCAAAAGAAATGCTGAAAGGCATTGAACTATATAGACTTGACAGATTCCTTTTAATAGGCGGTGCTCAGAAACTCTCGCGATCGCTCAATCGATTCGATATTTTTTGACAAAGCATTTTTTTATTTTGAAAACTTGGCTTTCGGAAGTTATCCACCGATTGCTCAAAAGTTTTCCACAGACAGCGGGTAGTTTTCCACAGGTTTTTACGTCAGATCAGTGGCTTCACGGATTTCTTGGGAATTTGAGAAACCTGTCTGAAATTATGAGAGAAAACATTTTTAAAAGAAGTTTTGTAAACAAAAAGTCCGAAAAAGATTGATTACTCGTTTAGTCAGGAAAATGAAAAAACGCTGAGGTACATTTCCCTATCATTGACAAACCCTACCCCTCGTAACGCAGAATGAGTCCACCCCATGCCGAAATCGCACGCCACTCCCTGCCGCTGCTCCTTAAGGCAAAGCGCTCTCTAAAAAAGCGCTCTCTAAGTCATCCCCAAGAGGTATTTATGCAAGCAACCGTTAGTGTCCTAGCAGAGATCCCTGAAGAACTTCATGAATCGCTTAAAGGTTTTCTGGATACTCACCCAGCCTGGGATCAAGACCGCTTATACGCCGCTGCACTTTCGCTATTTCTGCTGCAAAACGGACAGAAAGAAGGCGATCGCACCGTGTCACGCATCTATCTAGACACCCTATTCGATTACGCTCAGTAAATTTACCCGCTAACTGTGTTCTTGCTGCCCAGCCTCAACATGCCTCAAGCGGTCACTTTAGGATTTCCTACTTTGCTACTACCGCCTTGCCGCTACCGCTCTGGCATCGTTAAACTGACTGCCATCAAAGCAAAACTGTCAAGTAGAATTCCCCCCATCTGTCAACAGTTTGGGTATAGTAGGTTAAGTCGTAAGATTTAAGTGTTCCATAGCTATGTCTGCCAGTCCTGCTGATCGGGCCTCTATGCAAAGGGTGACCCATCGGACGGCGACGCAGGATTCTTTACTACTCAGAGAAGTATTACAGAGTATTAGTGCGCAAAGCTGCCCGAAAACCTACAATTTTCATATGCACACCCACTGTTCTGACGGGAAATTATCCCCCGCAGAGCTGATGGCTCAAGCTGTACAAATCGGTCTCAGTGGGATTGCTATTACCGACCATCACAATTTGAAAGGCTACCGACTAGCCTGCAAGTGGATGGAAGACTGGCGCTGGCATAATCCGTCTAGCTGGAATCGTCAGCGCAAATCTGGCGTAAGATCACTGCCTAAACTGTGGTCTGGCGTAGAGGTCACCTCGTATTTAGAGAATACTGACGTTCATATTTTAGGCTACGCTTTTCGACCTAGCGACGAAGGCATGCAGCGATACTTAAAAGGATCTGCTCCGAAGGGAGAAGACCGGCAGGCGGCCAATGTAATTAATGCTATTCAATCTGCTGGTGGCATTGCTGTACTTGCACATCCGGTTCGCTATCGTACAGACGAAACGACCTTGATTCAAGCGGCTGCAAAGCTGGGTATTGATGGCGTTGAGACCTACTACGCTTACGATAATCCAAAGGTTTGGCGACCTAGCCCAGGAAAAACTGAGCGAGTTCAGGCTTTAGCGGCACAGTACAATTTGCTTAGCAGCTGCGGCACCGATACGCATGGCAAGGTTCTTACCAAGCGCCTGTAGTCTATTTAGCTAAGCAGTTAGCTCAGTCGAACACAGTAAAAGGCCCCAGATATTGCATCTGGGGCCTTTTATATTGCGCTACTTTAGCTCACCCATTCATCTAATAGAGATCCTCTCAACTGATGGATTCCGTTAGGCTAGCGGTGCTAAAGGTGTGCCTAAAACAGCTGCACTAAAAGCTATGGTGCATGGCGTTATAGTACTTCAGTGCGTGAAATTATGGTGCATAAGACATCAAGGTAATGAGCCCAATACACCCAGCTATGAGCAGCAACCCCAACCCAACTGATTGACCAAGACCGACTCTTGCAGAAGTTTTCATGGTGTATACAAGGCGATTGAACCTTAACAACTGTATGTATAAACATTAATGCAGTGCTAAGTTATTTATCTGCTTGATGAACATTTAGAAAACAAAAGTAACGCTACTTAAAGATTATGAGCAAAACTGTGAATAACCATTAAGCAGTAAGCGCCTTCTAGACCACAAAAAATCCTTTCTTTATCTTTCTAAAACCCTTTATCTTTCTAGGGTTCGCTGGTCTACGGACGTTCGGTTCTGTGTTGAAGTGCGGTCAAGTCAATTTAATATATAAGCTTTTGCCAGTATGACTCTCAGGTTCACTCTGCAAAGAAATATGATGGCTTTTCATAAAGTGCTATTTCTCCTTCAGCCGCCGCTACCGTCACTCTGCTTCAGGTAAGGTATCTACGCAGCCCTCAGGTTCGTAGATGACATTGATGGCGACTTGATACAGGGTTGTCTGTTCTGGCTGCCCAAAATCTTCGTTCTCAATGGCTGTGAGCGCTTGGCGATTGAGAACGTCATAGCCAATGCTCTTGAGGACTGTGGCGTTTTCTTGGGTGCCATCAGGGTTGACAATGACCCCAATGAGCCCGTTGCTAGGCTCTACTTCTTTGCAGACCTTAAACTGCGAATCAACGGTTAGCTCTGCGGTCTCGCTATCCACTTTGCCCTTGTTTTCAGTACTTTCAGCTAACCATGCTTCCAGGTTTTCTGCTGCGGCTGCCTCGTCCACGTCTCTAGGATCATAGGTAAAGCCATTGAGCAGCCGGGTTGGATTGCCCTGTGCAGGCGCGGGTTCGACCGGTTCTGCCTGAACTGCAATATCTGTTCCCTGTGCAGGCGTCTCTGGAGATTCGGCGGCCCCACTTTCTGTGTCGGTGCTGTCTGAGTCATTGCCTGCCGCTTGTGAATTTTGCTCTGCCAAAATCGACGCTAGCAAATCACCGGTAACCTGCGGTCTTCCTAAATCTTCGGCAGAGCCACCGGGATTAGGCTGCGTTGTCCCCGAATTTTCAGGATTCTGCCCACCCGATTGCCCTTGGGCAGTAGCAGCGGCCTCTGGATCTATGGTTATCTCAGCAGACTGAGATGGTGTAAAAAAGTCAACTGATGGTAAGGGGACCGTTCTGGTTGTGACTCGGCTAGGATCAAAGCCAGGTGGTGCCTGACTAGCTCGTCTGATGTTGTCGAGCTGCTGCTGCCTTGTTATTTGGGTCTGAGGGGTGGGTGAAGGAATCCTTCTGGCTGTGGAAGGGGAAATACTTCTAGGAGATATGTTGGATAGGCCAGGAAGCCCTGAGGGTAAAGCAAGACTACCTAGCCCTGTAGGTGTGGGCTGTAACTGCTGACGCGGTTGAGCAAAACCAGGTAGGCGATTGCGCTCGGCAGGCGTTAGCTCTACTAGCGGTACAATTGTTTCCTCTGCCTCCTCCTGCTGTGCGGCTTCAGTGAGTGCGGCAAAAGAAAAATTTGCGCGGGGCGCTAAAGCAATAAAAAGCGCGTGCGCTCCTATAGACAATAAGACGCCTATAGCTGTAGGGCTGAGCGCTTTAGGCTTTTTCGCAAAGGCGCGAGCAACTGGTTCGGTGAAACGAGAAGGAATAGCCATAAGGGGTGCAAAAACTGAGGCGTGCAGAGTGTAGGCTGCTCTAAGCGTAAATGATTTGTGTAGCGGTATTTATCGGGAAGTGGCCAGTTTTGCGGCTAGTTTTCGCGATCGGGATTACAGAGCATACGATCAGAACATTTTACGATCAGGATCGTAAAGTAAGTGAGCTGAAGATCTGGGTAGTTTTGCAGTCCTGCATAGACAGCTTGGTCGGCTCTTGTAGCATTTTCTACTACATAGCTATGTTCCAACAGTTTTTGCTGTTCTAGGATGCTCCAGACTTGATTGTAGACGCTTCCTACTTTCATCAGCACAACAACTTCGGCCCAGTCTAGGACGGACTCTAGCTGATGTAGGGTATACAGGGCAGGCAAAATGGCGAGTTTTTCTGCTTGACAGGTCAGCGGAATGCCGAGCGCCGCTGCTGCTGCCATTGGGGAAGATATACCTGCGATCGCTTCTATGCGCACCGCTGGATCTAACTGTCGAAGATGCTCAGCTAAATAGGTAAACGTGCTGTAAAAACTAACATCTCCTTCACAGGCAAATACCACATCACCTTTTTGCAAGCAGGCCCAGACGGCCTTTGCGGCCTGCTTCCAGGCAGTCTCCAACGCTGCTGGATCTTGCACATAGGGAAAATTTAGCGGCAGGCGCTGCTGCTTGCTAGACAGCCAGGGTTCAATAGATTTTTCGGCCACGCCAGGTTTATGATTAATTCCTGCCGGAAAGGCAACGACAGGGGCTGCTTTTAGATGGTTAAGCGCTTTGAGCGTTATTAACTCAGGATCGCCAGGGCCAACCCCAACGCCGTATAGCGTGCCGGTGGACATTTTAGCTGGGTTGGGCAGGCGGGGTGAATACAGCAAATTAGCTTGTAGTTTGGGCAAAGTGGTCTGTCATCTAGGGTATAAGCTAATACTACTCTTTAGAAAGTTCCTGTCAGCACGTTCAAGTCTCTATACATCAACGTTTTTTGCTTTTTGATGACTGTCCCTTTATGGCTTTACCTACGGTAATTCTACCGGGCTATTTGGCAAATGCTCAGCCATACCGAGAGATGGAAACAGCGCTGGCCGATGCGGGACTTCCCTCGGTAACAGTGCCACTACGTCGCTATGATTGGCTACCTATGGCGGGTGGTCGCTCGGTTAGCAATATCATCAGGGCGCTCGATGCAACTGCGCAGCGAGCGATGATAGACCACCAATGCCATCAAGTAAACTTGGTCGGGCATTCGGCAGGTGGATGGATTGCGCGCATCTATATAGGAGAGCTGCCTTATAACGTTCATGATGGCGACCGTCAGCGGACGCTACCTAGACCTGCCAGAAATCATGTGCGGACGCTAGTAACCCTAGGAACGCCCCACGTCAGTCAAGAGCGCTGGACCCGTAAGAATCTCGATTTTGTCAATCAGAATTATCCGGGTGCCTTTTATGACGATATCAACTACGTCTGCGTTGCGGGCAAAGCAGTCGAAGGCAATGAGGCTGACTGGTTTACGTTCAACAGCTATAGGATGACTGTCGGTAATGGCACTGCCTGGGGCGATGGTGTCGTTCCCGTATCATCAGCCCATTTAGAAGGAGCTCGAAATATAGTGCTTGACAACGTCTTGCATTCACCTCGAAACAACGCCTGTTGGTATGGTTCTGCGGCTGTGGTGAAATCTTGGAGCCAATGGCTTGCCTAGCTGTGCCTTTGCTACTGAGCGTCTGTATTACTGGCACTTTTGCTGTTGGCATCTGCATCGTTGGCATTTACACCGTCGTTATCTGCACCGTCGTTATCTGCGCTGAGGCTATTACTACTATTTGACATCTGGCCATCAGATGGCTGCGACTGAGCGCTTATTTCTGGTGTTTTGATGTCTGTGCCGTCTGGCGCTGGCGAGCTATTTTTTTGAGCCTGCTGCGGTGTTTTTGCTTCTGCTTGTAGCGGGCGCTGCTTTCCAATCAATCGTAAGTCAGCAGGCTTTTTGGCTTTGGTCTTCTTAGCCTTTGCTGCTTGAGCCTCGCTTTCGGCGTTTGCCTTTGCGAGTTCGGCTTCTTCTTTTGTGGGTTTAACAATTTGTCTAGATGGTTTGCGTGCGCCCGACAGCCGCTTGATCAGCTGCGGGGTTGGATCGTGCTGTAAGTAGGTTAGTTTGCTACCCGCTTGCCACTCAATCTCATCTAAAATGACCTCGACCTTACCCGCTTGCTCTGTAATCATCGGTAGAATGTCACCGGATTGAACCAGCTTATTAATCTGTTCACGTTCTAGCGCGATCGCCTCTTCTGTAAAGTCATACGTGAGCGTTTGCACTGCGTCGTCTTTGATAAAAGTGTTCCACTGCTTAACCGATAGTCTAGGGGTACGTAGCTCGCCCCTGTTCTTGGTTTTGGCGTTGGCTTCGCCCTCCTCTTTGCGCGGTAAAACAGCAAAGACTCTAGGCGGCTGAAATTCTTCTTGCGCTCTTTCTGCAATTACAGAGTTGACTTCACCGTTGCTGGTAATAGCCAAAAATGTACCAATTGAGCTAAGGCCAGCAACTTCTAAGATTTCTTCATTCATGGCCGAGCCGACATATACCTCAAACCCTTCGGCAGCGGCTTTGTCGCAAGCTTCTTGATCGGTATCAATAACCACGACCGACTCGCCTCTATCTTTAAACAGTCGGCCAATAGTTAGCCCTAGTGGATTGCAGCCCACAATCACGACGCCAGTAGCGCTGCTAGACGTGACGCTAAGCAACTGCGCTAAGCTCCGCGCTGTCAGCCCTTGGGCAAAAACCGTCATGATAATGGTTAAAAAGACGAGCGCCTTGATCGAGTCGCCCCCGTTAATTCCCCGCTCTGTTAGCAGGATGGCAAACAGAGAGGCGACCGAGGCTGAGACAATCCCTCTGGGCGAAATCCAGCTCATGAACACTTTTTGTCGCCAGTTTAAGCCGCTGTTGATCGTACAGGCCCAGACGTTGATAGGGCGAACGACTAGCATCAAGACCAGTACGGTTAGAACCGCGCCAGGCCCTAGCTCAAAGACACTGGCAATGGATAAGTCAGCAGCTAGAAGGATGAAGAGCACCGACACCGAAAATATGGTGAGCTGACCTTTAAATCGTCTGAGCAGGCGCTCTTCTGGAATAGAGATAGCTCTAACGACGATACCCGCTGTGACTGCGGCCATGAGTCCAGATTCTCCGCGGATGCTTTGAGCAAGGCCATATAGGCCCCAGATCCCGGCGAGGACAACCAGGTTCCTCAGTTCCTCTGATAGGAAATCAGCTTTTCTAAGGAACAGCGCCATCAGGGCCCCGCCGCCGCCGCCAATAAGCACGCCAATGCCTAGTCGTGCCAACAGACCACTTAGCACAGAGAGCGGATCGGCGTCGCCGTTAAGAATAATATCGAGCACGACCACGGCCAAGATGGCACCAACCGGGTCAATTAGCACGCCTTCCCCTTCTAAAATGGTGGCGACTTTGCGCTCTACGCCCACCTGTTTGAGTAAGGGCGTAACAACCGTAGGGCCAGTGACAACGATGAGTGACGCGTATAAAAACGCAATTGACCAGGGAAATTCTCCTAGCCAGTGAGCGGCCATTCCGCCCCCAACTAGCGTAATAAATGTTCCTAGGGTAATGAGGTTGCGCAGACTGCCTGAAACTTTGCCAATTTCTTTTAGCTCTAGGCTGAGCCCGCCCTCAAATAGAACGAGTGCAACGCACAGGGAAACAATGACTTCTAGTCCAGTACCCAGGCTACGGGGAGCAATCCAGCCCAGGCCATCGCTGCCAAGTGCGATCCCAAAAATGAGTAGCAAAATAATGCTAGGAAGATTCAGGTAGGCGGCGACTACCTGAGCAGAGATCCCCGCTAGGACAGTGAGGACGATTTGCAGGGTGATTTCGAAGGGCGCTTCCATAGGTGAGGAGACCAGTAGCGAGGCGATGATACGCCAGAGAATAAGCATAGCGCTTTAGGCGGACCTGCTGATCAGTGGCGCTAAGTGGCACTAAGAATAGCTAGGGTGCTACAGCCATAAGACTTTGGTTGATCGAACTAGGCGATCGCACCAAGACACAACCTGAGATTAGGATAATGAAAGCCGCTAGTTGCGGGGGATCGATGCTGATAAGAATCTATAGAGGGATTTCTTGAACGCTGTCAATAGTGAGCTGCTGTGCGGCTTTTAGAAGCTGTCTAGGGTCTTGGCCGAGTGAGTGAGAAACAGCTTGGGCCGGGGCTATGCGATCGCACCTAACGTTGAAAGGGCAGCGATCGCATAGTCCCTTTTCTATCGCAACTTTGGGAAAATGGGCCTGCGATCGCATGTTTGTTAGCTCATCGGTCAATTGCTGTAAGTCTCGGCGGGTTTGGTCATGCTGAGCAAGGCCATAGGTAAATTTATAAGCGCTAGGCTGCGCAGCCACTTTTTGATCAGTCTCCGTTTGGTCGATTTCTATTTGGTCAACCTCTGTCTGGTCAATTTCTGTCCGGTCGACCTCCCTCGTCTGAATGGCACTCTGCCCTAACCGTACAAACCAATAGGTCATTGAAATTGACTCAGGCGGCAACTGACTAGTTTCGCAAAGCACATATAAATAGAGTCGAGTTTGCCAGTCTTGTTCGAGCCAAACTTTTTTAGGCGGCTGCTGGTGAGTTTTCCAGTCAAAAATATGTCCGCTGCGTTCATTCTCAATAACGAGCAAGTCATAGACCACCGTCAACAGATACCCATTAAAGGCCAGCGTACGACGATGTTCGCTTTGGCTAAAAGCCCCAGTATGACTAGCATCCATCGCAGCATTGGACTCGGGGAGATAGGCAAAGACATCTGGCGCGGCTGCTTTGAGAGCCATAAGGCTCGCCGCCATTTCGCTGTCTGCTTCAGAAAGGATGTTGACAGGTAAATTTAACGCCTGCTGCTGCATCAAGCGATGAAACTGGCTGCCCCACTGAGTTGTAACGTGCTGCTCGTAGGTAGATGGGCCAGAGAGCGTATCGAAAAAAATATATTGATACTTGCGAGGGCAGGCGCTGAGCTGAGAAAGATGACTTTGAGAGAGAGGAAGCATAGGAATTATTGGCCTTACGCTAGATCTTTGGTCAGCACAAACAGGCTGCCTTGATTACCCCGTCCAATTCTTAGGTCTCTATCCAGGTAGGTAATCTCTAACCAGCCCTGCTGGCGCTCAGCGTTAATAGCAAAATCGATTCCCTGAAGCAGATTAAATTTATCTGTCGTCTCTAGTTTTTGAATATATTGAGCGGGTGATTGATACCCCAGTATCCGCTGTAAGCCAATGATAGCCCGATTAAATTTTACATTGACTCGGTTTTTGGAAAGGGAGTCAGCTGTAGAAGCCGCCGTAGACTCATTAGAAACGGTAGCTGGCGCAAAACTAGCGACAACAGAGACGAGTCCTTCTAAGTAAGGTGCGCTTTTCAGCTCGGCAATGTTGTATATGAGTGAGTGCTGAGGGCGAACACACTGATAGATATTGCCTAACGTTGCTAGGGGAAAGCGATCAATTCCTAGTAGCTCTTGGCTAGTGGTGTAGAGTAGCCGCCAGTCACCTGCTAGCAGCGATGTGGCAGAGAGCGGTTCAGGCGTAGGATTGAGATCTTCAAGCCGAGCAATCATACTCGCGATCGCCTGCCGCTCCGTCGCGGTTGCCGAAATTCCTCTATTTTTAGAAGCAATCTCATTTTTTAAGTCAGTTTTAGTCAACATGGCTGTGCCGTAATTTGCCCCAAAGAAAAATTTATAGCGTCAAACACGCTGAGGCGAGAGATGAGCTGAAAAAATATGTGTTGAAGAAATGTATGCTAAAGATTGACACTGCTTACTATTCGATGTAATTAATGCGATGGTACTGTAAACAAGGACCCTGCGGATCAGCCCGTGTGATGACTTCGAACGACAGGTCGCAGGAAAATTCTGGCCTCTGATTCTAGTTTCTAAGAATTCGAATAAGGGCATTTCAAATGTATAATTTGATGCCTTTATTCCCAGAATTGTACGGACAAGCTGAGCTGAGCGATGAACTAATTATTAGATATAGATTTTAGCTATATAGACTAGTTATGCAATTGCTCTACAACTTTTAGCCCCAGCTTGTTGCCCTCGTTTAAGTCTCTATAGTTTTGCGTGCCGTTTACTTTCTCCTGTATTGGTCAATTTCGCTTCATGAGTAACTACAACCCATCTGTTCGTCAAATCCCACGCGAAAATCCTGCTGATGTGATTCCGCTTCAGCGAGATTCCTCTATTTTGAACTGGTTAGAAGGCACGGGTCGTTTGATCCCTCGCGAACCCGTAGACAGTATTGGGGATGAGCCTGAGCCTGAAGAGCTCGCAGATTTGATGGGTAACGAAGACAAGGATGATGACGATGTTGCTGATGCTAGTAACGACGTTGAAGACGATGACGACGACGATGATATGTCTTTAGAGGACTAGTACCTTTTTGACAAAGGCTCGTCGATTTGCTCAGGAATCTATGAGGACGGTTCTGAAGCCTATCCTGCATCGCGAAACCTAATATTCAAAGACTTTTTGAATGCGTTTTGTCTGACACGTTTTGTCTTACAATCTTGCGACTTAGCTTTAGTGACTAAGTCAGCCTGTTAAGGCTTTAATCGCGATGAGTGAGGCTTGCTCAGCTATGCCTTCTGGTGAGCACAGGCTGGTGAGGGCCTAGCGATGGCATTCTGCGGCAGAGCGCCACAGAGCGCTACAGAGCACCACTAAGCTGCCTAAAACTGCAAAGATTTGTGGGAAATTGCAACATAACGTCGTAAAATCTCACCGGAGCCCTTACTTGCGTACAAACACGCAAGTCAAGAAAAGTCAGGCGAAAGTTGACGGACGCTATAGATCGACCATCAGTCTCAGCTAAGCGACAGGTAAGTGATAGAAGGGGTGGAAAACCCAAGATTTGACAGGGTCTGACGTCTGGAAAAAGCGATTTTGAAGGGGAACCCCATCCCGTCAGTATCGCTGTAATAGCTGAAATACGGTCGTTTGCTGCCGCCAGTAATAGCGATGTCAGGTTTTAGAAAATATTGGGAATGGTGTGTGGTAAGTGAAGGGATGATGTTGTGGATGCAAGGTTTTCGTCAAAGTCTGGTGGCCTGTCAGGGATAAAGCTTTCAATCGCACTGGCGATTTGCCTTTTAGCTTCGGCCGTTGGACTCGATTCGGTTTCAGGCCGTGGGTTTGACATGGGTGTGTATCTCACCGGGCCGTTTGTGCTGGGTGCGGTGCTTTCGGCACTGGCTGGCTACGGGGTGCTGCCGATATTGCGCCAGTTAAAGGCGGCTCAGTTTATTCGAGAAGATGGGCCCCGGGCTCATCTAAAAAAGGCGGGCACTCCAACGATGGGCGGCATCTTTTTTGTCCCTGTTGCGGTGCTAGTTGCGCTGGTTTGGACCAGGTTTTCGTCGGTCACGGTGGCTGCGAGTTTGCTTACCCTTTCCTACGGTGCCATTGGCTGGTTAGACGATTGGCAAGTAATGCGTCATCGTTCTAATAAGGGTATTTCGCCTAAGCTGAAGCTGCTGCTGCAAGTGGGCTTTGCGATCGCCTTTTGCGCTTGGGCAATGGCAACTCAGGGCACTGAGATTACGTCTGTTGCCTTGCCGCTTGGGTTAACTCTGCCGCTAGGCTTTCTGTTTTGGCCCTTGGCTGGGTTTGTTTTGGTCGCAGAAAGCAATGCGACGAACTTGACAGACGGGGTCGATGGGTTGATGGGAGGTGCGGGTGCGATCGCCTTTTTCGGTCTAGGCGTAGTCATTGCACCGGCCCACCCTGATCTCATGGTCTTGTGTATGGCGCTTAGCGGTAGCTGCCTTGGCTTTCTTGCACACAACCGCAACCCGGCCAAAGTCTTCATGGGTGATACGGGATCGCTCGCTTTGGGCGGTGCGCTCGCTGCTATTGGAATTTTGAGCGGCAACCTATTTGGCTTGCTAATTGTCACACTGCTTTTCTTCGCTGAGACCCTGTCAGTGATTTTGCAAGTAGGCTATTACAAGGCGACCAAAGGCCCAGATGGCAAAGGCAAGCGCCTCTTCAAAATGGCTCCTTTACATCATCACTTTGAGCTATCCGGCTGGTCAGAGCTACAGGTGGTTGGCGTGTTCTATGTCATTAGCGCCATGTTTGCAACGCTTGCCATTAGCACATTAGGCTAGCGTTTCCCTGCCAGCTAAGCGCATACTCAACAAAAAAGACTCGACTTACAAAAAGATAAGCCGAGTCTTTTTTAATGGAGCTGACGGGAGTCGAACCCGTGTCCGCTCTAAGTAATCACGTATCGCTCATTCACAGGTATAGCCTCTCTAACCCTCAAGGCGGGAGTTTTCCATTGTCCCGGAAACAGGATGCTTCGGTGAAAGTCTTAGCTGACGCACCCACCGAAGAAAGTTTGCCAGCGCGTCCGTTGGGGGTTTAGTCTTTACTGATTAACGGAGTCACAGTTCAGACGCTCGAACCTATAAGAGGTTGTTAGGCGACAGCTACAAGAGCGCGCTTACGAGCAAAAGGTACGATGTTGTTTGCATGTATCTTTAAGTTTGAGCCTTTATTTACAAGAGTAGACTCACTCTTGACCTGAATCACAACACGACTTTCGTTAAAACGTCGAAACCGTTTCAGCCCCGTGTGGATGCCCATACTAAATATGGATTTTAATTATAGCGCTTGTAATGTATAGCTGCACACAACAGCAATCCTTGTTTATAAGCCTGATTACCTTTCGTAAACTGAATCAGTCGTGTTTTCATCTATAATAATTTCTTAAGTTTAGTGAATAACGTCTCAGATTATTCACCAAAAAAGCCCGCATTTGGGCCACCCTAGCACCACCAACGAGCACCCAAAAACTGGGCTCATTAGGTCTTCGATAATAAGCAAATAAGGTCAACGCCATGAGCACCCCCAACGAGAACGGTACTAGCAAAAGTGCCTCCAGCAGCAGCCGCACTCGTAAAAAAGTAGCGGCGGCAGCCGCTGAATCTAAAACAGAGGCAACACCCGAGACAAACAAGGGCGAAACTGCGCAGAAAGGCGGTTTAGTTAAAGCACCCACCCACGTAATTATGGAACTATCTGATCACACCCGCGTGTTTGAGTCTGATTCGCTGCCGAACCATCGGCCTATTACGCTGAGTGATGTAGAAGTGGTCGATTCGCTTTCGTCTGCGGGGATTCGCCCCGTGATGGCTAATTCTTTTGAGATTTCGACTACCAACACCCTCCCTGGCCATCGCCCGGTTGCTGTCAGTACGCTAAATATCTCTGATATTGACACGCTACCTGGTCATCGCCCGATTGCTGATAACGATGTTGATGAAGATCCAGGCACTTTGATGGGCTACTTGGACTAGCTGTCGATGCCTGTGCGATCGCCATTGGTCGCGCAGCCTAGAGAAAATGATTGACGAGAAGGGGGCCTTAGAGCCCTCTTTTTTGTGGCTGGTGCTGTAGTACCCACTGACGGAAGAGGGGAACGATGATTTTCCAGTTGCCATTGTGTTCTGTGACGACGTCGTGACGCTGTAAGGTGTTGAGCGCAAGGGTGACGGTGTCTGCTGATAGCTTGGTTTTACGGCAGATCTCGGCGTGCGATCGCCCTTCTTCCACGTCGGCTAACAGCTTTAAAATTGCCTGCTGCCCAGTCGCATCTTGGGCGGCCTGATTCCAGACGCCTGTGAAGTAGTAGCGGCCTTTGGCAAAGAAATCGGTGTGGTGGATAACGGTATTGAGGTCTTCGAGGGTGAAGATGGGAGTGCGATCGCGCCCTTCGTCAAAGACCTGATGGTTGTAGTGGCGCACTAGCTGGAAGCCCAGGAGTTGAGTGAGGTAGGGCTGACCAGCGGTGCGGCGATAGATTTCGTTGAGGGTTTCTGGTTGGTAGTCGAGGGTGAAGTCTTCGGCTGGGTTGGCGAGCAGTTCGCGGGTTTCGCCGATGGTGAAGAAGCCGATGCGGATAGGTAAAACGCTGGCGAAGAGCGGGTTGAAGTAGTCGGCGGTCATTTCTTCTAAGGTGTGGAGGCCAGCGAAGGCAAAGGCGATTTTTGGACTCATTTGTAGCAGGCCGCGCAGGAATCCAAGAAAGTCTGGGCTGAGTTTGTCTGAGCGGATGAGGTCTTCAATTTTTTCAAATTCGTCTAGGGCAATAATTAGTCCCTGGTTGTCTTTTAGCGACTGGTTGAGGGTTTGGATGAAGCGGCGGAAGGTGGGATAAGGCAATCGGAGCAGGGTTTCGTCGTCTGGGGGTGAGACGGAGAGTTTGGCGCTGATGGCGTCACTGAAGGTGATCAATACTTCGCCTGCGCCTTCGGAGACTGCGCCGAGGTTGAGTAGGTTGATGTAGACGACCTGAATGTGGTTACCCAGGTAAGTCGGTAGATTTTTGAGAATGGACGTTTTACCCATGCGGCGATGGCCGTAGAGTACGACGGACTGGAGCTGACTACCTAGCAGCCAGAGTTCTTCTATCTGTTTGATCACTTCGCCGCGACCGACGAACAGATTGCCCTCTACGGGGTCGCCTGCTACGTAAGGGTTGTGGACGGGTTGGGTGTGGGTGACTTCGCCAATATCACTGGCAATTGACAAGAGCTTTGCTTGCCAAGATTCGGCAATAGTGATGATCAAAGCTCGCTCAGCTTGAGGAATAAGCTCAATGTTGTCGAGGGTTTCGGTGAGTTTGCCGAGGGCGCGGTTGAGGGCGAGGGAGCGGGCAGAGCGGGAGTAGCTTTGGTAGATGATTTGGGCGTCGTCTACGATGCTGCGAAAGCGAGAGATAGTGGTCCAGGTATTGGCACGCAGCAGCGGAGAGCTAGGGATGCTGAGACTAGTGACCAAGTTGCGATCATTTAGCTGATTGGCGTTGAGAGCGATTTCTAAACAGTGGGCGAGCTGCTGCATTTCTGCGCCGTGGGATAGGTGCAGAACGTGGGAAAAAGCGTCAGCGGCCAGGCTTGGTTGATTTTCGTGAAGATACCAGAATCCGGCGGCGGTGGCGCGAGCGGGAGTGTTTGTTCGCATATGAGTGTTTATGCGAGCTAACAGCCGTCTCTTTATGCTGCGTGGAAGGTAAAAAAAGCCGTCAACAAATTGTTCTTTGAATGCGTTTGATAATGAAGCAGAGCTGTAGCGGATTAGATTCCAGTCAAACGGCGCTTCTGCTAACTGAGAAACACTGAGTACAAGCGCGTCTGGATCGAGTTTGGCAAGGCTTTGGTTGACTGCTTTGACAACCGGAATAAACTGTTCGCTATAGGCTAGCAATGTATTGATATTACGGACTGCCTGCATCCAGTCGTGGCTTAACCAGCGAAGGATTTGTTGGGTCAGTTTGGGTAGTGGAAGTGCTGTAATCCGACTAAATGTCTTTGGTTGATTGCCAGGTAATAGTCTGATAATCATCGTTAATAGCCATAGCTCTGGTCGCAAGATCGCCACGCCGAACGCCACGCCGAACGCCACGCCGACCGCCACGCCCCACGCCACGCCCCACGCCACGCCGCCCGCCACG